>Ga0325400_1008149_pt1 | contig 10048 bp, 6 predicted proteins | sample PopdelMetagenome_2_FD_205662 | JGI IMG/M metagenome (GOLD analysis project Ga0325400, IMG submission 205662) | Populus deltoides microbial communities from Bellville, Georgia, United States - Xylem-PdKOR-R1 | ecosystem: Host-associated > Plants > Phyllosphere > Stem > Wood/Secondary xylem...
TAAAGAAGGTCAAAGGGAGAAGAAAGCACATAACAACTCAACAAAACAAATCACATCAATTACATTGCTGTATTTCAATCAATTTTGCAAGAACTTCAAAACTTATTTGCTAGTAGGCAAGAATATGCAAGCAATAATCGGTAAACAGGCCGATAATCACTAGGCTTGCATTTCAATCAAGTTTATATAAACTTCAAAACCTGTTTATTAGTAGACAATAACTAGTAGGCAAGTAACTTGTAGGCAATAACAAGTAGGCTTGCAATTTTCATTACCAAAAGAAAACCATAACAAACCAAAATGATTAGTTCATGCTCTTTTATCAAGGCATTTTAGTATGTGGTTGTAATAAAAATAAAGATCATTCTATCAATGCAAGTTCTATGATCTTGAATTATTAAGTTCTTATTTACATTCAATGTATTAAAGGATTTGATTATTTATTGAGTATTAAATTATATTATGGAATTGCTATAAGTTTGAAGTTACAAATCAAGAATCATAGCGAAAGTCTAAAAGTTTAAATATGGAATGCAAGTTACAAAGTCATCTTAGTCAAGGCAATCATAAAAAAACCCAAAACAAGTGGCAACCATAGTGGGAGTGTCAGATTTGTTTCTTTGAAACTATAACATTAAAATATCAAAATTACCAGGAAACCTAGAGGAAAAGAAAAAATTAATAGATATCCTTGTTGAAAAAGGAAACAGAGAAACAATCCTTCTAAAGAAGAAAATTGAAAATGAAGAAGGAATCAAGTTTATGACTATAGAAGAGAGATATTTACTCCTTAAACGAAGAGTAGAAGTGACAAATAAAATACTATATATAAATGTCTTTTTGAAGAAATTAAGGAAAAGCATGAAATTAAGATGAAGATGATTAAAAATCATTATAATATAATTGTAATAATGAATGAGAGACCAACTAATGCTATTCCAAAGTTAAATATTAAAAAAAGACAAAATGGTGAAAGAAGTCTAGAGCATGAAGTAGAAAAATTGCAAAACTTGAACAAAAATTCTTAAAAAAGAATGATTAAAGCTATTGAAGATGTCAATGCAAAATTAGATGTTAAAATAAGAGAAGAAAATGATGAAGTGATCTTTGATTTTAATTATACTATGTTAGAGACAATGAATAAAATTTTCAAATAAATGGCAGTTGAGGTTAAAAACTATTTAAATGATAAAATGAAAGAAATAGTCTAATCATAGAAGGAATGACCCCAAACAAAATGGAAAACAACCTTGTAGGTAAAAAAATATTTAGTATTAAGATTAATTCTCTATTTTAACCAGGAGTTAACCAAAGAAAACATTTAATAATAGATGAAGTCGGAAGTAGTTCAATAAATAACTTTTCAATTATGAGAGTCCATCATCAAAAGATATGGATGAAATAATAATTTAGAAATGAATGGACCTCTAAATAGAGTTGATCCAAAATATATTCTAGGGATAGTAGAACAAGACCATTGATATAAAGTTCAACAAATACATAGACCGACATATAAAAGACTATATCCAAATTATACTGATAGGATGTACCTTTATCCTATTAATTTTAAGTTCCCGGACTCTTGCAATTAGTGGATTTTTTGGGGAATTTTTACAAGGGACGATTGAAGTTAGCTTAAAAGTTGGTTTGTCAATTATAAAAATAATGTTATTTGTTGTGGATGCAATCTCGTGTTATAATATCTTGCTAGGGAGAGATTAAATTCATGCAAATAGTTGTATACCATCAACTTTACACCAAAATTTTTTACTCCAAAATTGAGATAAATTTGAGGTCGTTCTTGCAGATAATAAGCCATTTATATGAGATCTATAATTTTCTAACAAGGCTTTTATTAGATGAGGAGCTTGTAAGGAAAAGAAAAATCTCACTAGATGAATAAGCAAAAGGCAAAAGATAATTCTGGAAAGATAGTGGTCCAGACTATTATCCAAAGATTGTTAATATATTGGACAAAAGAACAAGTATTAACAAAATCAGAGGAAAAAAAGAGAAGGGATACATAAGGGCGAGTTACAATTATTTAAGATTTAGAAAAAAAAATCAATAGTATGCAAAAGAAACAAAATAGTCAGATCAAAGATAAGAAAAAAATAAGAGAGGTGGAATGTTTATAGACACGCCATAAGTCAACAGAAAAGGAACTTAAAAGAGAATATGGAGAGCTTGATCAATTAGAATAAATGAATATTAAAGAACAAGAAGAAGAGAAAATCACTCGTATTAGTTGTTGACTACAACCAGAGGAAAAGCAAGCACCAATACAGGTACTAAAAAGGAATATAAATTGATTTGCTTAGGATTACAAAGATATGTATAGCCTGATTAGAGAACTAGTAGAACTCAAGATTCTAATGTATAGAGGGGTTGAGCCTATGATTCAGAGTCATAGAAGAATAGCTTTAGAGTTCATACCCAATGTTAAAGAAGAAGTCCAAAGGTTAATGGAAGCTAAATTCAACAGAATAGTCAGTTATGTAGAACGACTTTTTAATACAGTTCATGTTTTAAAGAAAAATAATAAGACTAGAGTCTACATTGATTTTAGAGATTTGAATAAGGCTACACCCAAAATGAGTATCTAATGCCAATTATTATGTATTCATAAATGCAATAGAAAAGTATAGAATATTTTCTATGATTAATGGGTATTCTGATTACAATCAAGCTTCTATTGTAGAAGAAGATATTCATAAGATTGTATTTACATGCCTTGGCTCAGTTGTATCTTATTCATGGATAATTATGCCTTTTAGATTAAATAATACAGAGACACATATCAAATAGCTATGAATACAATCTTTTATAATTTAATTGGTCATAATTTGGAAGTCTATATTGACGATGTGATCATTATATCAAATAAATTTATAAAACATTTAATTGATTTTCAAGAAGCTTTTAAAAGAGTAAGTTTGAAATTTAAATTAATAAACAGATAACAACAACAACAACGGTCACATTACCCATTAATTCCTATTCTTTTAAATATAAATAGGTCGTTAATGGGATATTTAATGGGGGAATAAGTGATATACAATAAAATTAAAAAAAAAACAAGAAAGATAGATTTAAGGAAGGGTAGACTTGATAAGTGTATAACAAAAATTAAACCAAATTAAAAAGAACATGATTTGGTTATTAGTTCAACTACTATTATATAAGGGAGAACAAAGTTTGAATCAAGTGGAAAAAATATTAGAATACAAAGCAGAGACAATTCAAATTTATTAAAGAAAACTGACATCGTATGTAGAGGAATGAAGAGAAGTAGTTGAAATCGCACATCCTTAAAATCAAGAAGAATGAAGAAGATGGGTGATTACTAAACAGTTTTCTATAATTTTTTATATTTAAAGAAGGTCAAAAGGAGAAGAAAGCACACTACAACAACTCATCAAAATTAATCAATAACAATTGCACTATAATTCAATCAAGTTTGCAGGAACTTGAAAACCTGTTTGCTAGTAGGCAATAACCTTAAGCAAGTAACTTATTGGCGATAATCAATAAGCTTATAATTCAATAGGTTTGCAATTTTCATTATCAAAAGAAAAATAAAAAACATCAAAAATATCAGTTTGTATTCTTTTTTCAAGGCATTCTAGTACATAGTTGTAATCAAAACAAAAATCATCCTATGAATGTAAGTCTTATGATCTTGAATTATTAAAGTTCTTATTAACATTCAATGTATTAAAGTATTTGATTACCTTTTTAGTATTGGATTATATTTTGACATTGCTATAAGTCTGAAATTACAAATCTAGAATCATAATGAAAATTTAGAATTTTAAATCTGGAATATAAGTAACAAAGTATTTTTAGTTGAAACAGACACAAAATAACCTAAAATAATAATCTATTAAAAAGCATAATTCATAATTTAATATTATTAATTATAAAAACTAAAACATTCTATTTACATTTATTAAGTTACTTTCATTTATAATCACAACAATAACAACAAGAAGTACCCTTAATGTACATATTAGAAAAATCCATTAATAAATTAGAAAGATTCATTAATAAATTATAGAGGGTAGGGAGTAAGTAGCATGTATCCATACCTTTTTAAATTGGGTGAGTATTCGATATAGATCGCTTGATCGAAAAAAAAAACCTAATTTGATCGCACGATCTTACAAAGAATTAAAAGATCCAATCCGACAATGTTGACAAAATCCCCCCAATCGTGCATTGATGTCCTCAAAGTTATCGATTTCTTTTCTGAACTTTTAATATTTGACTTCCTGCTTTAGTTACAATTTTTTTTTAATCATTTAATGGGATAAAATATATTTTAATTCTTATAAAATAAAATGTTGAATTTTCAATTTTATCCTTCATCTTTTGTAATTGAACCTTTTTAATTAATATTACTTTTCTAGTTCTAAGAAATCTACTCCTAGTAAAAAACAACTAAATAAATATGATGATAAAAAAAAAACATATTTCTCTTTTCTTATTTTTCTCCAATATTTCCTTCCAAATCACCACAAATGCAATATTAACCAATCTTTGATTAATTTTGTTGTATCATTTATGAGCCAAGGATTTTACAAGTGCTGTTTCGAAACAATAGGATTAGTATTAGAAATGGACAACTCTTTTGAGATTAATATTAGAAATGAAGTTAGGATTTGGTTTTGTGTTATAAGATACTTTTTAAAATGTTTTTGAAATTGCTTATCATTTGAAAAATATTAAATTATATGTTTTTAGATGATTTTGATATGCTAATGTTAAAAATAAAAAAATCTAAAAAAATATTATTTTAATACATTTTCAATTGAAAAACACTTTTGAAAAAACACGTTACACCACGATATACAAATGCATACAACAAAGTTTGATACATCAATGGATATAGTAACAACAAATATCAATTAGCTTTTTATACAAATGATAAAAGTGAGAATAATATATATATATATATATATATATATATATGCTTTTTATACAAATGATAAAAGTGAGAATAATATATATATATATATATATATATATATATATATATATTATTCTCACTTTTATCATTTGTATAAAAAGCATATATATATATATATATATATATATATATTATTCTCACTTTTATCATTTGTATAAAAAGCTAATTGATATTTGTTGTTACTATATCCATTGATGTATCAAACTTTGTTGTATGCATTTGTATATCGTGGTGTAACGTGTTTTTTCAAAAGTGTTTTTCAATTGAAAATGTATTAAAATAATATTTTTTTAGATTTTTTTATTTTTAACATTAGCATATCAAAATCATCTAAAAACATATAATTTAATATTTTTCAAATGATAAGCAATTTCAAAAACATTTTAAAAAGTATCTTATAACACAAAACCAAATCCTAACTTCATTTCTAATATTAATCTCAAAAGAGTTGTCCATTTCTAATACTAATCCTATTGTTTCGAAACAGCACTTGTAAAATCCTTGGCTCATAAATGATACAACAAAATTAATCAAAGATTGGTTAATATTGCATTTGTGGTGATTTGGAAGGAAATATTGGAGAAAAATAAGAAAAGAGAAATATGTTTTTTTTTTATCATCATATTTATTTAGTTGTTTTTTACTAGGAGTAGATTTCTTAGAACTAGAAAAGTAATATTAATTAAAAAGGTTCAATTACAAAAGATGAAGGATAAAATTGAAAATTCAACATTTTATTTTATAAGAATTAAAATATATTTTATCCCATTAAATGATTAAAAAAAAATTGTAACTAAAGCAGGAAGTCAAATATTAAAAGTTCAGAAAAGAAATCGATAACTTTGAGGACATCAATGCACGATTGGGGGGATTTTGTCAACATTGTCGGATTGGATCTTTTAATTCTTTGTAAGATCGTGCGATCAAATTAGGTTTTTTTTTTCGATCAAGCGATCTATATCGAATACTCACCCAATTTAAAAAGGTATGGATACATGCTACTTACTCCCTACCCTCTATAATTTATTAATGAATCTTTCTAATTTATTAATGGATTTTTCTAATATGTACATTAAGGGTACTTCTTGTTGTTATTGTTGTGATTATAAATGAAAGTAACTTAATAAATGTAAATAGAATGTTTTAGTTTTTATAATTAATAATATTAAATTATGAATTATGCTTTTTAATAGATTATTATTTTAGGTTATTTTGTGTCTGTTTCAACTAAAAATACTTTGTTACTTATATTCCAGATTTAAAATTCTAAATTTTCATTATGATTCTAGATTTGTAATTTCAGACTTATAGCAATGTCAAAATATAATCCAATACTAAAAAGGTAATCAAATACTTTAATACATTGAATGTTAATAAGAACTTTAATAATTCAAGATCATAAGACTTACATTCATAGGATGATTTTTGTTTTGATTACAACTATGTACTAGAATGCCTTGAAAAAAGAATACAAACTGATATTTTTGATGTTTTTTATTTTTCTTTTGATAATGAAAATTGCAAACCTATTGAATTATAAGCTTATTGATTATCGCCAATAAGTTACTTGCTTAAGGTTATTGCCTACTAGCAAACAGGTTTTCAAGTTCCTGCAAACTTGATTGAATTATAGTGCAATTGTTATTGATTAATTTTGATGAGTTGTTGTAGTGTGCTTTCTTCTCCTTTTGACCTTCTTTAAATATAAAAAATTATAGAAAACTGTTTAGTAATCACCCATCTTCTTCATTCTTCTTGATTTTAAGGATGTGCGATTTCAACTACTTCTCTTCATTCCTCTACATACGATGTCAGTTTTCTTTAATAAATTTGAATTGTCTCTGCTTTGTATTCTAATATTTTTTCCACTTGATTCAAACTTTGTTCTCCCTTATATAATAGTAGTTGAACTAATAACCAAATCATGTTCTTTTTAATTTGGTTTAATTTTTGTTATACACTTATCAAGTCTACCCTTCCTTAAATCTATCTTTCTTGTTTTTTTTTTAATTTTATTGTATATCACTTATTCCCCCATTAAATATCCCATTAACGACCTATTTATATTTAAAAGAATAGGAATTAATGGGTAATGTGACCGTTGTTGTTGTTGTTATCTGTTTATTAATTTAAATTTCAAACTTACTCTTTTAAAAGCTTCTTGAAAATCAATTAAATGTTTTATAAATTTATTTGATATAATGATCACATCGTCAATATAGACTTCCAAATTATGACCAATTAAATTATAAAAGATTGTATTCATAGCTATTTGATATGTGTCTCTGTATTATTTAATCTAAAAGGCATAATTATCCATGAATAAGATACAACTGAGCCAAGGCATGTAAATACAATCTTATGAATATCTTCTTCTACAATAGAAGCTTGATTGTAATCAGAATACCCATTAATCATAGAAAATATTCTATACTTTTCTATTGCATTTATGAATACATAATAATTGGCATTAGATACTCATTTTGGGTGTAGCCTTATTCAAATCTCTAAAATCAATGTAGACTCTAGTCTTATTATTTTTCTTTAAAACATGAACTGTATTAAAAAGTCGTTCTACATAACTGACTATTCTGTTGAATTTAGCTTCCATTAACCTTTGGACTTCTTCTTTAACATTGGGTATGAACTCTAAAGCTATTCTTCTATGACTCTGAATCATAGGCTCAACCCCTCTATACATTAGAATCTTGAGTTCTACTAGTTCTCTAATCAGGCTATACATATCTTTGTAATCCTAAGCAAATCAATTTATATTCCTTTTTAGTACCTGTATTGGTGCTTGCTTTTCCTCTGGTTGTAGTCAACAACTAATACGAGTGATTTTCTCTTCTTCTTGTTCTTTAATATTCATTTATTCTAATTGATCAAGCTCTCCATATTCTCTTTTAAGTTCCTTTTCTGTTGACTTATGGCGTGTCTATAAACATTCCACCTCTCTTATTTTTTTCTTATCTTTGATCTGACTATTTTGTTTCTTTTGCATACTATTGATTTTTTTTTCTAAATCTTAAATAATTGTAACTCGCCCTTATGTATCCCTTCTCTTTTTTTCCTCTGATTTTGTTAATACTTGTTCTTTTGTCCAATATATTAACAATCTTTGGATAATAGTCTGGACCACTATCTTTCCAGAATTATCTTTTGCCTTTTGCTTATTCATCTAGTGAGATTTTTCTTTTCCTTACAAGCTCCTCATCTAATAAAAGCCTTGTTAGAAAATTATAGATCTCATATAAATGGCTTATTATCTGCAAGAACGACCTCAAATTTATCTCAATTTTGGAGTAAAAAATTTTGGTGTAAAGTTGATGGTATACAACTATTTGCATGAATTTAATCTCTCCCTAGCAAGATATTATAACACGAGATTGCATCCACAACAAATAACATTATTTTTATAATTGACAAACCAACTTTTAAGCTAACTTCAATCGTCCCTTGTAAAAATTCCCCAAAAAATCCACTAATTGCAAGAGTCCGGGAACTTAAAATTAATAGGATAAAGGTACATCCTATCAGTATAATTTGGATATAGTCTTTTATATGTCGGTCTATGTATTTGTTGAACTTTATATCAATGGTCTTGTTCTACTATCCCTAGAATATATTTTGGATCAACTCTATTTAGAGGTCCATTCATTTCTAAATTATTATTTCATCCATATCTTTTGATGATGGACTCTCATAATTGAAAAGTTATTTATTGAACTACTTCCGACTTCATCTATTATTAAATGTTTTCTTTGGTTAACTCCTGGTTAAAATAGAGAATTAATCTTAATACTAAATATTTTTTTACCTACAAGGTTGTTTTCCATTTTGTTTGGGGTCATTCCTTCTATGATTAGACTATTTCTTTCATTTTATCATTTAAATAGTTTTTAACCTCAACTGCCATTTATTTGAAAATTTTATTCATTGTCTCTAACATAGTATAATTAAAATCAAAGATCACTTCATCATTTTCTTCTCTTATTTTAACATCTAATTTTGCATTGACATCTTCAATAGCTTTAATCATTCTTTTTTAAGAATTTTTGTTCAAGTTTTGCAATTTTTCTACTTCATGCTCTAGACTTCTTTCACCATTTTGTCTTTTTTTAATATTTAACTTTGGAATAGCATTAGTTGGTCTCTCATTCATTATTACAATTATATTATAATGATTTTTAATCATCTTCATCTTAATTTCATGCTTTTCCTTAATTTCTTCAAAAAGACATTTATATATAGTATTTTATTTGTCACTTCTACTCTTCGTTTAAGGAGTAAATATCTCTCTTCTATAGTCATAAACTTGATTCCTTCTTCATTTTCAATTTTCTTCTTTAGAAGGATTGTTTCTCTGTTTCCTTTTTCAACAAGGATATCTATTAATTTTTTCTTTTCCTCTAGGTTTCCTGGTAATTTTGATATTTTAATGTTATAGTTTCAAAGAAACAAATCTGACACTCCCACTATGGTTGCCACTTGTTTTGGGTTTTTTTATGATTGCCTTGACTAAGATGACTTTGTAACTTGCATTCCATATTTAAACTTTTAGACTTTCGCTATGATTCTTGATTTGTAACTTCAAACTTATAGCAATTCCATAATATAATTTAATACTCAATAAATAATCAAATCCTTTAATACATTGAATGTAAATAAGAACTTAATAATTCAAGATCATAGAACTTGCATTGATAGAATGATCTTTATTTTTATTACAACCACATACTAAAATGCCTTGATAAAAGAGCATGAACTAATCATTTTGGTTTGTTATGGTTTTCTTTTGGTAATGAAAATTGCAAGCCTACTTGTTATTGCCTACAAGTTACTTGCCTACTAGTTATTGTCTACTAATAAACAGGTTTTGAAGTTTATATAAACTTGATTGAAATGCAAGCCTAGTGATTATCGGCCTGTTTACCGATTATTGCTTGCATATTCTTGCCTACTAGCAAATAAGTTTTGAAGTTCTTGCAAAATTGATTGAAATACAGCAATGTAATTGATGTGATTTGTTTTGTTGAGTTGTTATGTGCTTTCTTCTCCCTTTGACCTTCTTTA
>Ga0325400_1008150_pt1 | contig 10048 bp, 7 predicted proteins | sample PopdelMetagenome_2_FD_205662 | JGI IMG/M metagenome (GOLD analysis project Ga0325400, IMG submission 205662) | Populus deltoides microbial communities from Bellville, Georgia, United States - Xylem-PdKOR-R1 | ecosystem: Host-associated > Plants > Phyllosphere > Stem > Wood/Secondary xylem...
GCGCCGCCCGCCAGGACGTACAGGGTCTCGGCGAGGGGCCAGATCATCGCGGGCGTCCTGCGCTCTGGGCAGCAGGCCACTGTAACCGTGTAACCGATGTAACGCGAAAACCCGTTCCTCTCCACACCCGCGCACGCGCGCACGTGAATGGGGGAATGGAAGAACCCGTTACATCGGTTACACGGTTACAGGCGGGGTGGTCAGTCACGGTCGCCACCCATGTTCTGGCCGGGGACGGGCACGAGCTCGATGCCGGAATAGACCTTCTGCGGCGTGCCTAGGAGGCGGGACGGTTTAGCCAGCATGTTCCGCTTGCGCATGGCGGCGCCGAACGACTTGGCCGTGCCGGGGTGCTCGCCGTGCGCCTTGGCGTACGCCTCCCAGTCCGCGTAGAGCTTGGATGCCGCCTCGAACGCGCCGGTGCGGATGATGCAGCGCTCGCCCAACCACTGCCCGAACACGTCCTGGTCGGCGAAATACTCGTCCGTGGCCGCCACGATGGCCGCCGGGCGGGTCAAGCCGTCCGCCAGGTAGCTGCGCGCCCCCGCGATCATCCAGGCGAGGATCTGGGGCCACTCGGCCTTCAGCTTCTCCTCCAGGTCGCGGTCGGGCGCGGCGGGCTTGATGACGAACGGCGCGATGTTGAACCGGCGCCGCATCGCCTCGTCCACGTTGCGCAGCGCGGGTGCGTGGTTGCCCGCGATGGTGAGCTTGAACTGCGGCCGGAACGTGAAGTTGTCCTGGCGCATGAACCGCGCCGTGATCGGATCACCGCCCGTCAGCGCCTTGATCCGCGCCTCTGCCCAGGCACGACCCTCCTCGGTCTCGCTAGCGGTGACGAGGCGGGCGCCCTTGAGCATGGCAAGCTCGGTGGAGTGCCGGTCCCCCCGGCTTTCGGCGAACGTCTCCATCGCGGCGGTCGCGGCGTAGTCCGCCATGATGCCCGTCAGCGTGTTCAGGAACACCGACTTGCCGTTGCCGCCCGGCCCGTAGATGAACAGCAGCGCGTGCGCGGTGGTGAGGCCCGTCAGGCAGTAGCCGCACCAGCGCTGGAGGAAGAGGATCATCTCCTCGTCGCCCCCCAGGCTGTCGCGCAGGAAGCGAAGCCACAGCGTCGGCTCCCCGTGCTTCGGCGGCGCACCCGTCAGCTTGGTGATGCGGTGCTCGCGGTCGGGCTCCGACAGTTCGCCCGTGCGCAGGTCGATGGTGCCGGAGGGCGTGCCGAGCAGGTACGGGTCGGCGTCCCACGCATCGCTGGTGACGGCGTGCGTACGGTCGGCGCGCGCCAGCTTCTCGACGCCGCCCGCGGTGGCCGCCCGCCCCATGGCGCGCTTGCCCTCGCCCATCGTGCGCGCGAGGTGGCGGGCATAGTCGAAGGCGAGGTCCGTCTCGTCCTTCTGCCAGTGCGTGCCGGTCCACCTGAACCACTTGCCGACGTGGTGATCGAACAGCAGCGAGCCGCCGTGCCGATGCGTGAACGCCAGCGCGATCATGTCCTCCGACACCTCGGCGTCGTCGTTCGCGGCGGCGGGACGCTCGCCCGCCGGCTTGCGCTTGCCGGCCGCGGCACTGGCAGGGGCGGAACGCGGCTTACGCATGCCGTCCTGGAGGCCGCGCGACACCTTCTGCGCGATGCTGTCGGCGGTCCAGGGGTGGCGGGGGTCGCCCGACACCATCGACAGCCCAGCCGCCATCAGCGCAGCCGTGGCCGTGCGCAGCAGCAGCGCACCGCCGCCGACGAGCGCGCCGATCTTGAGCGCCGCGCCGTTGAGCGTGCCTTCCTGCTCGCCCGGTGCCGCCGTGCTGACCGCCTCGCACTCGCGCTTGAGGGCGGCCAGGCCGTAAGGCGTATCGGCACCATCGGGCCGGGGCTGACTGGCCTCGGTGGCCGGCTGCTCGTCTGCCGCGGGCTCGGGCTCGACCGGCCTTCGCTCGCGCACTAGCCGCACCAGTTCGTCGGGCGCCTCGCAGGCGTCCGCGTCCCGGTCCCAGGCATAGGGCTTGCCGGACGGGTGCAGCGAGGGCGGCAGGATCACGTAGCCGCCGTCCCCGCGCACGTCCGCGCCGGGCAGGACGGGGATGCCCCAGGCCTTGGCTGTGCGCTGCGCGTTGATGACGGGCGCCGTATCGTCCCAGGCGAAGTAGAGGTGGTAGCCCTTGCCCGTCCGGCACCGCCGCGTGTTCGGCAGCGCGATCTCGCACGCCGCCTCGAACGTGGCGGGATCGTCCACGTCCAGCACCCACGCCCCGATGGCGGGGCCGGTCGGCACGCCGATCATGGCGTCGGGGTGGCGCGCCCACCAGGCGCGGATCACCCGCGGGTCGGTGGACGCGTCCTGGAACCCGTGCTTGGTCAGCGGGCGCTTGGTTTCCGCGTGGCACGGGAAGACGGGCCAGCCGCCGGCCGCGTAGCCCAGCGCCGCGGCCAGCAGAGGGGACACGGTGTTGTGCGCGGTGGCCATCACGCCGCCTCTCTGACGTAGGTGGTGAACCGGCGGACGAGCGCGTCCAGCCAGTCGCCCTGTCGCGGTGACGGCGCCCTGCGCTGTCCGGCCATCGACCGCAGGAACTCCGACTCCCGCTCGTTCCACAAGTGCGGCTCGGACAGGCATTCCATCGCCTGGGCAGCGTGCACGCCGTATTGGCGCGGCTCACGGGGCGTGCGCGAACGACGGGTCGCGGCGGCGCGGGGCTGAGCGGCGGGTGCCACCGGCGCGACGCCGCGCTCGATCACGTCGCCGATGCGGAAGCCGAACCGCTCCAGCGTCCGCACCGCCATGCGGGTGGCGTTCAGCGCCTCACCGTCGTGATCGGACGCCATACGCGACGCGACGCCGGCGAGCCGACGCAGGTCGCGCTCGGGGATGACGACGGCGCTCATGCCGCCTCCCCCCAGGCCAGCGCCGCCAGCACGTCGGCGCGGTTGCCGATGATGCCGAGCAGCCTCAGCCGTTGCAGGCGGAGGGCGGTGGTGTTATCTGCGTCGCTGCTGCTGTTGAAGTAATTCGTGGTGCCCCGCGGACCCTGCCAGGTCGCGCGGGGTGCTTCGTTTTCAGGCCGAAGCGCACCCCTGAGGATGGTCATGGCCGATCACGCGGCCTCGACCAGCGCACGGATGCTATCGACGCTGACGAGACGGCGGCGTCCGACAGTCGTGGTCTTGATCTTTCCCGCGTTGATGAGCTGGTAAACGAGGGTCTTCCCGAGGCCCGTCATTTCGCAGGCCTCCTTCACGGTCGTGGTGATCTTCATTGTCGCCTCCGTCGTCGGCGGCGGCTGGTGTGCCACTGCGGACGGACGAAGCATCGGTGAACCGTGGCGGTCGATCAGCGAACAATTGCCGATAATTGCCGGCAATTAGGCGTTAGGCATTCTCAGCCGATCAAGGATGGCCTGCACGACCGACTGCGCGGATGTCCTGTCAGGTATACTTTCATGCCCAGCCTCGGCCATACGCTCCTGCACAGCTTTTATAATGTCGCCTTGCCCATCAGAGCCAGACCCCGGCGGCACTCCGATTTCATGAATATAGACTGCGAGTTCAGTTGCGAACGCTGGCCACCAAGCTGCTGGTTTGCGCCCAGCACGCGAACGTTTGGTTTCCGGTGCAAGGTGTGGAGGTGTCATGGTCTCCTTTCCCTCCTCACCTGCAGTGATACCAAACTGAGCCATATCATCTGCAGAGAACTGCACGCCATGCAGAGTGAACGTTGCTCCTGCTATCTGGTCTGAGGTGATCTCAAACAATCCAGTTTCCCATTCCTGAATGAGAATTTTGCCGTTCCAATGATATGTATATGCGATAGTATCGTGCCGACTATTGATGCGCCCACCCACACCACCACGTTCCTGTATCAGCGTGGCTCGCGTCCTAATTGTTGCGCGTTTATCCACTTCGGTACCGGCATAGCGAATTAGTGCCCCAGCAGCGCTGTCCCTATCTCCACGCTTCGTCATAAGCTGAAGCGCATCCGCCGCTCTAATCCACTGGCCCGCAAGCAATTCAACAGCCGCCTGCTCTCGTCTGGCCTCCTGTTCCTGATGCTCAGCTTCAAGACGGCGCCGGTAGTCTGGTCCACCTTCCAAGTCGCTGCGGATCTCGAGGGGCGGCGCTAGGCTCTCAACTTCCTCCGTGGAGAACTGGAGCCCAGCCAATCGCCAGCTCGTTCCAGATAGCATTAGAACGTCGTTTCCGGCCTCCCAGGAAGTTACCTCAGTTGGGCTCGGAGACCATCCCCCAAGCCACCAATCTCGCGGGACAGACCAGTTCTCGACCGTCTGCACGGGCCGCCCGGTGCGGTTATACAATGTGATGTCAACGCATTGGACCGCCCGCTCTGCGGTAATGTTCAAGGTGCCGCCAGCCGCGCAAGATCGTATGGCGACGATCGCGTTCCGTTTGTCGCCGAACGACGCTCCCTTTCCTGCCCAACGTTCCAGCACCTGCCTAGCGGATAATGTCTCCGTCACGATGCCTCCTCAAAGGGGTGCGACGTGGCGCAGTAGAACCCCCACGCCTCCAGCAGCTGCCGTCGCATGTCGAGGAACGTGGTCCGCTTATACGCCCGCACCACCTTGTCCGGCACGACGTGGGCCAGCGCGGCTTCGGCGACGGGATCGGGTATGTCGGGCATCTTCTCGGCTGCCCAATCACGGAACGACGAGCGGAAGCCGTGCGCGTCGACCGAGTGGCCAGCGTCCTTCAACACCTTGTTCGCGGTCATGTCGCTCATCGGCTTGCCGCTGCGGCCGGGGAACAGGAGGTCACCGGGCTTCACCGTCCGCCCCGCCCTGGCCTTATCCAGCACCGCCAGCGCGGCGCTGCTCAGCGTGACGATATGTTCCTCGCCCGCCTTCATGATGTCGGCCGGCCGCTTCCACTCGCGCGCATTGGTGTCGATTTGCCCCCAGCGCGCCTTACGGGCCTCGCCGGGCCGGGCAGCGGTCATGATCTGGAACAGCACGAGCAGGCGCCCGCTGGTCGGTGCACCCGCGTGCAGCTTCGCCACCAGCGCCGGCACGTCGGCGTAAGACATGGCCACGTAGTTGCCGCCCTTAGGCTGGCGGGGGAGCGAGGCCGTCACCGACCTGCCCGGCGCCTCGGTGGCCCGCCATCCCTTGCCATGCGAGAAGTTGAGCACCCGGCCAACCCACTGGCGCACCTTACGCCCCATGTCCGGCTTGGCGGTCCAGATCGGCGCCAGGACGGTGCTGATCTCGCTCGCACCGACCGCGTCCACGCGCAGGTCACCGATCACGGGGAAGGCGTGGATTTCGAGCGAGCGCAGGAAGGTCGCCGCCTCCTTGTCCTTGCGGCCCTCCTTCCAGGCGGCGTGCGCCTGTATCGCGGCGTTCCGGAAGCTGGGTATGCGGCGACGCTCGCGGTCGCGTTCCAAGATCGGGTCCAGCCCGGCCTTCGCCGCCTCCCTCAGCATGCGCGCCTTCTCCCGCGCCTCGGCCAGCGTCAGGAGCTTGCGCTGCAACAGGGGGATGATGATCGGCGACACCTCACCCTTGCCCACCGAGCGAGGCGACAGATCGGCGGTGCCCAGCCCGATGTCACGGCGCTTGCCGTCGACCTGCACCCGGAGCAGCCAGGAGCGCGCCCCGCCGGGCTGCACGTGCAGGTACAGGCCGTCGCCGTCTTGATGACGTCCAGGCCCCGCGGCACGCACGGCGGGGGCGGTCAGCTTCGGCATCCTGTCCCACCTTGCATCCCCACACTATGAGGCGGCTAGAGGCGAACGTCAACGAACATTCGCGGAACGCCCAACGCGAACGGCGAGGGAACACTATGGGTTAGCCGGACGGCGGCGGACAACCGCGAACATCGAGTTCGGTGCTCTTCACCCGCTCCACTTCCGTACGATCCGTAGCTGCGCGGTCCGCTTCGTCGGGCCGTTCGTCGGCGTCGGTCGCTTCGCGCCGTCCGTCGGCGTCGGTCCCTCCCGGCCGGCCGGCGGTCTCGGCCGCCGCCGTCGCCATGCCCGCGTAGTCCAGCTTGCCCGTGCCCAGCACCGGCAGCGCGGCCAGCACGCGCACGTCGCGCGGCACTGCCAGTTCGGATACGCCGTTGGCCCTGGCCCAGGCCTGGAGTTCCGACGCCTTGGCGTCGGGGCGCGTGGTGAAGAGCACCAGCTGCTCGCCCTTGCGCGCGTCGGGGCGGGTGACGACCGCGTGCTCGGCGCCGGGCCAGGCGGCGGCGGCGTAGCCCTCCACGGCGGGCAGCGACACCATCTCGCCGCCGATCTTGGCGAAGCGCTTGGCGCGGCCGCGGATGGTGACGAAGCCCTGCTCGTCCAGCGTCACGATGTCGCCCGTGTCGTGCCAGCCCCCCTCCAGCGGCTCCAGCACGCCGGCCGCGTCTGCGCGGAGGTAGCCCGCCATGACGTTGGGGCCGCGCACGTACAGGCGTCCGCCCTCCGCGATCCCCGGCACCGGCTCCAGCCGCGTCTCCAGGCCCGGCATCGGGCGGCCCACCGTGCCGGCGCGGAAGTGCATGGGCGTGTTGACCGCGATCACGGGCGCGCACTCGGTGGCGCCGTAGCCTTCCAGGATGCGCAGGCCGAACTTGTCCGCCCATACGCGGCGCGTCTCGTCGCGCACGCGCTCCGCACCTGCAAACACGTGGCGCAGCGCGTAGAAATCGTACGGGTGGGCCATGCGCGCGTAGCCCGACAGGAAGGTGTCGGTGCCGAACAGGATGGTGGCGTTGCTGTCATAGGCCAACGCGGGCACGATCCGGTAGTGAAGCGGGCTGGGGTAGAGCAGCGTCCGCACGCCCGACAGGATCGGCAGCAGCGTGCCGCCGGTCAGCCCGAAGCTGTGGAACACGGGCAGCGCGTTCAGCACCAGGTCGGCGGCGTTGAAGTCGATGCGCGCCGACAGCTGCAGGCAGTTGGCGAGCAGGTTGCGGTGCGTCAGCACCACGCCCTTTGGGGTCCCCTCCGACCCGCTGGTGAACAGGATCACGGCCGGGTCGTCGGCGCGTGCGGGGGCGGCGAGCCGGCCCGCCCAGCGCGACAGGACCAGCGCGCGCAGCTTCGCGAGGCGGCCGATGCCGGCGCCTATATCCTCCAGGTAGCGCACCGCGATCCCCGCCGCCGCCAGCCCCGCCACCGTCTCGCCGAGCTTCGCCTGCTCCACGAAGGCGCGCGCCGTCACCACGGTGCGCACCTCCGCCGCCGTGCAGGCGGAGGCGAGGTTGGAAAGGCCGGCGGTGTAGTTGAGCATGGCGGGCACGCGGCCGCGCGCGTGCAGCGCGAAGAAGGCGACCACCACCGCGGAGACGTTGGGGAGCAGCAGGCCCACCGCCTCGCGCGGGCGCGTGCCCGCCGTCAGCGGGCCGCCCAGCGCCAGCGAGCCCGCCAGCAGGCGGCCGTAGCTCAACGGCTCGCGCTTCACGTCCTCCAGCACGAGCGAGCGCGTGCCGTGCACGTCGCGCGCGTCGCACAGCGCCGCGTAGAGCGTGCGGCCGGTGTCCGAGGTGGCGAAGGCCGCGTCGCTCATGACGTCGTAGAGCTTCGCCCCCGCCGCCGCGCGCCGGGCGCGGGCCGTGTCGCCCTCCACCGCGAAGCGGCGGGGCGGCAGCACGGTGAGCGCGATCCGGGGGAAGGGACGCAGGCGCACCTTGCCGCGAAGCCGGGAGAAGGGGGTGAACTGCGCGCCGTCGATCCGCACCGGGATGACGGGCGCGTCCGCCTTGTCCGCCACCATGCCGGGGCCGTCGAACACCTTCATCAGCGCGCCCGTGACGGTGATGCGCCCTTCGGGAAAGATCACCAGCGTGCGGCCCTCGCGCACCGCCTTCACCATGGCCTTCGCCGCCATGGGGTTGGTGGGGTCGACGGGAAAGGCGTCGAACATCCCCAGGAAGGGGCGCACCCACCAGGCCCGCGCGATCCGGGTGTGGACCGCGAAGGTGGGCCGGCCGGGCAGGAAGGCGGCGAGCAGCAGCCCGTCCAGGAAGGACACGTGGTTCACCACCACCACCGCGCGCTCGCCGGGCCGCGGCATATGCTCGGCCCCGTGCACCTCGACTCGGTAGAGGAGGCGCAACAGGCCCCGCACCAGCGCCTTGAACAGCGTCTCGGGCAGCAGCCAGCAGGAGACGAGCGCGACGGCCAGCGTGGCGAAGCCCATGGCGCCGATCACGCCCGGCACGCCCGCGCCCATGGCCAAGAGGCCGGAGGTGGCGGCGACCAGCACCACCGTGACGGCGGCGTTGACGACGTTGTTGGCCGCCACCACGCGCGACCGCTCGGCCGCGGCCCCTGCCGTCTGGAGCACGGCGTAGAGCGGCACCACGAACACGCCGCCCGAGAAGGCGACGCCCGCCATGGCGGCCAGCACCGGCCAGTTGGTGGGATCGCGCGCGAAGGGGCCGGCGTCCAACACCGCGCCTGCGGGCGTGCGGCCGGCGGTGGCGAGCCACAGCGCGATCAGCGACACCGCCATGCCCAGCGCGGCGGCCGGCACGTAGCGCGCGGACACCTCGCCGCCCAGCAGGCGCCCGACCGTGACCGAGCCCAGCGCCACCGCGACCGAGAAGACGAGCAGGAACAGCGTGACCACGCCGGCGCCTGCGCCCAGCGTGCCGCTGGCGAGCGGGGCGAACTCGGCGAGCAGCACCGCGCCCACCGCGAAGAACCAGCTGATCCCCAGCACCGCCAGCCACGTGCCCCGCCCGCCGCGCGCGGCCGCCAGCACCGCGCGCGTGGCGGCCCAGGGGTTCCACTCGAGCTTCAGGTCGGGTGCCGCGGCGGGCGCGGGCGGCACGGCGAGCGCTGCCGCCAGGCCCAGCACCGACAGCGCCAGCGCGGTGACGCCCGCCGCCAGCGGCGCCACCACGCCCGCCAGCAGCTGCCCGCCCAGGATCGCCAGGAAGGTCCCCGCCTCGATCAGGCCGGTGCCGCCCATCACCTCGTGCCGGGGCAGCGCCTGGGGGATGATGGCGTATTTCACGGGGCCGAAGACGGTGGAGTGGACGCCCATCAGGAACAGGCACGCCAGCAGCACGGTCACCGACTGGGCGGCGAAGCCCGCCAGGGCGAGTGCCATGATCGCGACCTCGGCGGCCTTGACGGCGCGCACGAGGCGCGCCTTGTCCCACTTGTCCGCCAGTTGGCCGGCCAGGCCGGAGAAGAGGAAATAGGGCAGGATAAACAGGCCGGTGGCGACGGCCGCCAGCTGCTCGGCGCGCTCGGGTTGCCCTGCGTAGAGCGTGAAGTTCGCCAGGAACAGCAGCGCGAACTTGAGCAGGTTGTCGTTGAACGCGCCCAGGAACTGGACGGCGAACAGCGGGCCGAACCGGCGTTTGGTCAGCAGGCGCGCGTCGGGTGCGGACATGGGCGTGATCTCCCCCTGATGGGCCGGGTTAGCGCGGATCGGCGTCGCGCGGCAGCCTGTTGTAGAGCCAGCCCACCGCGATCAGGGCGAACCCCAGCGCCGCGAAGGACGCGATGCGCGCCAGCCCGTCCAGCCCCGACGCGTCAGCCAAGAACACCTTGGCCACCGCCGCCAGCATCAGCCACAGGCCGGCGAGCCGCCAGTCGCGCGCGCGTCGGCGGACGCCTACGGCCAGGAAGGCGCCCGCCAGCGCCAGCGCCGTGAGCGAGTAGGCGATCCGCTCCGGCCCGGTCGTGCCCAGCGCCAGGGGCATCGGGCCGAACGCCTGGCGCAGCAGCATCGGGCCGCCCAGCACCGCCAGCGCCATCAGCGCCCAGTCGCGCTGGCGGGCGAGGTTCGGCAGCGCGCGAGGCGCCAGGACCAGCAGCGCGGTCGCCAGCGCCAACCCGGCCGCCAGCCACGGCCCAGGCGCCTGGGGCACGAACAGCGGGTTGGCGACGCCCAGCGTGTACCAGGAGAAGTGCGCGAGCGACGCAGCCCCGAGCATGGTCGCGACCCGCCGCGCCCCCAGCCGCCATGCGCCCAGCGCGGCGGCGGCGAGCAGCGCTTCCCACAGCGTGCGCTCGGCCATGGCGCGCGCGGCGAAACCGGCGGCGTCGCGGATCGCGAAGGGCTGTTGGAACAGGACGTGCGCCGCCAC
>Ga0325400_1008153_pt1 | contig 10047 bp, 4 predicted proteins | sample PopdelMetagenome_2_FD_205662 | JGI IMG/M metagenome (GOLD analysis project Ga0325400, IMG submission 205662) | Populus deltoides microbial communities from Bellville, Georgia, United States - Xylem-PdKOR-R1 | ecosystem: Host-associated > Plants > Phyllosphere > Stem > Wood/Secondary xylem...
CTTTTTGGTTTTATAGACATGTTTTGAACAAGAAGAAGAAGAAAATTAGTGATTCAAGTTAGACAGCTGAATAGATTAATTTTAATTTAATTAAATGATAAAAATTAAATAACGACAACATATAGATAAAAATGAAAAACAAGCATCTTTCCAAAAGGGTACAAACAAAATTGGATGAAAAATGACCTAAAAATATTAGTTTAAGTCAACTCCAGTTAGAATAATAAACCTATAACGCAATAATTAGAATCGAGAAAAATTAGGTTATCTCGTTAAATCCACGACTTAGATCATGAGATCGAGATAACTCAACATAAAAATAACAAAGACCTTTAAAAAAAATAATGGCAAATGATGAGAACATAAAAGAAAATAAATAAATAAAAAACAAAAAAATAATGTAAACCTACTTTAGCTTTTTAAACATATGAACTTGATCATTAGAACGAAGTTTCCTTTCTTGAAAAACCATGAAACCCAACTTCTAATCAATCAAAAGTTAAAAGATAAAATTGAAAAAAAAATTAATTATAAAAAATAATTCAAAGTAAAAATAGTAATTAAAAAAAACAAAGATCAAGATTGAAATACAAAATAATTTTTTTTTTTTATTAAAGAGTGAAATTGAAAAGAAAAAATAATTTAACAAAAGGATAAAAAAATTAAAACAATCAAAAGAACGAGGATCAAAATTAAAATAAAAAATAATTTTTTTTTAAAGGGTGAAATTGAAAAGAAAATTCAATTCAACAAAAGAAACTATAAGAAAAAAAACGAGGACCAAATTGAAAAAAATAATATATCTCAAATTAGGATTGAATGATTAAATTGAAAACAAATCAAAATCTTACAAAAATAGTAAAGAATAAAAAATCAAAATCAAAATTAAAATCAAAATCAAAAGAATATAGACTTAAATGGCAATATCTATGAATTTGAGAACAATTCTAAAATTTTGCATGGCTAGCGTGAGTTCGAAGGGATGAGAGAGAAAATAGAGAGAAACAAAGCATTACCGGAGATAAATCATTGACCGCAAGTACTGTCTCAAAAGAAAAACTATTGTGAAATTATAAAAAAAGCCCTTTGTCACTGCTACTTTTAAATTTTTTGCTTTTAAAGGCATTCTTGTCATTTCATTATATTTTTTTATTTATTAAACTTTTCCTTAGCTAACCTGATAATTACAAAAAAAAAACCATTATGAAAAATATAAAAAATCCTCTTAATGTTAATTTTAATTTTTTTTTGCCTCTAATGATATTTTGGTCATTTCATTATGCGTTTTTTTTATATTTATTAAAATACAAAGTTATCCATCAGCTGACCTGGTAATAACAAAAAAATCATTATAAAAATATTAAAAAAAATCCCTTCCGGTCAATTTTAATTTTTATATCTTTCAATAATATTTTGGGTATTTTATTGTGTTTTTTAAAATAATAAAAACATTTGTTTTTAATTAATTTGATAATAACTAATTAGCCTTATGAAAAAATTTCAATTCCCCCAATAAGTAATTTTAAGTTTTTTTTTTTTTTAATGAGAAGAGCAAATCCATAAAAACACTTTTTCAATGAATAATATTTTCATTCACAATCTACAACGTTTTTCCTTTCTGTTTTAGCTTTTTTGTTTTTGGTGGTTAATCTTGATTTTTCAGATTTAACCATCGGACCGGGCCGAATTGCGATGGATTCAGTCTTGGTCATAGCCCAAACACATGATGGAAAGCTGGACACTTGTATTCGGACGAAGACAACATAACTAACGTTAACCCAGTTCTCTGTTTCTCAAAGCACCAAGCCTCTTTCACTGTCTCTCACCCTCTAGCGATTGCGTTTACAGAGTTTTTAGCGAAGCCAAAATGGAAGAGATTGAAAAGGGCATCAAAGGAGGCAGTGAGGAGAGATGGAAAGGAGCTGTTGATAATCTAACAGAGATGACATCAAATCTTGATTCTCTTCAAAAGTTACTTCTTAAAAAAGCTGTCTTTGTTGACGACGAAACCTTCTCCAAAGCCTCCCTCACTTCTGAACAAGCGCGCACTATCAAGGTATTGATCTGGGATCTTCCTATTTCATGCAATCTTGTTCGGATTGTTGTTAAATCATGATTCTTTACGTTGGTTTCTTCCGTTTGTCATGATCATTGACCAGTTTTACAATCTGGGTTTTGCATAGATAGTTTTTTCCCCTCCATTTGTAGGTTGATGTAATGAATGCTTCGTTTATTTGACTATGAGTGTAAGAGTAGAATTACTGGATTTCTCCTAAACTTGTACAATGTTGGCAATTTAAGTTAAAGTTTTCAAATGTTCATTCTAGTTCATTCATTAGGGCACTTTCTTTGACCATTTCGAGTAAAAAAAAAAGATAATTAATTTTGAATCCAAATTTCTTTGGACACCAAAATGTAACTGTTTACAGATATTTAACATATGAAGTTATATGCGAAACGAAAATCTTTGCTAATAAATTTGACACTTGCATCATGGGCTTGCAACCTGTTGGATCATGCCTGTATAAAGCTTTTGTCTAGTGATTGAGATTTCCAGATAGTGATGCTGGTTTGCTATTGTGTATTGTGTATACTTACCTCATATGCACAATCAACATGCATCTAGATTTTATTACTGGGTAAGTTTATAACTAGAGTTGATTACTACTAGGTTTGTAGCATGCTGTTTGATACTGTCTTTGTAGCGTGTGCAATCTTTTCTCTTGTTGCCTCAATGTCTGAGTTTTCTTTTTCTTTTTATCAAGGCAGCATCAAAATCATATACAGGCTATCTGTTGTGTGTAGGTTCTTGAACAACGGGTAGAGACTTTGGAAAGGGAACTTGATGCTGCCATCTCAGCTGCTGCTCGTGCTCGTGCAGAAAAGCGACAAGCAGAGGCAGCACAAAAGGCTGCTGAATTACGTGCACAAGAGATAACAAGAGAACTTGAGAACACCACAAGTATGTATGCCAACTCTTCTTTTCAGTACCCCTGGATGTCCAGTCAAATACTGCGCGCTGAGCCAGCCTTGTGCCTTGGCCTGACTGACATTTAATATAATGTAACCATATATCCCTATACGTGTATTGGCTACTCGTATGCGATTTCTATTTTCAAATTTAGAGAGGGTCTTGCCTATCTATTAGCAGGGGAGGCATGGCCAAGAAGCTGCCAGCTGACTGCCCCCTTCCACTTGGCCTTTGAAAGAAAAATTAGGAAAAGTTAGCTTCATTCCCAGGTCAATCTGAATATCTGTGTGATGCAGCCAGCAAGGGTAGCATTTGTTTTCCTATTTGATTCTAATGCTCAGGAAGGTTTTTGTGATTAATTCGCTGGGGCACTACTGTAGTTTTCAGATTTCTGGAAATGGTAGGTCTAGATTTCTAATTTAAAGTTCAGTAGCCTTTGAATTTTTTGGTTTGGTTTGGTTTTTCCTATTCTAAATAGAAACTATAGTGTTTTCTTATAAACAAGTTTAAATCTTTATTAGACGAGGAGTACTAAAACTTAAATGTATAGCTATGACATCTTTGGATAAGGAAAAAAGGTCATATTCTCATAGAATTGCCAACACTTATGCTCTTGTGATTGAGTGATGCAATCAATTTTTGGTGCGACTCCTAAGAACCATAGTTGAGATGATTAGGTCTCTCCCTCTAGGTGTAATTCCTAGAATCTGTACTAGTGTAAAGCTTAGTCGTTTACTTTCATCCGTGATTAAATTTCAAACCCGAAATCTTTTTCTTATTGGGTTTGCCCTAAAATGCCAATTTTCGAAACCCCAGCCCACCTTAATACACTTGTGGGACAAAAAATCAAATCTGTTTTGTGTTTTCTACTCACAGTATTTATAATTCTCCTATGTGCTTCAAAGCAGATGCCCAAAGCATGGAAACATTTTTTTGTCTGGAATTTAGATTGTCAAGAATTTGCAATTGCATCATGGCATTCCAAATTTGAAGTTGAAGATATAAGTGCAATGCTATCTGTTATCATGGTCAGTAAAATGCTAAGCAGTGTATGAGAAATGGATTGATGAAGGAGTGGAAGTAATAACAGAGTGGTAATTGAATATGATTTAAAGTGCTCACGTGGATGGTTTATTTGTTAGCTTGAAAGTAGTCTCTGCGGGTGAGACAGAGAGGGTCTATACTGCGGATTACTGGAGTCTATGCAGTGCAAGCAAGGTGACAAGTGGAATGGGTTTAGGAAAAGATTGGAGCTCACCAAGCCAAATCTCTCTAAGATACCCCATCAATCTAAGATTAATTGGAGGATTCTTCCACTAATATCTCATTTGATCGTCTTTGTGATAAAAATAATGTCATGTTAGCCATGATAATAATTGAAAATAAACTACTAGTCTCTTCATCTTTATACACTAAAGGTTAATTTGTGCAAAAAATCTGAACAATCTCTCCATCAAAGTCCTACCTTATAGAGCCTAAGCAAAGCCATGTAATACAATCCTATGCTTACTGTTACTTGCAGCACCTGGGTGTTTTTTTATTAGTTGATGCTCGAAATCAATGGGAACTTCAATGTTTTTCAATCTAACCTGTTTTTGGACATGATGATTAATCCCATCCTTTTCAATTTTTTTTTTGGCAATTACTATATTAAATTTTCACTTTGACAAAATTTTAAGTACAATGTTGCTCCCCTTTGCTGCAGAGGTATTTGAATTGCACATGGAAGAGTTGCGTGCAAAGCAAGACGAGATTTCAAAGCGTGATGGTGACATTAAACTTTTGGAAGCAATAATTCAGACGCTTGGTGGAAAGGAATCCCATTCTTTGAATGGGTAAACATTTTTTTTCCTTCTTCCATTATGTAGATGAAAGTGTTCTGTAAAATGCTCTGTTTACACTGTTCATGCCTGACAACAAAATATTTAGGAACCTAAGAATGTGCCCCCTTTGATACAAACATTCATTTACTTTTCGGTGTCACTCGAGAAGACAATTTCAAAAGGTAATAGCATCCTCTGGTTACTTGATAGTGGCTAATGTTTCAATCCATCCCTCCTTTAACCTGTTTCATTGCAGAAGTGAGTCAGGATCAGGTCTGATACTTTGATCTCGAGTTTCATAAATAACAGTGGTGATTTTTCCAATTAAAACTGTATATGCTTTTTGCGTAACACCCTTAATTTCTCTTTCACAGTCAATGAGCTAATGCAGCAAATGCTACTTGAATTGGTCTGACAATTCAAAGATGGCCTAGTTCAACATTCAAGCACTATATAGGAGACCATTTCGTTTAGTTAAGATTTGGAGCCGTGATTTTTCAGTGAATTTGCAACAGGGTATTTTAAGCCATGAGTGATGGACAATTGAAGATATATCAAAAGGAATTGTGGACTTTGTTTTAGATTGTTACAAGCTAACCAAGTTTCCTGCCATGCTTGTAAACTCAGCCAATAATCACACCATTGCAAGTTAACTAAATAGGTTAGAAGTATGAAACTAAAGAAAAGGAAAAATAAATCCAATCCGAGAAAAAAAATCATAATTATAAAGTTAATATAGAATCCATCCACTATTAAGATTCCTACAATATGATTATTCTTTCCTCAAGTACGTCTTATATTCCAAATGCTGTATAAAATTGTGAGAAATAAAAATCCTGTAAACTCTGATCACAGCATGGATGGCTTCTTTTGAAGGGAAAAAAAAAGGATTGACTTCACTTGGGTTTGCAAAAGTGGACTCGAACATATCTAGATGGAGAACCAAAAGGAGAGGGAAGACTCAAATTTCAGGGTCTCACCTCACCTTTGTTCATTCCAATCCTTCATTGATGACTAAGAAGACCTGGCTGGCCAGTGCCAAAATGGAGGTTGGGTCTGGTGGAGGTGTATGCTTCTGTTGAAGAGTCAATAGATTAATTAGCAAGTCAACCACTTTCAGTGAACTTATTATAGTTAATTAATCCTTAGTACTTTGTGGATTCTAGGAAGATCTTTGTCACCATCCTTCATTTTCCACCATGAGATAATGGCATTTTCTTGGTTGAGGCTCCAACAGTACCTAGCAAGATCACTTCAAGCAAGTTAAGCTCTGAAGTTATGTCATCATTAAATTTTTACCACAAGCAGATTAGTATTAGCAGTAGGAGCCTGTAAATGCTGCAACTCTACATATCATCATCTCTTGCGTCACACTTGAGTAAGTTCAGAAATGGATTATGAGTATGATCTTCCAAGCTCAACAAATTTGTTTTTTCTTGGAGGACTTCTAGTTTACTCTAGCAATATTCATTTATCTCAAATTTCCCACTCCAAAACATCCTTACAAAAGTTTCGTGTTGAAGTTTAAAGAAATGATCCAATTGAACAAGATACACAACACGGATCGGATCTATACACGAGAAATAGTTTTTTTTTTTTACCAAATTAGTTTCTTAAATAATATAATTATTGATAAAGTAGATTTAATTGACATTAGGAGAAATTCATTGAGATAGATATTTTAAAATGATTATGTTACCTTGACAAATATAATATCAAGCATCTTTCTAAAAGAACCAAGGGTGTGCTATATTGTTCATCAAATCCTGCCAGAAAATCTCCAGCTATGAGTTCTAGTAGTCAAGATTCTTATTAACCATCTTTTAAATGCCCTACTATGTTAAATCATCAGCCAACTTCCTGTTAGAACCACCGTTATAATAGAGATTTTGTTCACCGGATGTTGATATTATACCTTTACCATAAAGTTATTAAATCCGGTTTGCTTTGATAATTGACTCGGAGCATAGCTGGGGTCAATTTGTTTTGAAAAACAAAGTTAATGTAATGGATCAATATTCTACGAGACTCTCGGTTCGATTCATTTAAAATTCAAGATGAGTTTTTTTATAACAATATCTAACTAAAAAAAATATAAAATAATTGTAAGGTAGGCAAACCCAGAACTTTATGAACCTTGCTTTACCTTATCCTAAATGCCGGATGCCACATCTCAACCTAACCCATTATCATGTGTCAACTGCATATTTACATCAGCAAATGTTTGGTCTGTAATGATTGATTCAATTGGTGTACAAACTGGTCAGTTTCAGAAAAAGACACAAATAATCTTCCTCTTATTTCTGTCTATTATATGGACCACTAATCAAATGCTTAGAATGTAATAAGTGCAGATCTAAAAAGATAATGCACCTAGGATGATGCATTATTTAATTATAACACATCTCCTTACATAACCAAACCCCAAGATAATTGCAAAACAGAAATAAAAAAGGAAAAACAAAAAATAACCCCAAACTGCAAAATGCTGTTCCAGCATTTCCTATATTAATGTGTTTTGAAAAACCCAACATATAAGATGTAGGCACCACTTTAAACTATTAAAGTAAGTATGTGTATGACAATATGATTGTGGTTTTTTAAAGAAAAATTCTAAGAAAAACATTATCAAACTAATATATATATATATATATATATATATATATATATATATATATATATAAAAGCGTACTCCATGAAGATTATTATTTGTATTGGCCATTTTCCCCTCTCATTATCGTGTTATTCTTAGTACGGTTAATATTTTACTCTAATAGTTTAAAGTGATGTCTACGTCTTATATGTTGGGTTTTTTCAAAACACATATAAGTAATGAAAATGATAAACTTAAAATTTTTCAGGAGTTTTAAGGATCTTGTTAAATAGATCTAAAGTTATATAGGGTTTATGCGGAGATTATCTGAATTGTGCTTTTCAGCTTTGAATGATTACTTCAAGGTTGAATTATCGCAAAGCATAAGTTGTCCAAGTATCTAGCCTCTAACAATAATTCTCCTAAACCCTTTTAGAAGAGAAGGATTGCTATACTTTAGAGTGTTATCTCTCTCTCTCTCTTGTTTTTTTTTATGTTTGAGGTGTTTTTGTACTATATTTTATATTTACCTTAAAAAATAAGAGGCATAACATTCTATTTACAGAGAAACCTAAAAACCCTATAAATGATAAAATATTAATTTGCCCCTTAAATAATATCACATATATTATTTTAAGCTAATTTTAGAGATTTATTCAATTAAGTTCTTAATTGATTGTTTCTAAGTCTAGAATTGTAATCTCATGTATTAATTACATTCTAGTCCTTAATTTCTAAAATTTATTTACAATCAAGTCACACTTGATTAATCATCTCATTTTAATTTCTAACTAATAGTTCTTATGTGTGTGACCTATTATATAAGACATATGTTTTGGCCCAACGAATTTAAGCTCAAAGTTTAGCACAAACCCAACTCAACTAACCTAGGTATTTAAAGAAAAGGTTGCAAGATAAATTGCTATTCCTTATCTCCTCTTTTTCTCCCTTGCCATAACTTTCTCCTAAAATACCAAGGATTTCGGTTTTAAGTTCAAGTTTCGGTTCAAGAAAGGTTGAAAAAACAAATAAGTATCTCCCTTTACTATTATATTATTTTTTTATTAAGACATTGATTGTGGAAAGATTAAAGAAGTATTTATGGTTTTTTATATTGTTTTGGTGATTGAATGATCTAAGAGTTATAATTGATGTTTTAGGGTGTTAATTGGCCTTAAACGAAGTGATTAGATGACTAGAATCATGGATTATTGAAGAACAAATTGTGTTTTTATGGGATCTACAAATTTAAATACTGATAGATCGGGATTCTAGAAATCTTGATCAACCGGTCGACTGATTAACTTGATGTTGTTGGTTAGCCGATTAGTCTAAACCAACCGATCAATTAGCTTGTGGTGGCGGTCGATTGGTTCGACATTTCGGTTGACCGGTTGACTCAATAGTAAGGGTAAATCGGGTCTGTTAGGTTCAATAAGTTTGAGTTATATTTGGGATTGATCACGTAAATCAGTTTGACTTTATAATTATATTTTGGTCTCTGAGCTTAGAATTTTAATATTTTATGTTACTTTGTTTCGAGTCATTTTTTAATGTTTTCTATATCCGTTATGGATTCTACTGATGTTTCTCCAATCTCCTCATGATCTTCAGTAGTCTCTAGTTCTATATCCGCTTATCTTTTACTTTTGTTTTTCAGGTGAGTATAATAATCTTTAATATGCATGTAATATAAATAATATATGTATGTTGATTATATGATGAGTATAATTGATTAATTCTTGAATATTTATATATGTTGCTTTATTATCTGAGTACTTATTTATTTTTGAATTTACACTCGTATTTTGTTAAGTTAAATTCTATTCGATATGACATTTATCTGTTTTGATAATTATGCTAATATATATTATGTCTTGATATAGAACTTGTTTGTAACTTCATATTAATATAGCGTAGTTAGTCTATGTGCACATAATATTCTGTATACCTAACTAGTGAGAGAGGCACAAATCTATGACGAATGATCCTCCCATAATAGTCACCTTTACGTATCATCTGATCTCTGACATGTATTACACTATCTTATATTAATATGTTTAGTATATATATTTATATCAAGATACGTACTACCTGCAAATTATTAAATATTTTTTCTTTGCTAAGTTGGTTGAACTCACCTCTCAATTTTAATATTATTTCAAGTTCTTAGCTTATTATCAATTCAACTATTGATTGACTTGTATTTGAAAATCAGATATAATGTCTAGCAACTTGTTATGATCTCCTAAATATTAGAAAAGTCATAAGTGGTTTGACTTAACCTTTCATTGACTAGTTTTCCAGTGTAATTATTATCCTTTCATCAAGACTATTTTGATTTAGACATTATAATATGAAATATGTTGTGCCACTTGTTTGCAGCACTGATTGTGTGTTTGATATTGTGGTGCATTATGCTTTTAAAAGTATTTTTCGCTTGAAAATATATCATAATGATTTTTTTAAGATTTTTTTTTATTTTTGACATCAATATATTAAAAAAAATTCAAATTAAATTTTTTTAATATATTTTTTTAATGCACCTAAATGCAGTTTCAAATGCAAAAAAGGTGTGTAAATCTTACATTACATCATTTTAATTACCAATTATAAAATTGGTAACAAAGTGAGTTTATTATTTTTAATCTTCTCAAATC
>Ga0325400_1008156_pt1 | contig 10045 bp, 6 predicted proteins | sample PopdelMetagenome_2_FD_205662 | JGI IMG/M metagenome (GOLD analysis project Ga0325400, IMG submission 205662) | Populus deltoides microbial communities from Bellville, Georgia, United States - Xylem-PdKOR-R1 | ecosystem: Host-associated > Plants > Phyllosphere > Stem > Wood/Secondary xylem...
GCTGATGAAGGTACTTCGACAATGTTTAATGATATGTCTCACTCCCAAATCCAATCAAGTATTTCGGGAGGATTTACGGACACATTTACTTCAAATGATTGTCGGTGACTGGAAAGAATCTGTATATTTTTTTTTAAGAGGACACAGGGATCGTGAGTTAAAGATTAATGGGGAAAGAGATAGGCTGCCATGCTGTTCAACCCCACGAGTTGCGTGTAAACGTTCTGATGATCAATATCTAAAACGTACCACTGTTTTACTACATTGATTGATTCATTTTTTTTTAATTTTATTTTTCCAATGATCTTATTTATTATAGAGCCAAACTAATAGTCTTATGTTATTTTTTTATAATTCCTTGTAGCTAACCAATTGATTTGGTTATCCAGATAATGAGGGATGTTGTAATATATTTCTTCACACGGTTCATCATCTGACTAAATTACATCTTGTCGATTCTTGATTACCTGGTCCCTTTTCTTTCATCATTTTCCTTGGAATTTCCTCTCATCTACAATATCATGTTTGATTTTTTTGAATAATTCTGAATACCCTGTGATGTGTTACGAAGTCCCACAATATTCTAAGTAATCATAAAAAGATTTATGTGTTGGATAATTGATTAATTTTTTAGTTCTAATAATTTAATTTATTTTCTCTAGCCAAAGAAGTTAGTAGTTGGTGCTTGGTGTTTGATAAATCAAAATAATTGGTAACTAATATTTGTAAAAGATTTTATTTGATAAATGTAAGGACTCTCGGATGCTTAAGTATTTTTATAGAGAGATAAAGTATAATAATATTTTAAAGAGATATATTTTGAAAATATATATGCTAAAAATATAAAGAACGAAGAGATTGTTAACTTGAAGTTTGAATGATTCCTGTGGTATTTATAGCCTATTGTCTTGTTTTTTTGCGGAGAAGAGAGACTGAAGAGTCATTTCAGTCTTGTGATATTTTAAGTTATATTCTACTCCAAATAATATGTATTGGATCAATATAAAATATTAAGGGAATCATATAGGGTCCTAGAAAAATTTCCAAGGAGTGTTAGGCTCAGGCAAGTTACCTAAGCTTAGTAGGGGCAAAACATAGGCTTAGACATGCTACCTGGACCCAAGCATATTAGGCTCGGACGTGACAGTCCAAGCCCATTAGGGTGCTGGGCAGCATGCCTAACATGAGCTCGGGCTATCATGCCTGGGTCTGTCCCTCTTGGTAGCATGTTGGGCTCGAGTATGGTAGCTCAAACCCATGTGGGTGTTTTAGCCCGTTAAATTTGAGTTTATTAGTTACCTCAAAGTCTTTGTGATATTGATACATAAAGACTTGTAAAAATACTTGGTCATCATGACAAATTCATCAAATTTTCTTTGTATGAGAAGAGGGATGAAATTATTTATCGGAGAGCTCATTTGTAGGGGTGTGCACTATGCTTGAAGAAATTTAAGTATACAGAGGGGAACTATACTTAGAAAATTTTTTAAGAAGATGTGGTAAGATATAAAGGACTCCATACTTAGAAATTTTTTTCTAAGAGGTTAAGGGAAACCTACGAAGAAGAGACCTATATTTAGAAGAATTTCTAAGTGGCTGGAAAACCTAATGAGTCAGAAAAAAGCCACCACTTTCGCTATCATATTTGTGATCAAATTTACTCTCATTTGTAAAATTATTGTATCACCAACACCATATTTGCGATACAACTACAAAGAATGCAAACTCATCTTAAGGGTCAATACTCGAAACTTCAAACGAGCAAAAACAATTTCATTTCTTTAGAATTTTGAGAGGATTTGAATAGGATAGGGAAGATAGGATAGTGAAAACAAGTGATTAGGACATTGTTTGTTTTTGTATTTTCAAAAAAATATTTATTCTATTTAAAATTATTTGTTTTATTGTTTTTGGATTGTTTTGATGTGCTGATGTCAAAAATAATTTTTTAAAAAATAAAAATATATATTATTTTGATATATTTCAAAATAAAAATTACTTTAAAAAGTAACCGCTACCACAATGCCAAATACGCTCTAAGCCTCGGAGTTCTAGTCTTTTTTTTTGTAGTTTTTTTTATATATAAATAACAATTTTACTATCAGACTTCCCATTATGATTCCACTTAACAACTATGTTGCGATTTGATTCTTGTATTGACAATAACATTCTATAAAATATTTTAAATGAGTCCTTATGTGTATAAAAAAATTGCTCGACCACTTCTGTTTTTCAACCTATACCTTGTAGTATACAAATTTAAACTTATAGTACAATTTTATTTTATTTTGTATGCTTTCTACCTTGTAAGCAATGTTTAACACTATTAAGTGTTGAAACCACTAATCCAACAAATTCTAAATAAAGTTGATGGTGGTTTTTTTGCACCAAATATAATGATAAACTTTACTATCTTAAAGAAATTCAACATTTTATTGTAACCCCCATCATAAGTACCATTAACACTTTATTACTTGAACATATTATAATTTCATAAAAGTTATTATTGAATGTTGAACTCGATAGTCAAGAGAATATACAAAATGCCACCATTTAATTACATTAATTAAATTAATCTTAGTGTTGAAAGTTTGTCCAATCACTAAATCAGCACCGCCAACTAAATTTCTATGATAAAAGACCAATCATTGCTAACATTATCATCTACTACGTTATCATCACCAGATTCTAGAACAAGAGACTTCATTATCTCATTATTATATAATTTTTAACCAATTCAAAATATTTTTATCTTTATATATTATCACTAGATTTGGAGGAGTCATATCTTCTAATATGCATTGTTAAATATACTTTAATCACTACTTCTCATAATAATATCTATCACTATCCTAAACGTACCAACAAAATATAATATTTTTCTACATGGTTAAGCAAATGTGGAAATTAAAATAATAGTGTCATCTTACCACATATTAGATGAGGAGCTTCTTCCATGTAGGTTGATTACTTACATATAACTCCATCATTTTTAATCCATTTCAAATGAATGATTTCATTATAGTGTCAATACTCATACAACAAAATACTGATATTCCCCAACAAGATACCTTTAAGTATCATGTATTGGTTCAAAATGTGCTCTTTTCCAACTACCTCAAATTGTATCATTTTGCTAAAACTTTACACACAATGCTACTGTTCAAAGAATTAGAAAAGAGGTGGGTTTGAAAGTGAAAGTGATCTCACATGGAGAAAGTAGGAGAAAAGGCATTCATTCGAAGGTGCAATGCAACTGCAGCATGTTGAGAGGGCATTTAGAAAGAACCCTTTATTGATGGATGTCTTTTGCGGTCGTCTACACGTTCTCTTCTGGATTCCAGGGTGACTTTTGGAGGTGCTGCACATGCAATGGCGACCTAATCTCCATTTCTATATTTGGGAAAATTGATTTTAACTTTGCAATTAACAAAAGTATTCACGAGTTAACTTCCAGATATCAAGCTGTTTAACAAGTTATCCAACGGGTTTGAATCTAAGAAATCAACTCAGTTACCACCAAAACAACACGGAAAGAAGGGTTGAATGGAAGGGGGTGATTTAGAATTTCAAATACTATTTTCTTAAAAAAAAAAAATTTGAGAAAGAAACATTATTTTAATATTGAATGTTTCAGTTAAGCTAAACATATTTAAACATCATTTTAATTCGATATGACTTGAGATAACCATGTGCCTGAGCACCAGACAAGCATTTCTTTTTCTACCTTTAAAACTCTCGACATCCAAGAAAAGAGTTCTTTGATTAGCAGAAATATATTTTCTTCAATTTTCTTTTATTTTCTTCAATTTTGATTATTTTTGCGCTGACTGAAAATATGTGGGGAGGATGCCAGCTAATTGTATCCTAATCGACCCTCCTTTCTACAGCGAAAATGAATTGGTAATTACTTCTGTTGTATATCAACGTTAAACTTCTCTTGATGATTGCGAGTCACAATTCTCAACGGGTGTGTGCTTCAGTGTTAAATTCCCATTCATCCAGAGAGATGACAGATGGAGGAGAAAATAGGAGATAGAGATACTTAAGTGTCTCGGCAAGGAAGAAACTCTGCATGATGTTGTCTTTGACGCCTTAATTCACCTGAGAAAATAGGCCAGAAAAGTTCAGTTCAAAACTATATAATGCTTTGCTTCTAGGTTCTAATTTAGGATTATTGTTTAGAATAAAATCATGAAAGGGATTTCCAAATGGATATGAATAGGACTTGTAAATTTAACAAAACTGCGAACTCCATAGGCAACTAAATTACACGAAGCTTGGGAAAAACCAGTGGCATTTAGAAGTTAAGGTTCTGGTTCATACTATTTCTCAAATATGCAAATGAAGTAGTAGAGAATTCAAGTCATGCTTTTTTGGAATGTCATAATAGAATACAATGAACTGGACGAGGATGAACATGCGTCTGCATGTATGCAGCTGTTCGTTATATTCCATATATAACAGTATAATCTTTGGGTTAGAAAAAACTTGCAGACCGACATATCCTGTCTCGATGCCAGAGTTCCTTTTCAAAACATTTTTAATTCCATCATTCAATTAAATAATTGATTGAGAATTGAGTTTTATAATTTTTTTAAATAAAAAACTTTCAATCTAATCATTTAAGTCATGGATTTGAAAAGTTAATGCGACTTAACATCAGTTCTATTTTTTTGAATGGATTTTATGATTTTTATTATTTTTTTATCCGGTTATTCTAATCTCATTACATGAACTGCAAGTTTAAAGGAATTACCTGAGATGGCTCAACCTTGATTACCATATTAATTATAGGTTTATCATGCTAACTCGAGTTGATTTAGATATATTTTTTTTATTTTTTTATCTAATTTTATCCTTTAATATTTATGGGTTAGGAATTGAGCTAGATTGTTTGTCTCTTTTTAAAAAATAATAATTTTTATAGGCTATTGTAATTATTTTTTAGTTTGGTCTATCTATTGTCATTATCTATTTTTTTTTTTTATCATTTAATAATTAAATTAAAACTAATTTATTTGATCCACTCAACTCAGGTATATGATCCAAACCATAAATTTATTTATTTATTTTTTAAAATGTGTTTGCAAAACTGAAAATTATGGGCAAAACAATTGGGCTCACAAGGAATCACATGTACATAAATAGCTAGTTTCCTCTATATTATCTCTTGACGAATATATATTTTTTTATTAAGATTTCAATACCGTAACCACGGTCCAAATCTTGATTGAAAAGATTTATTATACAAATGTAACGTAAGCTCCAAAAAAAGGGTGTTAAACATAGCATGGATATATCTTTCGATCGTGGTTCTCTTTTCACCATGGCATGTAGGGTCATTGTCACATGACAGAAAGTAGGGAGTTTTACAAGTGAGAAATATGCAACCATTTCTCCTTTATTTATTAGCTCAAAATGATTGCCCTCTTCTATGATCCTTCCTTGGTCAATCACAGCAATTTTATCAGCTTTTTGGATGGTAGATAGTCTATGAGCTACAACCAGGCATGTCCTGCCAGTCATGGTCCTCTCTAATGCCTTCTGCACAAGTTTCTCTGAATTCACATCCAATGAACTTGTTGCTTCATCTAAAAGCAATATTGTAGGATTTTTCAAGATTGCTCGTGCCAAATCTATCCTTTGCTTTTGTCCTCCTGATAGTTGCACACCTCTTTCGCCGCAGTAGGTCTCATATCCATCCTCCATGGAGCTGCCCAGAAAAGCAGTAAACTTGATAAATTTTGGATTTTGAACGGATAAGAGAGAGAACATGATTAGAAGGATAGTGTTTTATAGAATGGCACCTGATAAAATCATGAGCATTTGCAATAGTTGCTGCTTCGATTATTTCTGCTTCTGTTGCGTTCTCCTTTGCATATGCAATGTTGTCGCGGATTGTTCCTGCGAAAGGAGTAGGTTCCCGGCTTACCAATGCGATATGCGACCGTAAGGCCCGCAGGTTATAACTTTTGATGTTGATTGAATCAACGTCGATGGAACCACTTGATGTGTCGTAGAATCTCTCAATCAATTTAATGATGGTGGACTTTCCAGACCCGCTTCTTCCAACTATTGCAGCAACCTTTGCACCATCAATTTGTAGGTTTTGTTGAAGTTTGGTACCAAAGCTAGAACAAGATTGCTTTGTAGTAATCTACTGCATTGCTATCTATCTGTTAGCTGATAGCATTATCTAGATTATGATGTTTCTTTCAATTAATTTGTTTAAGCTTATCTAGGATTAGACTAGCTTGTTATACAACTCCTTTGATAAAGGAGAACATAGCTAGTACGTTTCTTTAGTGTTTCATTTTTCTGTAATGTTTGTTTCCTTCTATAAATAAAACACTGGGATGACAGTAACCAACTGAGATATTTTTCTGCTCCTTGTTCTTTCAACTGTAAAGTCTTTGTTCTTTTTCTCAGTTCATAAACATTAGTCTGTTCTTTATATATCAGTTTTTTTCTATAATTGGTATCAGAGCTTTAGGATCTTTGAAGTGGTTTTTGTGAGTGAGAAACACGAGAGTACAGTGAGGATAAATCAAAGCCTTTTGCTTTGAAGGTTGGTGAGTGAAAACACGAGAGAATAAATGAGTTTTTTTTTTAAATGGATTCTGCAAACTTTTCACAAAAAACACCATTGTTTACAGGGCAGAATTTTGGTGTGTGGGCTGTAAAAATGGAACCTATCTCAAAGCTCTTGATTTATGGGAGATAGTGGAAAGTGATAGGCAACCTACTCCTCTAGGTAACAATCCCATAATTGCACAAATGAAGTTTTTTAATGAAGAAAAGGCAAAGAGATTCAAAGCTCTTTCTTGTCTTCATAATGCTGTAAGTGAAGACATCTTCACAAGGATCATGGCATGCAAATCAACCATAGAAACATGGGATAAATTAAAAGCAGAATTCCATGGTGATGAGAAGTCAAGAAGGATGCAGATTTTGAATCTAAGAAGACAATTCGAAGGTCTGAAGATGAAAGAAACTGAAACCATCAAAGATTTCTCTTCTCAAATTTCGAAACTTGTGAATCAAGTGAGACTTTTGGGAGAAGATTTTCCAGACTCAAGAATTGTAAAGAAAGTCCTGGTGAGTCTGCTAGAAAAATTTGAACATAAAATTTGTTCTTTAGAAGATTCTAAAGATTTCTCTGAAATGAGTCTACAAGAACTGGTAAATGCATTGCAAGTTGTGGAGCAAAGACAAGCTTATAGACAAGAAGGAACAAGTGAAGGAGTTCTTGTTGCAGTTTACAAGGAGAAGAGTCAGGCTAAGAATTTTTACAGAAACAATCAAGAAGAAAAAAGAGAAAAAGGGAGAGGCTGGCAATCCAATAACTGGCAACAGAACAACAACATCTTCACTGAAGGGAAAGAGAAGAAAGAACATTTTCCTGCTTACAAATTCTGTCAGAAAACAAATCATCTTGAATCCTGGTGTTGGCTCAAGAATGCACAATGCTGAAACTGCAAGCAATTCAGTCACATTCAAAGATTCTGCAAAAATAAAGCAGAACCAGAAAAACAAGCTCAAGTAGCCGAGAGTTTAGAAGTGGAGGAAGATTTTTTATTCATGGCTACAATACAGGAGATGTGTAACACAGCCAAGGCAAATGACTTATCATAGCTTATTGATAGTGGTTGCACTAATCACATGACTGCATATCTGAGCTTATTCAAAGATTTGGATAAAAGCTATCTATCTAGAGTTAGAATTGGGATTGAAGACTATGTGAAGGTTGAAGGAAAAGGAGCAATTGAAGTAGAAACTTTGTCAGGTACAAAAACTCTTAAAAATGTTCTTTATGTGCCTAAGATCAATCAGAATCTAGTTAGTGTGGGACAATTAATTGAATCTGGTTACTCAATATTCTTTAATGATGGAGTATGTGATATTAAAGATAAAAATGGAGTGCTACTACTTTCTGCTAAAATGATGAACAGAAGTTTTAATGTTGATTGGAAAGAAGTATGTTTGAGTGCTAACACTTGTGAAGACAATGAATCTGTTCTTTGGCACAAACGGTTGGGGCACTTCAATTATGCAACTTTAAAGAGAATAGCTGACCTGTAGATAACTCACGGTTTACCAGATATATAGGAACAAAAGAGTATTTGTGAAGCCTATTAATTAGGAAAACAAACTAGAGTTGTTTTTCCTGACAATGCAATCAAAGCACTGTCAAAACTCCAGCTTGTACACACAGATGTGTGTGGGCCGATGCATAATGAATCATTGAATGGTTCAAAGTATTTTCTTCTATTTGTTGATGATTCTGTTGGATTTACTTTTTGAAATCAAAATCTTATATGTTTGCTGAGTTTGTTAAATTCAAAGTAGCAGTTGAACTAGAAACAAGAAACAGGTTTGAAGATCTGAGGGGAAGAATTGGAATGTTTAGCTTTGGAACCAAGGAGGAGTGTTGAAGTTTAGTACCAAAGCTGGAACATGATTGCTTTGTAGTAATCTACTGCATTGCTATCTATCTGTTAGCTGATAGCATTATTTAGATTAGGATGTTTCTTTCAATTCATTTGTTTAATCTTATCTAGGTTAGACTAACTTGTTATACAACTCCTTTGATAAAGGAGAACATAGCTAGTACGTTTCTTTAGTGTTTTATTTTTCTGTAATGTTTGTTTCCTTTTATAAATAAAACATTGGGGATGACAGTAACCAACTGAGACATTTTTCTACTCCTTGTTCTTTCAACTGTAAAGTCTTTGTTCTTTGTTCTTTGTTCTTTTTCTCAGTTCATAAACATTAGCCTGTTCTTTATATATCAGTTTTTTCCTACAGGTTTACGCCTGTCAAGATCATTTGTTTTGGTCTATTTGGGTAGAAGAAATGAACTTGCTTAAACTCTATTTCCCCATTGATCTTTTCTGGTTCGATACCATCTGATTGTTCAGGGTCTATTTTGGTCCTCCTTTTCAGAATCCTGAAAACTGATTCCAGTGCACTGGTACCTTTTGATAGGTCTGCAGTTATGGTTCCTGTCTCAGCTATAAGTCTTCCTGTTGTCACCAGGATTAAAAATGTTAGGAAAAGGTGCTTGTAAGTGATCTCTTTATGGTATAATAACCTTCCACCATACCAGAAAGTTAGAGCCGGAATGGCACCTGTAATGAACTGTGAGAGAAACAATCCAAATCCTGCATACCAAGACTGCCTATGGCTTTCTTTCTTGGAACTTACCTGTGTAAGCTCAAATAGCTTTAGAACTTTCTCCTGAAAACAGAATGCTGTAATAATTCTGTGGTTCACAACCGCTGCGCTTGCTAATTCACTGCTCTCGTTCTGTGCTTTGAGGATTTTCTTAGACATTGTCTGCATTGTCGTTGTACTAATGTAGAAGGCAGCAATGATACAGGGTTGCAGAGAAATAGCTACAAGCGCAAGTTTCCATGACAATATCAAACCTAAAACAACAGCCAAAGTTGTAGAAGAAATTGCTTGAGCCAGCATTGACAAGCGATCAGCAACAAGAGTTCTCACCATCGTGGCATCTGTGGCTAATCTTGAACATACGGCTCCGCTGCTGTTGTTTTCTTGATCGAACCACTCGATCTCGTATGTCAAGATTTTTTCAAAAAGTGCCTCCCTGACTCTTTTTGTCAAGCTCTCTCCCATTATCCCAAAATAGTAATGCTGAATCACATTGGTCAGGAAAGCAAAGACAGCGAAGGCTAAAAATGCAAAGCAATAAATTCTTGTTTGCGACCTTAGCTCGTTGTGATCAGTTGTGAAGTAAACTGCTTGAAGTGCAGCCATGCACAATGAGTGCAATGGCTGAATTAGTCCACAGGCAAGAGCAGCAATGAAACCTATCAGGGTTGGCTTCCACTCAGGTGCTGCCACGCTCATTAACTGCCATAATGAAGGGGAACTGTAATTATCATCTTTCTGCTGGTTGGTTTTCTTCTCATCGCTAAAGCTTTATGAGAGACTTGTATCATCCTTTTGTTCTGCATTAGCAATTCCCGTATCAAGAACAACAGAGCTGCTAGATCCAGTATCTTGAGCTTTTGAT
>Ga0325400_1008157_pt1 | contig 10045 bp, 6 predicted proteins | sample PopdelMetagenome_2_FD_205662 | JGI IMG/M metagenome (GOLD analysis project Ga0325400, IMG submission 205662) | Populus deltoides microbial communities from Bellville, Georgia, United States - Xylem-PdKOR-R1 | ecosystem: Host-associated > Plants > Phyllosphere > Stem > Wood/Secondary xylem...
GGACGACGGTGCTCGCGGCGCTACAATCTGGCTTTCGCCCGCGCGAGGAGCGGATCACGGTCCTGATCCCGTCGCGGATGCGGCTGGGGGCGAAGTGGGTCGATGTCGTCATCCACAATGTCTCGTCGCGCGGGCTGATGGGCGGCTGCGACGAGCCGCCCCAGGCCGGCAGCTATATCGAGATCCGTCGCGGCACGATCGTGATCGTCGGCCGCGTGCAATGGGCCAAGGGCCGCTTCTTCGGCATCAAGTCGCAGGAGCGGCTCTCGGTCAAGGCGCTGGTGGATGAGCCGCGGCTCGCCAGCCGGCCGCAGCAGAAAGCGGAGCCGGACGCGGGCGAGCGCCGCGCCGAGCGTCGCCTCGCGCACGAGGCGCAGATGGCGCGCAAGGTGGAGCGCTCGCGCGCCTTCGCCTCCGCCTTCCAGTTCTTCGTGATGGCACTCGTCGGCGTGACGCTGGCGGTGATCGCGGCGCAGGGCGTCTACGGGCTGCTCTCGCGCCCGGCCGACGCGATCGGCGCGGCGCTCGAGGGGAAGTAGGGAGGCCGACTGGCGCCTGCACACGCTGTGCGGTGCGGACGCGTTCTCGCCGGACGATCGCGTGAAGGGATCAGCAGCGGCACCTGCGCCGACCTCCCACTTGCGTCATCCTGAACTCGTTTCAGGATCTACCGTCCCGCGAACGCCTCGCCTGTTGGGTCAGCGGCACAGTGGATCCTGAAACGAGTTCAGGATGACGGCGGGACGACGTCGACGATCGCGTCGACGGCGCACTCGCCTCAGCTCGGCGTGATCGGCGGCGATGCCATCTCGGCACGGATCTCCGCCACCAGGTCCTTGCGGCTGAGCTTGCCGATCATCGTCTTGGGCAAGGCGGCGCGCACCACCACGCGGTCGACGCGCTCGTGCTTGCCCAACTGCGGGTTGAGCCAGTCGCGCAGCGCCGCGCCGTCGATCGCGCCCGCCTCCTCGGTCAGGGTGACATAGGCGCGCGGCACCTCGCCGCGATAGGTATCGGCCATGCCGATCACCAGCGCCTCGCGCACCGCCGGATGATGGTAGAGGATCGCCTCGATCTGGCTCGGGAAGACCTTGAACCCGCCGACCGCGATCATGTCCTTGAGCCGGTCGACGATGGCGATGAAGCCGTCCGAGTCGATCGTGCCGACGTCGCCGGTGCGCAGCCAGCGCCGCCCCTGCGAGTCGAGCGCGAAGGTGGTCGCGTCGGCGTCGGGACGGTTCCAATAGCCCGCCATGATCTGCGGGCCCAGCGCGACGATCTCGCCGGGCTCGCCCGGCGGCGCCTCGCGCGTGGCATCCTCCTTGTCGACCAGCCGGATGCGGGTCGACGGCAAGGGCTGGCCGATCGTGCCGGGCTTCTGCGGCGGATCATAGGGGTTGGTGGTGAGCACGCCGGTGCTCTCCGACAGGCCATAGCCCTCCACCAGCGTCGAGCCGGTCGCCGCCTCCCAGCGCACCTTCAGCTCGGCGTTGAGCGGCGCGCCGCCCGAGATGCAGACGCGCAGGCTGGTCAGGTCGGTCTTGGCCAGCGAGGGATGGTCGAGCAGCGCCTGGTACATGGTCGGCACGCCCGGCAGCGAGGTCGGTCGCGTCCGCGCGATCGCGGCGAGCGCCTGGCCGGCGTCGAAGCGCGGCAGCAGCACCATCTCGCCGCCGGTCACGATCGTGCGGTTCATCACGCAGGTGTTCGCGAAAACGTGGAACAGCGGCAGCACGCCCAGGATGCGGTCGGTCTGGTCCCGGTGCGGGTCGAGGCAGGCCACCTGGCGAGCGTTGGCCGAGACATTGGCATGGGTCAGCATCGCGCCCTTGGGCACGCCGGTCGTGCCGCCGGTGTACTGGATCAGCGCGACGTCGCGCTCGGGCGCGATCGCGGCAGGGGGCAGCGTACCGTCGTTGGCGATCAGCTGCGAGAAAGCGAGCACGCGCGGGTCGGCCGGGCGCGGCGCCACCTCGCGCCGCTTCAGCAGGCGGTAGGCGACCGACTTGGCGGGCGGCAGCACACCCGCGACCGAGCCGACCACCAGCCGCTCGAGCCCGCTCTTGTCGAGCACCGCCAGCGCGTTGGGCAGCAGCGCGGTGGCGGAGAGGGTGAACAGCAGCCGCGTGCCCGAGTCCTCGACCTGGTGGCAGAGCTCGTCGACGGTGTAGAGCGGCGAGAAGTTGACGACGGTGCAGCCCAGCCGCAGCGCGCCGTGATAGGCCGCGAGATAATGGGGCGTGTTGGGCAGGAACAGCCCGATACGATCGCCCTTACCATAGCCGAGCGCGGCAAGGCCGGTGGCGACACGCCGCACGCCGTCGGCGAGCTCGTCGTAGCTATAGTGGCGCCCGAGGAAGTCGATCGCGGGGCGCGACCCGTGCTGGCGTACCGAATCCTCGAACAGGTCGATCATCGATCGCGGCGCGAAGCCGGTGGCCCAGGGCACCGGGTGGCGATAGGCGTCCTGCCAGGCGTGCTCGTCCGTCATTGACATCGCTGTAAGCAACCGCGCCGCCAGCGACAAGCGGTCAGCGTACCAGATATTCTCCGAGCAGGACGATCGCGGCGGCGAGCGGGCGCAGCGCGGGGGCGGCGTCGGCTGTCACGCGCGGCAGATGCGCGCCGTCGGCATGGATCGTGAGCGTGCCGATCATCGGCGTCTCGCGGTGCGCCATGGCGAGCAGCAGCAGCGCCAATCCGCCGATCACGGCGCGGCGGCGACGAAGGTCTGGCGGCTGGGTCATGACAGGACTCGCTGTGGTGTGTGCGGAGCTTAGCGTGGCCGTACCGATGCGGGAAGCGGGGGTGTAAGGAAGCGTCGCGCGCCGGCGCCGGATAAGACGTAGGGTTGCCTGGAGCCGTCATCATGCCAGTACGGCGCCCCCCTTCGCCGTTCCGTCGCCGGGGTTCGTCGAGACGCTCGTCGCTGACCGCGCCCGCTTCCTCCTCCGTCATCCCTGCGAAGGCAGGGATCCAGACGCGTGGAGCGCCGTGAGAAGAACAGAACGTCAGCGTGTCTGGATCCCCGCCTGCGCGGGGATGACGAATGGAGGGGTGAGACAACCGCTTTTCGACAGGTCTTCTGTACGAGGCGCCCAGCTCGGATCAGTCAGGCTCCCGCCCTCCACGCCGCGCCGCGCCACCATGGACCCAGCCCTAGCTGTCTCCAGCTCTCGACTAAGCCGCCGCGGCCCAGCGCACGCGATCGCGACCCGCCGTCTTGGCGGCGTAGAGCGCGTCGTCGGCGCGGCGATACAGTCGCTTCCACTCCGCCTCGGTCGCGATCGTGCCGCGCTCGCTGCCCAGCGAGGCGGTGACGGCGAGATCGAATGGCATCCGGGCCGCGCGCACCGCGCCGAGGATCTGGTCGGGCAGGTCGTCGCGCCCGGCGCCGGTCAGCACCGCGAACTCCTCGCCGCCCACGCGCGCCACCAGCGCGTCGTCGGGCACCACCGCGAGCAGCGCGCGCGCGAAGACGCGCAGCACCTCGTCGCCGCCGTCGTGGCCGAGCGTATCGTTGACCTGCTTGAAATGATCGATGTCGATCAGCACGAGCAGCTGGGGCTCGGCGCGCCCGATCGCCTCGCGCAGGAAGCTGCGGCGGTTCATCAGCCCGGTCAACGGGTCGCTGTCGGCGAGCAGCCGCGCCAGCATCTCCTGCTCGCGCGCGGCGTCCCGCTCCTCCACCACCAGCTTGATGCGCCACGCGATCACCAGCGCGCTGCATGACGCCTCGAGCGCCATCGCCAGCAGGGTCGAATTGTCGATGAAGAAGTTCCAGCGCACCAGCCCCGCCGCCTGCGCGACGCGCAGCCCGGCGAAAGCGAGCGGCGTGCCCCAGGCGAGCATGAACACGCGCGCGTGCGGCGTGTCGGCGCGCCAGCCGCGCCACAGCAGCGGCAGCGCCAGGGCTGCCACCGCGGCGAAGCTGGCGGTCAGCGCGGCGTCGAGCCAGTGCGATGCCCGGGGCATCAGCGTGCAATAGAGCGTCGCGGTCACCAGTACCGCACCGACCGACGACGTCGCCGTGCGCCCGACCCAGCCGGCGAACACGCGCGGGTGGAAGAAGCGCCGCGCGAACAGGATCGCGAAGCTGAGCGCCAGCGCCAGCAGCGCGGTGTTGAGCCGCAGCCGCAGGTTGTTGTCCATGCCCGTGAGCTGGCCGAGCAGCCCGGAGGAGCTGACACCATAGGCCAGCAGGCACAGCACCATCGCGCAATAGGGCGGGTGGAAGCGCTGGCGCAGCGCCGCGCCGAGCGCGAGGTTGGACATCAGCAGCGCCACGCACAGCCCGGCGAAGGCGGCGTAGAAGGCGGCCATCGCCACCTCCATCCGCGTCGACTGCGCCGGCGTCGCGACGCGCGGGTCGATGACGATGCCGCGCGTGACCGGCGCGCCGCGAACATGCCACAGCAGCGCGACGGGCCGCGCGGCATGATCCGGCAGCGCCAGCTCGAACACCGCGCCGAGCTTGAGCCGCTGCCACGCGGTCGCGCTGGTGAAGCCGGTCGAGCGTGTCGTGCCGTCGGCGTAGCGGACGTGGAGCGTCGCGGCGTCCTGCCAGACGCTGGCGGAGCGGATCAGCGAGCCGCGCGCGATCACGGGCAGGCGCGGCGCGAGCACCCAGTAATCGCCCGGTCCGGCGCTCCGCTGGTCGCTGGTGCAATCGAAGCCGCGCGGATCGGCGAGCACCGCGGCGGCACGTTCATGGGGCAGCGCGTGGCGGAAACAGGTCGCGAGCGGCGTCCCCGCCAGCGCCGCGGCCGGGGGCGCGAGCGCGACAAAGGCGCCGAGCAGAGCGAGCGCGCGCGCGATCCAGCGGATGACCGTCCCCCCGTTCATGACAATCGGCGTAACAGGGCCAACCCGAAGGGAAGGTTAACGGCGCGAACATATGTTGCGTGATGCGACGAGAAAAAGCGCGCGTCGCCGCCGCACCTGCCCAGGTCATGTCAGACTGTGTCGCTTCACTGGAGCGGAAGGCAACGGGAGGCAACGTAGCCAGCCGTCGCAAAGGGTGTTCCCCGGCGGAGGCCGGGGCCGAGCCGGGGACGGTCATGGCTCTCACCACCACCTTCCCACCCGGACCTCGGCCTTCGCCGGGGAACAATGTTCCATGCGAGGAGAGTGTCACCTCTCTGGACGGCGGCGGGGAACGCTCGTCCCCCGCCCCCTCGTCAGCCCTCGCCTCAGCCCGCCTCGACCGGCGCGGCCTTACCGCCCTTCTTCTTGCCCGGCTTCTTCGGCGCGGCGGGCTCGATCGCGAAGGAGAGCGCGCCCTCCTTCAGCTTCACCGTCACCTCGCCGCCGTGGACCAATTTGCCGAACAGCAGTTCCTCGGCGAGCGGCTGCTTGATCTTCTCCTGGATCAGGCGACCCATCGGACGCGCGCCGTACAGCTTGTCATAGCCCTTGTCGGTCAGCCACTTCTTGGCCTCGTCGTCGAGCTTGATGTGGACGTCGCGGTCGGCCAGCTGGAGCTCCAGCTGGAGGATGAACTTGTCCACCACGCGCGCCACCACCTCGGGCGGCAGGTAGCCGAACGGCACGATCGCATCGAGCCGGTTGCGGAACTCGGGCGTGAACATCTTCTGCACCGCCTGCTCGTCCTCGCCCTCGCGGGTGAGGTTGCCGAAGCCGACCGTCTCGCGCGCCATGTCCGCCGCGCCCGCGTTGGTCGTCATGATCAGGATGACGTTGCGGAAGTCGACGGTCTTGCCGTGCTGGTCGGTGAGCCGCCCGTTGTCCATCACCTGCAAGAGGATGTTGAACAGATCGGGGTGCGCCTTCTCGATCTCGTCGAGCAGCAGCACGCAGTGCGGGTTCTGGTCGACCGCGTCGGTCAGCAGGCCGCCCTGGTCGAAGCCGACATAGCCCGGGGGCGCACCGATCAGCCGGCTGACCGAGTGGCGCTCCATATACTCGCTCATGTCGAAGCGCTGGAGCGGGATGCCCAGGATGGTCGAGAGCTGCTTGGCCACCTCGGTCTTGCCGACGCCGGTCGGGCCGGAGAAGAGATAGTTGCCGATCGGCTTCTCCGGCTCGCGCAGCCCCGCGCGCGCCAATTTGATCGCCGACGACAGCTTCTCGATCGCGGCATTCTGGCCGAACACCACGCGCTTCAGGTCGGTCTCGAGCGTCTCGAGCTGCTTCTTGTCGTCGGTCGACACGCTCTTCGGCGGGATCCGCGCCATCGTCGCGATCACCGCCTCGATCTCCTTGGCGGTGATCGTCTTCTTGCGCTTCGACGGCGGCACCAGCATCTGCATCGCGCCGACCTCGTCGATCACGTCGATCGCCTTGTCGGGCAGCTTGCGGTCGTTGATGTAGCGCGCGCTCAGCTCCACCGCCGACTTGATCGCGTCGGGCGTGTACTTGACCGAGTGATGGTCCTCGAACGCCGAGCGCAGGCCTGCGAGGATCTTGATCGTGTCCTCGATCGAGGGCTCGTTGACGTCGATCTTCTGGAAGCGCCGCAGCAGCGCGCGGTCCTTCTCGAAGTGGTTGCGGAACTCCTTGTAGGTGGTCGAGCCGATGCAGCGGATCGTGCCGCCGGACAGCGCCGGCTTGAGCAGGTTGGACGCGTCCATCGCGCCGCCGCTGGTCGCGCCCGCGCCGATCACGGTGTGGATCTCGTCGATGAAGAGCACCGCGTCGGGCAGCTTCTCCAGCTCGTTGACCACCGCCTTGAGCCGCTCCTCGAAGTCACCGCGGTAGCGGGTGCCGGCGAGCAGCGCGCCCATGTCGAGCGAGTAGATCACCGCGGGCTTGAGCACCTCGGGTACGTCGCCCTCGACGATCTTGCGCGCCAGCCCCTCCGCGATCGCTGTCTTCCCGACGCCGGGATCGCCGACATAGAGCGGGTTGTTCTTGGAACGCCGGCACAGGATCTGCACCGTGCGGTCCACCTCTGCCATGCGGCCGATCAGCGGGTCGACCTTGCCGACCTTCGCTTTCTCGTTGAGGTCGACGGTGAACTGCTTGAGCGCGCTCTCGCCCTTCTTGCCCGACGTGTCCGCCTTCTCCTTCTTCTCCTCCTCGGCCGCGCCCTTCACGCTGGTGGCCTCGGGGGTGGCGGCGCCCTTGCCGACGCCGTGGCTGATGAAGCTGACCGCGTCGAGGCGGCTCATGTCCTGCTGCTGGAGGAAATAGACCGCGTAGCTCTCGCGCTCGGAGAAGAGCGCGACCAGCACGTTGGCACCGGTCACCTCGTCGCGGCCGGACGACTGGACGTGCAGGATCGCGCGCTGGACGACGCGCTGGAAGCCCGAGGTGGGCGACGGGTCGGTCGTGGCGTCGACGCGCAGCGCGCCGAGCTCGGTGTCGAGGTAATGCGCGACCGTGGTCTTGAGCTCGCCGAGGTCGACGCCGCACGCGGACATCACCTGGCTGGCGTGCTCGTCGTCGATCAGCGCGAGCAGCAGGTGCTCCAGCGTGGCATATTCATGGCGGCGCGAGGAAGCGGCCTCGAGCGCCTTGTGCAGCGTGGTCTCGAGAGCGCTGGCGAATGAGGGCATCAGATTACTCCTAGCGAGCCGCGTGAGGACACGCGGCCCATCGTCACGAATGTCGTGATTGATTGGCCCCGCATCAAGCGCTGGCCTCCGCACCGGGAGCGATCGTTCGCCAGCCCAGTGCGCCAGCGTTCATCGCTTGAATAGCGCGTCCGCGCTTGCGCGATGGTTAACGGCCCCGTCTATTTTGCGCCGGACCCGCGCGATCTCGCCCTCCAGCGCGTCGGCGCGCGCCTCCAGCTCGATGACCGAAAGTCGGTCGAGATCCTCGCGCAGCAGCGCGGCGAGCGGGTCGTCCCGCTGCGGGCCGAGGATGTCGTCTAGGTCCATGTGCGGATCGTCCTACCGGGGCGGCGCGGAGTCAAGCCGCGGCGAACCCGAGTGTGGCGTGCGCGTTGACGCCCTCGCCGCGCCGGCCATAAGGCGGGGAAGACGCCAGAATGAAAGGGTTGCCCTAGCGATGACCGACCTGCCCGAGGTGATGCTGGCGATCGATCCCGCGGAGTCCGGCGGCCCGGAGGTCCTGGTGCCGGTCGAGCGCGCGGTGCCGCGACCAGGCGCGGGCGAGCTGCTGGTGCGAGTCGCCGCGGCGGGGGTCAACCGTCCCGACGTGCTGCAGCGCCAGGGCAACTATCCCCCGCCCCCCGGCGCGCCGAGCGTGCTCGGGCTCGAGCTGGCGGGCGAGGTGGTGGCGCTCGGCGACGGCGTGGAGCCGGTGCTGCTCGGCCAGCCGGTCTGCGCGCTCGTCGCGGGCGGCGCTTACGCCGACTATGCGCTGGTGCCCGCGGGCCAGGCGCTGCCCGTGCCCGAGGCGCTGTCGATGACCGAGGCGGCGGCGCTGCCCGAGACGCTCTACACGGTATGGACCAACCTCTTCGAGCGTGCCTTCGCGATGGAGGGCGACACCGTGCTGGTGCACGGCGGCACCAGCGGTATCGGCACGATGGCGATCACGCTCTCCAACCTCTTCGGGCTGGAGATCATCGTTACCGTCGGCTCGGACGAGAAGGCCGCGGCGGCGCGGCGGCTCGGCGCCGACCATGCGATCAACTATCGCTCGGAGGATTTCGTCGCGCGCGTCCGCGACATCACCGAGGGGCGCGGCTGCGCGGCGGTGCTCGACATGGTGGGCGGCGACTATGTGCCGCGCAACCTCCAGTGCCTCGCCGAGGACGGCCGCCACGTCTCGATCGCGGTGCAGCGCGGCGCCAACGCGACCGTGCCGTTGTTCGAGATCATGCGGCGGCGGCTGACGCTGACCGGCTCGACGCTGCGCGCGCGCGACGCCGGCTTCAAGGCGCTGGTCACCGACGAGATCGCGCGCACGGTGTGGCCCTTCGCCGCGGCGGGCAAGCTCAAGCCGGTGATGGACCGCAGCTTCCCGCTGGCGGAGGCCGCCGAGGCGCACCGGCGGATGGAGAGCGGCGACCATATCGGCAAGATCGTGCTGACGATGGGGTGAGACGTCGAGGTGCGGGGGAGCGGGGGGAGCGCGACCTCGCCTCCTCCCCCGCCGTCTTCCTGAACTGGTTTCAGGATCCACGGTGCCGCGCACCCCGCGGCCGAGGCGCCTGCGGACCGGTGGATCCTGAGCCAAGCTCAGGATGACGGCAGTGGAGGAGGAGCGCCGACGGCTCACCACTGCCCGCCCCTTCCCTCAATCCTCCGCGATCAGGCTCGTCTTCCCCGTGTCGCGCATGCGCAGGTACACCAGCAGCGACACGCCGATCATCACCGTGACGTACCAGTAGAAGCCCTGCTCCCAGCCGTGCTGCTTGAAGCTCAGCGCGACATATTCCGCCGTGCCGCCGAAGATCGTGTTGGCCAGCGCATAGGGCAGCGCCACGCCCAGCGCGCGGATGTGCGCGGGGAACAGCTCGGCCTTCACCACCGCATTGATCGAGGTATAGCCCGTCACGATCACCAGCGCCGCCATCACCAGCAGCCCCGCGACGGTGGCGTCGCGCGTCTGCTCCAGCGCGGAGAAGATCGGATAGGTGAACAGCACCCCCGCCACGCCGAACGCGACCATCAGCGGCTTGCGCCCGATCCGGTCGGACAGCCCGCCGGCGAGCGGCTGGAGCAGCATGAAGGCGAACAAGGTCACGGCGTTGATCTGGGTCGCGGTCTCCTTGGAGAAGCCAGAGGTATTGACCAGGAACTTCTGCATGTAGATCGAGTAGGCGTAGAAGGCGAGCGTGCCCCCGGCGGTGAGCAGCATCACCAGCGCGGTCTCGCGCGGGTGGCGGCGCAGCAGCGTGCCGAAGCCCGATTTGGGCGCGTCGCTCGCCTTGGCCTTCTCGAAGCTCTGCGTCTCCGCCAGTCCGCGGCGCAGCCAGAACACCACCAGCGCCAGCACCGCACCGATCGCGAAGGGGATACGCCAGCCCCAGCTCGTCAGCGCCGCCTCGCTCATCACCGATTGCAGCACCACCAGCAGCAGGATCGCGAGCAGCTGCCCCGAGATCAGCGTGACATATTGGAAGGACGAGAAGAAGCCGCGTCGCTCCTTGCCCGCCATCTCGGAC
>Ga0325400_1008159_pt1 | contig 10044 bp, 7 predicted proteins | sample PopdelMetagenome_2_FD_205662 | JGI IMG/M metagenome (GOLD analysis project Ga0325400, IMG submission 205662) | Populus deltoides microbial communities from Bellville, Georgia, United States - Xylem-PdKOR-R1 | ecosystem: Host-associated > Plants > Phyllosphere > Stem > Wood/Secondary xylem...
AAAAAAAAAGTAGTAGTTGTTGTAGTGTTGTGGTGACAACAATAATACTGTTGTTGTTACCACTACTACCATTATAAATAATAATAATGACACGAGAGAGAAGAAGATGGGGAAGAAGAATAATAATGATAATAAAAATACTAATAATAATTGTTGTAATAATAGTGATAAGGACAATACCAATAGTAATAACAATAATAATAATGATGATGATGATTATGGTATTAGTTGTTAAAATAATAATAATATTAATAGGAATGTTGCTATTATTATTAATAATGATAATATTAGCAATAGGTGTGATAATGATAACAACAACAATAATAACAATAATTTTAATAATAATATAAATAATTATGATGGTCTGATAATAGTAATAATTATGGTATTATTTATTAATAATAGTAGTTGTAGTGATCTTGATTCTTATTTTTTGAATTATTATTTTTTAAAATCTTTTGGTATGAATTATTATTGTTTGAATTATTAATTTTTAAAATCCTTTGAAATTAAACTTTGTGATTTTTTTAAAGTGGATGCTTCAAGTTTAATGACTTAGTTCATGGGTTTAAAATGTTAAAATATTTATAAAAAAAAAGCTTTATAATTCTTTTTATTTTTAACCAGGTTATTCCAGTTACATGATTTAAATTGTGGGTTTGATGAAATGTCCCATGTTGGCTTAACTCTAATTAACATTTTTACATATTTGTTATAAATGGTTTTTTTATATTTTTTGTGCTTATTTTCAGTACATGAACATTATTTTTTATTCAAAAACTTATTCAACCTCATAGCGAAGCGCGCAGATACGAAGGTTAATCCACACTAAACAATATTTATCTAAAAGAAGTTGTGTAAGAAAGGAAATGAGTACTGCATGCACACTATATTATAAAATTATAAGATGGATACTATAATTTAAAGTGTTGAACTAATTGCTGGGTTAATGGGTTACAATAACAAGACTAATGGAGTTGAGAGCCAGATGCCTTTGTTATTCAAATATATCAAATTAAACACCTAGTGTGATGGGTGATATATATCTACGTTTAGGTAGCAGTGTAGCACCATGAGAAGAAGAAGTCTTTGAAGATTTTTGCAAATGATTCTCAAGATGGACATGGCATATATGCAATGCATGTGCGAATTTGTTGTTGTCTTCTCTATATATTCTCTTTGGTGAAAGAGAAAACTGAAACTATCCTTAATGTAAATATATATATATATATATACACGTACAGTGAAAATACTTTTGCATTGGATAAAGCTTATACTCTTGCATTCAAATTAAGTGGTTAATTTCCTATAATCTTTTATATATATATATATGGACAAACTTGAAGAAATAATTATTTGGTATTTGTTAAATAATTAAGTGATAAAAAGGAAAATAAAAAAAGTACGGGTCTATTTTAGTGATAAAAATAATAAAGTAAACTACTTACTTTTTTGAGATGGTTTAAGGCCACGCTTGATTAATGTTTCAATATAAAAAAAAGGTAAAATAATAACAAATAGTTTAAGGTTACATTTGATAAATGTTTCAGTATAGTAAACCAACAGATGAAGAAATGAAAAAAAAAAAAACATATTTTACCAGAGGAATAAAGACACAAAGACATAAAACAGATAAAAAAAGGACAAAAACATACTTTATTAAAATAATAATTATATAAAAATATAAAATAAATAAATTTTTATTATTTCTATCATTCTTACATAGAGATAGTTATCAGCCAATACCTTAAAAACTGCATCAAATCTTTTTCTCTTCCTATTTTTCCTTTGAAGAGTGTCTAAAGCTAATTAATAGATATTGGGCCATATAAGGCTTTACACAATACCAAGTAATTGATATTGGGCCGAATTGGAAGCTCAAATGTAAAACCCTAACTAAAGCGTGAAAAACCCAAGGGAAAGAAGAAGCTCTGCGACCTCCCCACACCGCTTCTTCGCTCTCTTCTTCTTTGGCCAAAAATGGTGTGGTCTCGTCTCCTCCCAAAACCCTCCCATATCCGTCTCCTCTCTAGATCCCTGATAACTCCACGACCTCATAACTCCACCTCCTCCACTTTCCTCCTCCTCAGCAGACCCTTTTCTACTAACGACGACGACGACAACAACAACAAAAGAGACCAGCCAGGTTACAACATCTGGCAACTTTCCGCAGAAAATGAAGGAAATTTCGATTCCTTCTTCCCACAAGACTCGGACACTGGCCTTCCTGGCATCACCGATTCACCTGTGACCGCCAAGGGGGAGGATGAAGAGTCGTGGTTAAAAGAAGATGAAAATGGTGACGACGGAGGTCGATATATATTTGATCGACTCGAGAAAGATGTGATTAATGAAAGGAGCGTTAGTGATATTGGTGGTGAGTGGCGGACTTCATCGTTGGGGGTGAAGCAGTGGAGTTTTGAGGAGGAGGAGAAGGAGGATAAGGTGTTTGATTTTGGAGAGGGTGTACTACGGAGTGGTGAAGGTAATATTAATTGGGGCGAGAATGTTCCAAGTGAGAGAAGTGCCGAAGAGGAGAAGATGCTTGAGAAAGAAAAGGAAGAACTCAATGCCGTTCTCAAAGGCAAGCAAGCAAGCTCCCCTTTTCATTTATTTTCACTTCTTTGAATGAATGAACGATTATATAAGCTCGAAGTAGTTACTGGGTTTTTTTGGGAGAGTATTGATAGGGCTGGCTTTAATGAGTAAAGTTCAAGTCTATACTTAGCAATTATGTCTTTCCCTATAGAATAGAGCTTACTGATTAATGAGTAGAGTGTCAAAAATGCTATCTTTGCATGACGCACATTGAAATAAACTTGCTCTACTTGTAGAAGAATGAATTGAGTGATCCACTTGATATCTTACTTTGATGACACATAGCATATTGGGCTTTCTGGTCTACAAATTCTGAAACATTATTAATTTATCATGCGATCCTCTGGACTGTATATGCAGTTTAGGTGTCTCCTTGTGCTTGGGACAATTAACCAATGACGTTATGTTAGGCTATTGAGTTAATTTATACACCGGGTTTAGAATTTCACCCTTACTTGATTGCCTGCAAGCGGCAATACTGTTAGAAATGAAATACTCGTCAAAGCTATTCTTTTTACTGCATTACTCGCACCATATATTGAAGATGTAAATATCTGAATCCCATCTTGGAAATATCAATAGCAAAACTATGTGAAAGCATATGTATCATTGAGCTGTTTTGTCAAATGGTTTATTCAAAACTATTTCACCCGTCAGCCGTTTTCTATTGTGTTATTCTTTGTGAAAATTATTTTTCATTTAATGAAATTACTGAATGACAAGGTGCAATCTGAAAATTATTTTCTTGCATGTTAACTAATTCAATCATATGCTTTTTCTGCTGCTGGTGGATCACGGCTGGTGATAGTCTCTGAAAGTTTATATCGATCCATATTGCAGGTCCAAATCGTGCTTTTGGTGACCTTATTGCAGCATCCGGAATAACAGATGCAATGTTGGACAGTTTAATTGCCCTCAAGGATTTTGACGGGGTTGAAGGATTGCCTCCTTTAAGTGAGTTAGAGGATATGCGTTATGAAAAGAACATAATGAAATCCCCAAGAGCTGAAATAGAACGCCAGAAACAGGAAGAAATTGCTAGAGCTAGAGTGAGACAGGTAGATGATAAAGGAAGAGCTTATGGAACAGGAAGAAGGAAATGTAGCATTGCTCGTGTTTGGGTTCAACCTGGTGATGGAAAATTCATTGTTAACGACAAACAATTTGATGTCTATTTCCCAATGCTTGATCATCGTGCTGCCCTTTTGCGACCTTTCTCTGAGACAAAGACCTTAGGTCTTTGGGATGTTACTTGTACTGTCAAAGGCGGCGGTGTTTCAGGTGAGCTTAATTGTTCCTAGTTCACAGAATATTACATATGTTATTGTTATCTCTCTTTTTAATTAAGGTACCATCCACAATAGCTTAAGTTAACCCTCTGTAAAAATTAAAGAAAACTTGTTTTTTCTCTCACTTACAACATATAATCTGGTTTACACCCTTTTTTTTGTAATATGGTACAGAGATACTTCTCTTGTTGGATAAAGTGCATATAATTATTTTGTAGTTTTCATTAACTCTTATTTTTGGTATTTGACAAGATTCTTCTCTCCACTTGCATGGAGTATATTGTTACAGGCAAATAGCTCTTTCTTTTTTAATAAAATTTAAGAACAGCTCCAATTCCATGAGTACATGAGATTAAGTTTATTCATGTTATGGTGCTCTTATTGTAGCATCTTCTTAAAATGCTTTCCTTTCTCTTGGTGGCTTACCTGCCTGTTTTCATTTGGTGGTTGATCCAGAAGTTAGTTCATCACCTGTGTTTTCTTTTCTTGTATTCTAAGTGCCTTTGATTGATATATTGAATCTTATTTTAAGTTGATTTTACAATTGTCTTGTGAAGGCAGCCACTAGGTTTTTGGAAAGCTCTTTGAGCAAATTCTTCTGAACTTTGTTGTAGTGAAAGATGGAAGGGTTGAAATTGTAAGGGAGTTCAACATTTTTAGACGTAACTAGCCTTTGAGAACTGCAATATTTTTATAGTCTTTCAGTGCAATATCCATTTGTCTGCATGCTCCATTTTCCCATTGTTATCCTTCTCCTGACCAGTGCTCTCCATTACCTAGCACAGACAGGATTGTGTCTCAGGATATCAGCATATTAGTTAAACTATAGCTGGGAACTGATGGTTAGTTGAGTTGAGTCATTCTTGTGGTTGTTGTCATTGAACCTTTCCCCCTCCATTTATCCTAATCCAACTGCTATTCTCATTTGTTATTGCCCACGGTCATAAAACACTATCATTTGTCTTCAGATAAAAATCGTTTTTTGTTTTGCTTGCTAGTTTCTGAGCAAGAGATGAACTCTATTTCCTATTCAATTTGCTTACCTTTTATCTCAAGTATATAGAACTTTGGATATGCCAGAATATAAGCACATGTCATCTTCTACTGTTGCATGGTGGAAACTCAAAATCAGAGGTTAGCATTATTGCAATATGTCTGCAAGGGGTGATTCTAATTTAGTGGTAATTGGTTGGGCAGTGAAGTAAAAGCCCTTCTTGATTTACACAAATTCATTTGAAACCAGATACTCCTAGCTTTCATGTGTAATAATAATATTGAGGATGTCATTTCGCGAATCATAGTTCTCTTTATCTAGCCTTTCCTTGTGTTTCTCTTGGTATGAAATTCTTTTTCATACAATCACAATTGCTGCAATGGAATTTTGAATTGTTTTACATCTAAAGCATGCGCTTTATTTATCTTACTTTTTTTATGAGTTCCTTGCCATTTTTTTTGTGATTGAATTTTTGCATTTCATTAGGTTCCAACTTGTATCTGTGAAGGTTGTGTTCGATGATTGTCTTTTCAGGCCAGATATAAGTGATTGCAGGGGGTTTTTTATTTTACTTTTTATCCTTTTTCCCATCAAATGGAGAATGGCCTGACCTCTGATAATTCTTTATAATGTTATGCTTAACGTATATGAGAGTTGAGAACCACATTCTGCACAGCTTAATTTTTAGTTCAAATCATTTATATGGTGACAGGTCAAGTTGGAGCCATTCAGTTGGGGATCAGCAGGGCCATGCAAAACTGGGAACCAGACTTGCGTCCCACACTCAGAAGTGGTATGCTTATGAAGCATGTTGTTTTTGTTTTAAATGCTTCTCTTTTATATCAAGCTTTGCTGTAATGAATTCACACGCTATCTTTTTAGAATAAATTAACATATTATTGGCTGTGAAAATCACACCTCATTTTGAATGACAGCACACTGCCTCATTTTGGTTCCAAACTTGGCTCCTGGCATTGAATACTAGTTCTTCTGTGATGCACTTCTTCCATCATAAGCTTCAGGTCTTCACTTGTGTTAGATATAATCGATATCTAATATGTTTATTTTTGTGTTACCAGGCGGTTTCTTGACGAGAGATCCACGTGTGGTTGAAAGGAAAAAACCAGGAAAGGCAAAAGCAAGAAAGAGCTTCCAATGGGTCAAACGTTAATCAAAGTACACAAGTTCTGCTCTTTTGTACGACTGCTTGTCCATGAAACCTCAATATTCAAATTTACATGATGACACAATAGCGTGAGGTTCATTTGGCTGACAGTGAAATTTCTCATGGTGGTAGCTTGTAATCCATATTTACATCACCAGTCGTTGGAGAGCCTGAGAAGATTTTCTTATGTTTTCCTATTCTTTTGTCCTTGATATGAAATGCAACCATTTCAGATTTTGTTTAGTTTTCACGGAAACATTCCAAAAACCAGTGTTATTCAAGCCGAATAACTTGTTTCAGTAGGTGAAACTCGTTTTGCACTTGCAGTAATGTGCTGTGAAATTCCATTCTGAATACTGTAACTCTGCTCTTTGTTCGAATACGTCTCTCATATGACGAGAGACTAGAGCACCCTAAAGTTCCACCGCTCCTCCTTCCCCACCTGACTGGGGGAGGGGGTGAGCTGGTGCAGTTGCAATTTGTATAGAGATAAATAATATCTTATTTATTTATCATAAATTTAATAATTAATAACTGTGTCCTCATGATTTTATTTTGAAAGTTAAAAATCTATGACTAGTAATTAGTAAACAATCCTGAAAGCATATCTGTGGGACAATTGTTTTCAACTAAAAAAATTCTTACTAAAAAAACTTCAAGACAAAAATGATCTCTTAAATGACACTTAGACATTGGATTATATGATATTAGCATCTCAATTAATAGACGGCCAAGTAAACAGTGGGAAACCGCAAATACAAAGTTTCTTGCAAATTCTAAAAATGTTAGGGATCAATTTGAGAATTGACTAAACTAAAGGGACGACCAAAAGCAAAACACAACATTCGAAGAGAAGGGTTGGAGCTATACATGTGGCGGCCTATTACTACTGGGCTTTGACAAACTCGAAGTAACAGTCTTGGTCCATTTACTATCACAACCTTCTTCAGAGAATAAGGCCATGCCATCCAAAGAAAAAACCCTAAACCCTAAAATCAGACACTATAAAGTGAGGTCGAGTTGGGCGGCAAAAGCTCGGTGTTCGCCTCCCTCCCATCTGTTTGCAGCTCAAGCCTCTTCTTTTCTCTCTACTTTCTTCTAAGTCTTAGCGGCCAGAAGCAGAGATGGCTCCCCCAAGAGGTAGATAAAGTTTTTCACTTTTTCCTTGTTGCAAGGCTTGATAATTGTGTCGTTTGCTCTCCCAGTTCACAGCTAAAGTGATGACATTTTATCAATGGTTTGTCTTATTATTTACGAAACAAAATCTCTCGCATTTCCTTTAATTCCCGAAAGTATTAAACTTTATAATAAACATTAATACCATTTCTAATGACTTAACTAATCTCTTATTTTTTTTTTCTTTTTTTTGGTTGAAGTGGTTTTTTTTTCTTGCTTTACACTTTATACATTATTGTTTAGAGCATGCCCTGTTTTTTTTTATATATATATATATATGTGTGCATATATGAGCAGGACGAGGTGGCAATGGTGGTGGTTTCAGGGGAGGCAGAGGTGATGGAGGAGGAAGAGGTAGAGGCAGAGGTTTTGGAGGAGGAAGAGGAGGTGGGGGTGGAAGGGGTAGTGCCATGAAAACCAGAGGTGGTGGGGGAAGAGGCCGTGGTGGTGGAAGAGGCCGTGGTGGTGGAGGAATGAAAGGTGGGAGCAAGGTTGTAGTGGAGCCTCATAGACATGAAGGGGTGTTCATTGCTAAGGGTAAAGAAGATGCTCTTGTTACTAAGAATATGGTTCCTGGTGAAACTGTCTACAATGAGAAGAAGATCTCTGTCCAGGTATTACTTTTGTTCAAATGTTATCTCCATTGATGAAATTGCATCTTTTGTGAAGACTCTGGAATGTTGATTCTCTGTTGCATCAAGTTTCTCTTTTCTTGTTTGGAGAATATGTTGTGCTGTTTTTATTAGCCTTATTAAATCATGCTTTTCTTCTCAGAATGAAGATGGAACTAAAGTTGAATACAGGGTTTGGAACCCCTTCCGATCAAAATTGGCTTCTGCCATTCTTGGTGGTGTTGATGATGTTTGGATCGTAAGTTAATTCAACGGTTTGATAGAATTTGTTTCAAATAACCTGCTTATTGACATTGTGTACTCTCGTCCTTTTGTTTTCTTGTTGTATCAAGAAACCTGGTGCTAAAGTTCTTTACCTGGGTGCTGCTTCTGGCACTACTGTTTCTCATGTATCTGATATTGTTGGCCCTGTAAGTATTATTTATTTGTAAATTATAGTTTCCTTTGTTGTCTACTCATAAGGATGTAGCGTAAAATGTTTAATTTGTTTGTAGACTGGAGTGGTATATGCAGTAGAATTTTCTCACAGAAGTGGCAGAGACTTAGTTAACATGGCAAAGAAACGCACCAATGTTATTCCCATCATTGAAGATGCCAGGCATCCTGCCAAGTACCGCATGCTAGTTGGCATGGTTGATGTGATCTTTTCTGATGTTGCTCAGCCTGATCAGGTTTGCTTCTTTTGTAATTCTGTTCAGATCATTCCTTCTAATGAATTACAGCCCCGCTGTGGAACAACTATCACCATTTTGGAAAAAAAATTGAAATCTTGTTTTGAATTCTTCAAATGATTTACTACTGAATTATTTGTTTGTACTGAATGAACATGGTTTTTGTGTTTTCTGTTTCTGCCAAGTACTAGCACAAACTCCATTGACAATATCATATTTCACTTATTTCTGTGATAATTAACTATAGTTTGTTCATGTTTTTATTGGTTTTTCACTCTTCTAGTTGGTTTCATTATTTGAAATTTTTGAAAGTTTTTTCTTTTTGGCATATGGCTGGGACTACTGGGGTATCGAATCCCTTTCGATCCCCAAGCTTTTGTCTCTCAGTGTCAGTGTTGGCCCAGCAATGTGCTCTCACTGTTGGTTTATTTCATTCAAGGCATTTTAGTTTATTTCTTATGGTACTTTCCACATTGATTGGAATAGAAGCTTATAAGTCCACGCATATGATGAATTTACTCGGATTCCCCTTCAAGACTTAATGGGTGATGTAAAATCGAGTTTCTGATGCTTACTGAAATACCAAGCAGCTTTTTCCCATATCATTGACACTGAAATCCTTTTGAGACTTCTATTATTTTCTTTATTATTACTTGTTTGTAATTTTTAAAATCTAGCATACGATGAAGTACTCGGATTCCCCTTCAAGACATCATGGGTGATGCAAGACCGAGTTTCTGATGCTTGTATGAATCATATAATTTTTTATTTTCAGTATTTCAAATGTGTCATCTCTCTTTTCTCTCCTGGGCACTTTATTTTTCATCCTTTTTATGTATTTTCAGAAATTTTCTGTGCTTGTTATTCACTGTGTAATTGTGGTCTGCTTTGAAATATACTAGTTTGAGAGTATGAGTGGAGTATCATTATGCGATGCATGCAATGTTATTACGTTTACATTTTATATTGTCAATTGTGCTTGCAGGAAATTGCTGCCATGCTATTTTGCTTTCCTTCAAGTAAATTTTAGCTTTTTTATACATCTTGTTGATACTCTTGTATGAAAAAGGGAGCTTTAATTGATCAAATCCATGTGATTTTTATCCATTGTCATGTAAATGCAACTTTTTGTTAGAGGCAGCAGTATTTAATATTCACGTCTAGAAATGTCTAAAAGCTTGCACTATGTATATATTTGGGATACCCATAAGGATGTTTTAGTGGCCAGCTTCATTATGACAGATGTCTGTTTATGTTTCAATAAATATCTATATAGCCTTTTGTTCGTTCTGTGATTATCAATTTGCCATTGTGAAATGTGTCAAAGCTCCCATGTATCGTGCTAGTTTAGCTCATTCCCTGACGAGAACGGTCACTGCACCTGTAAAAAATATTAGCAGTTTGGTTTGATTGCTTTTGACTATATTGCATAGCCCATTGTCAAATGATTATGTACGTTCTTTCAATCCCTTTTGACTGAGGCATGTAAGTCGTGCGCTTCTGCAGGCAAGGATTTTAG
>Ga0325400_1008162_pt1 | contig 10043 bp, 8 predicted proteins | sample PopdelMetagenome_2_FD_205662 | JGI IMG/M metagenome (GOLD analysis project Ga0325400, IMG submission 205662) | Populus deltoides microbial communities from Bellville, Georgia, United States - Xylem-PdKOR-R1 | ecosystem: Host-associated > Plants > Phyllosphere > Stem > Wood/Secondary xylem...
CTTGACCTGGCTTGATGCCATTGGATGATAGCGAAGATGCAACCTTGAGACATCGACGGTAGGTTTGAGACCACGTGTAAGTGGTGCTGTTGTAGATGACGGATGGGCAATCACCATAAACAGTGGCAGCTCTTTCCAGGAAGCCTAAGGGTGTAAAGGGGCATGAGCTTGGTGGCATTGGCTTTAGTTCTTCCATCTTGCTCTTCGCTAGCTAGTAGTCTGTTAGAATGCTAGATAAATAACAGTCGCTAAAACACCGTTCGTTTGTTAGAAAATAGGTTTTTTTAGAAAGTTAATTCTTAAAAAATGAATTTTAAAAAATAAATTATTTTTTATATTTGATAATGTAATGAAAAATAAATTAAAAAATATTTTTTGGGTTTATTATATCATAAAAATAAACTGAAAAATAACTTATTAATGTTTTAATTTTTTCAAGTCTCCAACAAGTTTTTTTTCACTCTTGAATATAATATTGACAAGTTATTTTTAATAGTTAATTATTATTATATTTTTTTTATTTGATTTATTAATGTCAAGGTTTTTTTATTATATTATTAAATTAATAAAGTTTATCTAGCACAAACAATTTAATAATTTAATCTTAGTTTTTTTTTTAAGAAAGATATTTACATTGTCTGAATATATAATTTTTTTTATGTTAAGAAAAAATTAATTGCAACCTAATACTGACCACATGTAGTTAGAATATGTAGGAGGCTCTCCTTGTATTAACGGAGAGAAGTAACCTCAAAACAAAAATAAAAGTAAAAGGAGACAAATGGCAACTGATTTGCAAACTTCGGTGAAATGTCATGTCAATGCTAGTAAACAATCAAATCCATCTAACTAATTTAGAATTTCTCTTTTTTTGTTTTTATAGTTGTAAAACCTGACCGGAGAATCAATCCGGTCTAATAATCAAGTCATGCATTAATCTAAAATTTTTTTAAAAAAAAAGTTAATCAAAGGCAGTGGCAAGTTAAAAATGAGGAGCTCATTTTTTAAGATGTCCTCGCCTGAGGCATCTATTACATTCCAAAGACTAGAAGTTTGCTCTCTTCATATTTGAGCATCTATTCACTTTTCTCTTTTTTTTTTGTTTTTGAGATGTTACTCTCCTATCAAAATTATTAATCACAAATGGGTTCAAACAATAACAAATTTCCTCTTCTTTACCTTATTATTAAAGAGGCTTTGCACCTGAAATAGGTGTAAAAGTTTATTCTAGTCTGTGCTTTTGTGATTTGACTCGAAAGTGATTTGTAGAAGTTTATCAACCGAGAATAACTAATTCCCAACAATCCTGATGTTCTACCAATAGTCCTTTGAAGGCGTTAAGGCAAGGGTCAATGTAATTGAGTCGTGATAGGGTTCCCGTAGGGAAGGTTGGAGCGAATCCAGAAAATCCTGGATGCGAGGGTTTCTCTCTCGATCAAATCTTTCACTGATGGAAAAGAACCGGTTGATGAAGTTTTTCAAGCTGGTGCAAGCGCATGTGGTTGCCAAAGTGGGGGCGGGTACTTTTGGTAACGATGAAGAGGAAGGCAAGACGAAGATTTCAGATGAGGATTTAGAGAGGCTATTTATTGAGTAGTTGTCAAAAAGAGTTGAGTTAATTAGGTTTGTAAATTGTAACTGTCCCCAATATTGCTTCGTTCTTCTTCATTCTTCAGTCTTCAACGTTTTGGCCTTTTAAAAGGCCAAAACGACATCGTTTAGCTACTGCCAATATATAAAAAAATTGATCGGGTCTCACCCGGGTTTGACCGTGTCGACCCGCCAGGTCGATCGGGTTTCTACGGGCCAATTCCCAAGCGGGTTTTTGCCTCCATCCGGACCGGTCTCAGGCCCGGGTCGACCCGCTGGGTCGGTCTGGGTTTTAAAACTATGTTTGTACCAATGGGATTTGGTCCCACGACACCAAAAGTACAAATTTACTTAAAATGGTGAATTAAAATAATAGTTGTTGGCAATTAACTTGAGGTTTTTTTTATATAAATGAAATAGTAGGAAAATTATTTTAAAAAAATAAGTCACCTAAATAATAATTGTGACATATTGTCTCACCAATTAAATTTTAAAGGTTGTGGTAATTACAATGGCACAACTAATTAATATATTTAATTAGTTGTTAGTTTTGCTAAATATCGGTAGTTATTTTTGTTATTATTATGAATCTCGGTATTTATTAACACTAACTTCAGGAATATCAATCATAATATTTACTAATACTGGAGTTAGAAATATTATAGACAGATTATTAACATTACAAGATTTCACAGTTTTACCGACTTAACTATTTTGTTGGTCTGTGATTCAGAGTTTGTCGATAATTTTTTTATGGCAAAAAAGGAGGAGGCGCACATGTATCACCACTCTGTGATGCCATGTTCATGACCATTTGGCGAAGCTGTTCATAATTTGCCGAGAGTTGTGTATACCCCGTTGATAGGTGGTTGTATTTTTCGGTGAGTTAAGTCGTGTGTTGCTGCAAGACCACAAACTCCTTAAATTAGGTGCTCGATACTGATTGGGAGCTCCCAACGATTGAGACACTACGGGCCGACCGCAAGTTCTCGGCTGTAGTGTTGGAGAGCCTATACACCTAATTTTTATCGGGTCCACCGGACGATCCAACATCCATCCACAAATTCGAATCAAAATCCGAATGGATCGAAGGATCGTCCCCATATCTCTCCCTCAACCGGCTATTATAGGTCTCCTGAAAATGAAAAAAGTAATCATCATATTCAATTTAATAAGAATAATAACTTACAAAATAAAATAGTTGAACAAACATATCACAAAGTGTTTGAGCACGGTTGTCAACGAACTGTTGCGTCCCCTTTTGACGGTCTTGACTCTGCACGTGCGTCTCAACAAATAGCTCAATTGGGCTCAACTCACGTTCAAGAGACGTAGCCTATAATGAAAAAAATTAATTAACAACAAATTAATTTAACGATATATTTCATTTAAATTAATGTTACCATCCGTTTCGCATGTGCAGCAAATGGAACGGAGCCGCCAGTGTGCGTTGTCACCGAGCCATGAATTGGCCGATTCCAATTGCCAACACCGGACTATGAGCGTCGTGTAAACCACTCAGACGTCACGTGTTCAAGATAGTGCGGTCAACCGCCACGTCGGGATGTATATCGGTTTGAAATCCCTCCAAACCGCCACGTCGTTCCAGCCTTAGAGACCATTATCTCTCGTGGTGTTGTTTGCTTTTTTTTGTGCTTCATACCAAAAATCACGCAACCTACTTCCATAGCGAGAAATTAGATTTTGAAACATAAATTGTTTTCTAAAAAAATCTTGTATTGTTTTCAATGTTACCTAGTTGCCGCGTGATTCTCCCACACCATCCTCACAACAATGTCATGCGCACTGTCCCAGTTGAATTTTTCTTGTGTATAAATAATTAATTTTAAATAAAAATAATAATTTATTTACAATTATATTAATAATTTATTAGAAATAAGCTGGAAATTAGAAATTAACACCAACCTCAAATTTGTCAAACCATGCATCGATTTGAGGTATCCATTCAGGATGTCTGGATACCTGACTCCATTGAAATAATGGAATCTCTATCGATGATATTACTCGGGTGGCCTCAATGTTTGTGAACCTAAAAATAAATTAAATTAATGAAATATTGATTAATTGTTCATAAATTATGTTATAATTAAAAAAAACTAAAACCTTAACAAACTTACATTGAAAGGTCGTCCTTCCACTGTGCCTCGTACTTGCTAGTGAATTGATTCCGCTGCGAAGGCACGTCGCCTTTGCGCTATGAAACCACGCTGGAAAAGGCAGCATCGGTTGCTGGCGTGGGTGCCTCTTCTTGACAGGCACCTAAGGATATATTATCCTCGCTGCTAGAAGAACTAGTTGCGACCATACGTGAGCGACGAGCTGTAGATTTCGTTCTACGCATCTACATAATTTTATACTAATAATTATATAATTAAATTTGAATGTTAAAAAAATTTGATAACACCTCCCCTATATTGAAGACTACCCAAACTTTTCAAACCTGCAAATATTGGAAATAGCCACAACCAATTGACCCCATCTATGTATATAATATAACATCTATACAAATAACATCCATACTAATTACAAGGTAAATTCAACATTAACAATTACAATTCAACAAATTATTCAATTATTATGGAAATACAAACAATAAAATATATTCAATAAATTAAAAAAAAACTCTAGACTAACAATTAAAATTAATGGAAATAATTAAACACAAATCATGCAATAATAGAGTAAAATTACTAATTATTCCAACATATTCAATTACTAATTATAAGCTAAATTCAACAATTATGAAAATACAAACAATAAAATATATTCAATAAATTAAAAAAAATCTAGACTAACAATTAAAATTAATGGAAATAATTAAACACAAATCATGCAATAATAGAGTAAAATTACTAATTATTCCAACATATTCAATTACTAATTCTAAGGTAAATTCAGCATTAACAATTATAATTCAACAAATTATTCAATTATTATGGCAATACAACAATAAAATATATTCAATAAATAAATAAAAATATAGACTTTAGGAATGAAATATGCTTACCTTAATAATGTGTTTATTTCAAGACTTTATCTATATTATAAAAATACACCAAAACAAAAAAATAACAAAAATAAAAATAGCTAAAACAAAGAAAAACAAATCCTTAAAGTAAAATGAAATAAAGGAAACACATACCTTTTAATTTGATGAAGATTTAAGTAGAGATTACAAGCAAAACAAACAAAAGTATTGAAGGAAATGAGAGGAAAAAAAAATAAAACATGAAAGGGGAATAATGGAGCAGATGAAAAAATGAACTGAAGGGGTGGTCGTTGGGATTTATAGAGAAGTTTTACAGACGGATTCATCGACGAAAATAAAAATATATATATTATTTTAAATTATTCCATCGGTGACGTTTCAAAAATCCATTGGTAAATTTTGAATTTCGCACCATCATTTTTATTTACCCTCTATATTTTTCACAGCGTCGGTAATTCTGTTGACAAACTGACACGGTCAGAGATGCATTTAATGCCCTGCCGTTTGGAATTCGCACAGTCCATCGGTGATTTTATCGGTAATTTTGACTTGCCAACAACATGCCGACGGACTGGAATCCGTCTGCTACATAGTCGATGATTGTGGCATTTCCATTAATATTTTTTCAACTCTCTGTGAAATGCGGAAGAATGGTAGTCCATCTGCAAAGTCGTCTGATGCGATCCAACTATCAAAGGGTCTATTGGAGGTTCCTATTGGTCCAGTTATTAGGCTTAAGGCTAAGAAGTTCAAATAAGCTTTCAATGGACTTCTTCAAGATACATGAGCTAAGGTGGACTTCAAGAGGATTTGTAATAATAAAGAGTAAGCCTTGATTAATATGATTCATGTTCAAGAGGGGCTTGTTGGTGGAACCAAGACCATTACATAAGGATTGGGAGAAGAAGACTAGATTCGGACAGTTTGACCTTTCATTACTCTTTTAGTCATAACTGGAGTTACAGATCGAATTTTTATGTGATTCTAGTTGTTCTGAAAACTAGACTTCCATACCTTTCCAACGGTATATGGCACGCCTTCTAATTCATTAAGACAAGAGAGAACCATCCGTTTTAAGTTGGGTTTTGCTGCTGCCAAACAGAATACGGAAACAACAAACTTGTCTAATTTAATTAGTTGGGCTATCAAATTTTATTTATTTTGAGAGGAGACAATTTTTTTGGGTTTCAGACTTGTTTATTTTGTTTATTTTAATTAGTTTGGGCTAGTTTTAGCTTGGGTTGATCATTATTTAAATTGGTTTTATGTGAGACCAATTAGGAAAACTAGGGTTTTGGCTTGGAGTATAAATACTCTTTAGGAATAATTTTAGGGCAGACTTTTGATAATATTTTCAGCATTGTAGCCGACTTTTGGTTGCTCAATCTTGGTTCTTGATTGAACTTTCAACTCTTCAAAGAATTGACCATTCTTTGTTGTGAATTTATACTTCTTTTGCTCGTCTCCAGGTGTAGGCGTTGTGATCGAGTTGGTTTATAGTCTTGTTGCCTTGGAGCAAGTCTTCAATTGTGATAAGCTCATTCAAATCTCAACAAACATGGGTTAGATTGATCTTGGGGTCGCAAATACCATTAAATTCCGCTAGGGTTCGCATCATCGTTGGTGATTATGGCATTTCCAGTAAATATTTTTCAACTCTTAGTGAGATACCGACGGACAGTAGTCTATCTGCAAAGTCGTCGGTGAATGTGGCATTTCTAGTAATTATTTTTAACTCTCTGTGAAATACCGACGGATGTGAGTCCGTCGGTATGGATGTTGGTGATAGTGCAGTGTACAAGAAAGATGATATTTGTATCATGTGGTAAGAAACGACGGTGATAGTAAAAAAAAAAAAGCTTTACCTCCGTTTGTTAGTGTGAATGCCTTGTTGTTTTCCATGCAGTATGGACATGCTAGTTTCTCATGCGTACTCCAACCAGAAAGCATTCCATAAGCTGGAAAATCATTGATAATCCACATCGAAGCCGACCTCGTAACAAAATTTTGTTTCCTCGATATATCATAAGTCAAAGCTCCGAAGGACCACAACTGCGCCAACTCATCAATCAACGGTTGAAGACAAACATCTATATTCCAGCCCGGGCTGCTTAGACCGGGTATGACAGTAGATAAAAACATGAACTTCGGCCTCATACACATTCCCGATGGCAAGTTATAACCATGCGTATGACCGGCCAACAAGAATAAGAAGCAGCAAATGACCCAAATGGGTTGAATCCGTCTGTACATAACCCAAGACGCAAGTTCTTTGATTTAGCTGAAAAGTGAGGATGCACACTGTTAAAGTGTTTCCATGCTTCGCCGTCAGAAGGATGCACCATCACTCTATCAACCGCATCATGTAATTAGTGCCATGTCATGTGCTCAGCAATCCTTGATGACATGAATAACCTCTGCAGTCTAGGTGTGATTGAGAAGTATCTAAGTTTTTTATATGCCACTAGAGTCTTTCCCCTGCCAGTTCTGGGTTTGTAACGGGAATGTTCATATGTCATACACTCGGTCAGCTCAGCATTTTCAAGGTAGTATAACATGCAAAAGTTAGGGCACATGTTAAATTTCTGGTATCCTAAACCGAGGGGTTTCATCATGGATTTCGCAGCATAGAAGTTCTCTTTCAGCTTGTTCCTTTCAGGTAAAATGCTTCTCGCCCATTCAATAATTTTATCATACCCGACCTTACTCAACTTGTGATCTGACTTGATGGTGAACACTTGTGCTACGGCCGATAATTAATTGTGGTTCATGCAGCTATACCATAATGGTTCGTCAGAATCTTTTAACAAATCAAAAAACCTAGTTGCATCTGCATTAGGTTCTTCTTCTACGATTGGATATTGACTGACATTACCTTGATTCATTCTCATTGTATCCATAACCATATTCCTATAAGGATTAGTGTTATCATTTGCCGCTTCATGCAAGTTGCTAGCATTAGAAATTGACCCAACCACCCTTTCTCCCATTCTCTTCTTACGAACAAATACTTCTTTGTGTGCATACCAACACCGGTAATTCTCCATAAATCCTTTGTGTAGAAGATGCATCATTACAATATCTGGATGCACATACTTCTTATTTTGACACTTCTTGCATGGACACCTAATACCGCCTCTAGTAAAATTTCTAGGAATAGATGTTGTGAAATTAATAAAACCCTGAACCCCGTTACAATAATCCATCCTCCGCAATTCTTGGGGTGAATCTCGATACATCAATGAACGATCATCCATGACTTCTAGCGAACCTCTATAAAATTATGATGACAACATGCATTAATTAACTATGTTGGGTAAATAAATTTGCAAAAATATTGGTTTACCTCGAGATTATCCAACAAACTAATTACAACTTCTCATAAATATTAAATATTTATTATCAATTATCAACGTCCATACAAATTAATACATATAAATTTACAGAAATTACAACTCCACAATACTATTGATAAAAATTTAAATGGACTCGTTAAATAAGCTATTAATTATTTCAAAACAACACATGTAATTCGGTAATTCAATAAAGTTTCAACAATTTACAAAATATAAAACAAACCATAACAAGTATAAAATTATACATTCATATACTACAAGTTTGTTTGAGAAATAACAATAAAACATGTACATATACTAACAAAATACATATACTAAAAACAATAAAATTGACATTTAAATGTTAAAATTTAAAAAGATAGAATTACTTAAAAAAAACTGATAAAATCCGTCGGTAAATCAGAACATGGATGCTGTGACCACAAAATTTCAAGAAATATGACTTGTTGTGCTGAGAAGAGGGAATTTTTTTTTTTTGGGCAGGGGGCTGGTTGTTTGCAGTAGGGGAGAGTTGGGATAGGAAAGAAGAAGGAGAAATAGGAGAGGAGAGGGTCGGCAAGGTGGTCATATATTAACTTTTGCCGACGGATGTATTCTGTCGGCCATTCTGATGGTAAATAGGTCACGCCACTGCATGGAGATTCCGGTTTGAATCCCTCGATAAGTCTGTCGGCAATGCGAACGGTGAATCGATCACGTCACCGTACGTAGCTGCCGTTTTGAATCTCTCGGTGATTCAATCGGTAAAATCACCAGCAAAAACTTCCACATCAGTGAACCACCCTTTTTTTTAATTCTAAGTATTCCGTCGATAAATACCGACCGAAGTAATCCGCCGGTATATACCGATGGAATGACAAATGGAAAAATTTTCGTCGGTAATTGTAATCGCAAATTACCAACAGAAGTATTCCATCGGTAAGTCCGTTGGTATTAAGTGAATTTCTGGTAGTGTAATAACAAAACACAACATATCCTTAGCAATTTAAAACAAAACAATCAATACAGTCTATTTTAGGTAGGACTTTTTAAGGGTAATAGTATCTTCCACTTCCTTCTTGTGTAATTTGTCTCGTACCATATAATCTTTGTTGATCAATTAAGGTTTCTAGTAATCATAAAGTGAAGACTTCTTAAATAAGATTTTTTCTCTCAAAAAATAAAATGTCAAACATCTATTCTTTTTTTTTTAATTTTTAAAGATTGTCGTAATGTGGGTTGTTGCGGAAATTACAATGATTATTAATATATTTAAATAATTTCCTGTTTTATAAACATAGTTTGTATAACATGTGCAAGCAAACGTCTATTATGAGTTTGTTTTGGGTAACGGTGCAACCCTTGTTTCATAAAATTAATCAACAAAGACGAGCTTTGACTCACTGTGACGCAGGAGTATGGAAATGGTCCGAGCGTCAAGACGGGAGTTGACGTTGTTGAGGATGGCACCAGACATGGGCACGGCAAATTGAAGCTCATACATGGCAGGAACGTTAGGGGCCACAACGGTAACCACTTGACCTGGCTTGATGCCATTGGATGATAGCGAAGATGCAACCTTGAGACATCGACGGTAGGTTTGAGACCACGTGTAAGTGGTGCTGTTGTAGATGACGGATGGGCAATCACCATAAACAGTGGCGGCTCTTTCCAGGAAGCCTCAGGGTGTAAAGGGGCATGAGCTTGGTGGCATTGGCTTTAGTTCTTCCATCTTGCTCTTTGCCAGCTAGTAGTTTGTTAGAATGCTAGATAAATAACAGTCATTAAAACCCGTTTGTTTCTTGAACAGTAGATTTTTTTAAAAAATTAATTCTAGAAAAGTAAATTATTTTTTGATGTTTGGTAATATAATAGAAAATAAATTGAAAAATATTTTCAATTGTTTAGTTATATCATGGAAAATGAGCTGGAAAATAACTTATTAATATTTTATTTTTTCAAGTTTATTAAAATAATAAGAAAGAAATCTTACAAATTAAAAAGTTAAATGAGAATGAAATTAAAAAATAATATATAACAATTAAAAGTTTGAAGATCAAATTTGATATAATCAGCAAATAATATAATATTTTTAAATTTTTCACAAC
>Ga0325400_1008163_pt1 | contig 10043 bp, 9 predicted proteins | sample PopdelMetagenome_2_FD_205662 | JGI IMG/M metagenome (GOLD analysis project Ga0325400, IMG submission 205662) | Populus deltoides microbial communities from Bellville, Georgia, United States - Xylem-PdKOR-R1 | ecosystem: Host-associated > Plants > Phyllosphere > Stem > Wood/Secondary xylem...
AGCTCTAATTCTTTTTACACTTGGTAGTTTTGCTACCATTTCTTCTTTGCTTGTCATTTACTTCCCCCGCTACTCGAGTGTAATCGTTATTTTATTGAGGATCTTACAAGACTTGACCCTTGATTAATTGATAGGTTTGCTCGTGATTCAGCTAATGATAATTAGTGAGGGAAATAAGTGTAGTACTGTACAAAACGAAGAATGTTGTGGCAATCAAGCCTTCTGTTCAATTGGAATGACTCAACTAATAATTATACGTTGATGACATTCCTGATGTTCTTGTTACATCTGCTCTTACTTGAGTCGGATTTCCATTGCAGGAAGTAGGCATTTTCTAAGAACCGACAGATTTCGAAGACAAAGGCGATGCCCTTGAATGCCAAAACCTCCAAGAATAGAATGACGGTGAGTTATGAAATGTGTAGCTTGCAGAACAGCTGTCCTTCTTCCAAATAAAACATGTCTATGCCCCCACCAGCAATCATGATCCCAGGCAGGCCCCCTCTTCTCATTCCTCTCCACACTTGAATGGTCCTGATTGCAACTTGCCCTTTTCACATCTGACAACGTATCTTCCCCATCTTTCGAATCTAAACTCAACAAAACTAATATGAGTATGTTTGGTATTGCGGTAGTTGTTGTGGTTGTGATTTAAAAAAAGTTGTTTTATAAAAAGTACTTTTAGTTGTGGTTGGTTTGAAAAAATAGGTGTTTGGTTAAAACTGTGGTTGAAATTGAGGTTGAAGAAAAAATAGTTTAATGTGTTTGGTTAAGAATGTTTTTGAAATTGAGGTTATAAAATAATTTAAAAAAATATAAATTAATATTGATGGCTTTTAATTTAAATATTGTGGATTTAACTATTGCGGTAACATTATGAAATAAATCATACTTTATATATAAAAAAATTTATTGTTCTATTAAACTATCTACAATTCCATTACGTACAAAATTTATCTGACAAGAACTACAATTTTCATAATTTTTTAGCGTGTAATAAAATTAGATAAAATATTATCATGTATAAAATTCACTCTAAATTAGTTTTTTTTAAAAAAATTAACAAAAAAAAAACTTAACACACTAAAAAAAAAAAAAAAATCCACGCAGTGCAAGTGAACAGTGCATGAAAAGTGCACTGTTCACTATTTTTAACATGAACAGTGCACGAAAAGTGCATTGTTCATGAACAGTGCATCATTTTGCACTGTTCATGTTAATTGCACTGTTCATTGAACAGTGCAATTACGTGAACAGTGCAAAAAAAGCATGTAATCCTTGCTTTGTAAATGCTGCGTTTCCAATGCAGAAAACAGGTGGGACCCAGTGAATAATAAACTGTTTTTCTTTGTAACCAAACGGCTGCAACTGCGTTTTAAAAAAAACGCAGTCGCAGCCGCAGAGCCAAACGGGCTCTATATATTGCAACTCTTGTTTTGGCTGTGGTTCAAAAATTATGTTAGAAATTGCAATAATTTTTGTTTAAAAATATATTAAAAAATATATTTTTATATTAATATATTAAAATAATCTAAAAATATTATAAATAAATTTAAATACCGTCAAAATAAAGCATATAAAATATTGCCGTTAGCACCTTCTACACACAACTATTGTTATTTTCATTTTATTATTATTATTATTAGGTAACACCACCTTTATTTCTATTATTACCACCGCAAGCTATTAATATTAATGTTATTATCATTATTATTTCTTTATCATAACACATCATTATTATTTCACATTACTTTTATATTATTATACATAATTATTTATAAATATCATAAAATTAAGTTGTTTTAATGTTTCTTGAAAAAAATTGATTTTAAGTGGTGCCACATGGATTTCAATAAATCACACATAATTACTTGTCAAATATCACGATAAATTTCCAAAAAAAATTATTATTGTCGTACAAAAAATAAAATAACGGAAAGATGCTAGTCAATAGGTGTAATAATAAATCGCGAAATTCAAGATTGAATAGGACAAATATTTTTATTTGGCATCTTGTATCGTGCGTATCGGAAACTGGTACAATGAGATGCACCTTAAAATTCCCCCTTTTATGTTTTAAAAAAAAGATGGAGGCTGGCACATATATATCATCGGGAACTTTTATTGCACCTATAATAAAGCTAGGGATTAGGGCAGCGAAGCTAATCGATTATACTTAAACACATATTTTTTCTTTTTATTTTTAATTTTTTATGAACAATAACAATAACCACTTATACTTGAATTAAAAATATTTTTTTATAATTAAGATACACGTAAATTAATTTGAATACTTATATTAAATTAAAAAATTATTAAAATTAAAAATACTAACAAACCTCGAAGCCTGAGTCGCTAACTATGTTAGTTGAATTTAAAAGAAGACTATTGCAATCAAGCCCTCTGTCTAGTTTGAATGACTATTCTGTAATGACATGACTAACATTATTGTTAAAATTGTGGAATCAAGAGAACAGATACATCAAGTACTTCTATTATTTCCACAATCATGTAGTAAAAATTATAAAATAAAATTTATTTGAGAGCTTTTAAAATCTTATTAGTTTGATTTAGAATTATTTAAAATTTTATTATATGAAAATCTCATTTTTTATAGCTTTAAATAAATCTTTAAAGCAGTGTTTTAAAACCCGGTCCAGTCCGGCGGGTCGACCCGGAACCCAAGCCTGGAACCGAGCTAGGTTGAAGAAAAAACTAGCTAGGGATTTGCCCTGGCAAAACCCCAAGGGTCGACCTGGAACCCGGACTATCCGGGTAAACCCAGGTGAGACACGACTGTTATATATATATAAAACGACGTCGTTTTTGGCTTAAATACTCAATTTAATTGAATGTCATCGTCTCTCTTTGTCTCCGACCCAAAATCTTTGTGGATCTCGATCCTTGCTAGTTGCTTAAACTATTTCTCTCCTAAAAGTTCACAAAAAGAAAGCATATGGCGATGATATTTGTTCAAAATCTGGTCAAAGAAAGAAAATACCCTTCCATCTTTGCTCTTGCTATCTTACTCGTTTCTGCCACTATCTTCTTCTTATACTCAAATAATTTTCAATCTCTCACATTTTTTTTCATAGATCTCCAAAAATCTAACCCCACTACCTTAAAACCTTCTAAAAAAATCCAAATCCAAGGTGTTTGGTCCCTTTTTCTAATGGGTATAAAGTGCCTATTCAGTGATAGAAAATCAGGACATAGTGAGATTATTTTGATTAATTCTTTTTGGTAAGATTTTGGTTTTAGTTAGTTTTCTTCCTTTTTATTTTAAGTTTTAGTTGTTGGGCAAAATCTGGAAGCTTAATTTTAAGTGAGTTTCCTAAATTTTTTGTATTGTTTTAGGAGTGAGGGATGAGATTTGATTTTTTTTCCTTTAAGGATGTATTATGAGGTTGTTTTTTTTAGTTTCTTCGTTACGAGCACAAGAGAATAATATTTGAGGTCAAACTTAATTGGTTTGGTTTAATGTTAAGTCAATTTCAACCTTCTCAAACTAGAATCGAACCAAAAAAAATTTAAATTGATTTTTCTCTGTTTTTTCTTGGTTTAGTTTTTCAATTAATTCTTTTTCAGTTTATCACTCATTAATTCTCTGAGAGTTTTCTCTTTCGACAGTTTTACGATATTCCAAAGCAACGTTTACACATTGCAATCTCTTATAATTTTGCAATTCAATGCAGGGAACACGTACATACATACGCAAGGTTTATCAAGATACTATTCTTCATGGAGATGACTCCATAAGATTCATTGTAAAATCAATTAATTTTAGAAACATAAACTAATTCTTGATACTGATGTTCATGTCTTCAAGAGGATCTGTACATTGCTTTTTTATGATGTTGTTTTGTTTTGTCTCGTTGGAGAGAGGGAGATTTTATGTCTAGTATTGGAAAAGAGGAGATGGTTATTATGGTCCATTAATGGCATGTGATGTTTTGTTGATTTAATCAACTTGATTATCATAGGTGGAGTAATAGTGGCCCTTTCAGCAGCCATCCGTTTTTTTTTTTGTTGACCTGGGTTAACCCGGTTCAATCCATCTGACCCATGACCCGATCATTATACCGGGTCAGGTTTAAAAACTATGCTTTAAGACTGAGTTATTATAAATTATAAGTTATTTATTTGTCTGGCCTTCAATGGTAATCAATATAAACCATGTGAAAAATCTCCTAGATCCTTATTTTGGAGAAAAGGATTGTTATATCTAGAGTGCTAGCTTTAATTATGTATTTTTATAGTTTTTTTGTCTAACAAACAACTTCTAAAAAATAAAAGGCATAACTTATTATTTATGGAAAAATCTGAAAAACACTATAAATTGGTAAAATATCAATTTGCCCTCTGAGTGATATCTATATATTAATTCATGATAATTTTAAAAATTATCTCTATCAAGATAACATGTAACTTGATCAAAACATAATATTCTCTATATAAGACGACTTAGTGATCTCAAATCTAAAGATCACTTATACTACCATCATGTGAGCCTTTCCATAGATATAAGTGATCTCTCCATACGAAATTATCATACGGTCCAGTTCAATAAACATGTGATATGACAAGTACCTACATATTAGTTCTAGGTATTCCTTATACCTCAGCTTATGAGAACAACTATTCATTTTATAAAGAAAAGAACATTATATTTATTCGTGTTTACGACTCTAATGAATGCCCAACATATAAGAGAGTATTGATTATGAACATTTTAGGAACAATACTTTGACGCAATAGAAATATTATAATTATAATAATTTTATAATTCTTTTTACAAAATATTTTTATATTATTGACTTTATCTCTTTTTTTATATATATTCATTAATCTACTATATGAATATTAAAGATAACATGTAACTTGCCTTTTTCATGTTAATTTGTCTAAGTGTTTTTGTTGGCTGCCTAACCAACTTCTATATCTATTTATGCAAAAATATCATTGAAAGTGTTTTAAGTGTTTGAGTGTTTAAGTGAAGAAAAAAAGTAGAAGAGAATTAAACCAACAAATTATTACTACTATTTTATTTAGAATAAAAGGAATAGATTGCTTATCGTTCATAGTAATCTTTTCAAATATATAGAAACAAAAGAAACTGAAATGCTGACTTATAACAACATATCTTGCCATGATTTGTTAACAAACTAACAGATTAATAAGCTCCTAGAGATTAGGACAATTATTTATTATTGTAGAAAAATCATAACAGAAAAAACAGAGTCTTTGAAAGTAACTTGAAGCAAACTTCAACACTTCTCCTTACTTTAAGAGCTGCAGACTCTTATTATTTGTCTTAGAAACTCAAATCTTCTTACTGGAAGTGCTTCAGTAAACAAATCAGCGAATTGATCTTCAGACTTGCAATAAATCAACTTAACATCAACATTTCTCTGTACCTCACGTAAAAAATAAAGTTTAATGTTAAAGTGTTTGGTTTTTCCATAAAACACTGGATTATGAGAGATTTCAATGGCTGCTTGATTGTCAATTGAGATCTCTATTGCTTCTTCTTTCTCCATGTGCAAGTCACATAGAATCTTCTGAAGCCATAACGCTTGATTTACTATTGTAAGGCTGTAATGAACTCTGCCTCTACAGTAAATTGTGCTATAATATCTTGCTTCTTGGATGACCACGAAAATATTATTGATCCTAGATTGAAACGGAATCCAGAAGTGCTTTTCATGTCATCAATGAATCCACCTCAATCACTATTAGAGAAACCATGCAATTTTAACTCTTGATACTTTAAAAATTTAACACCAAAATTGTATGCCTCTTTGATGAATCTCAGAATTCTTTTGGCTGCTCTCATATGTATTTCACGTGGACAATGTATAAAACGAGATAAAAGGCTCGTTGCATTAAATATATCAGGTCTGATTGCTGTTAAATACAACAAACAACCAATCAAGCTTTTGAATTTCTCTTCATCAACTCTAGTAGTTCTATCTTCTTTGCTGAATTTGTCTTTTTGATTCATGGGAGTGGCTGTTGGTTTGCAGTTCTCGACATGAAATTTCTTCAGGATTTCCTTAGCATATTTCTTCTAGCAGATGAATATTTCTTCTTTGCTCTGCACGATTTCCATTTCCAGAAAAAATCTCATGAGACCAAGATTGGTCATTTCAAACACTTGCATCATCTTTTGCTTGAATTCTCCAAGCTGCTGTATATTGCTTCCTGTCACTAAAAGATCATCAATATAGAGTGATATTATGAGAACATCATTGTTAATCTTTTTTACATAGAGAGTTGCTTCAGATAAGCTTTTCTGAAAGCCAGAACTTGTCAAATAGTCATCAATTTTGCCATACCAGGCTCTAAGTGCTTGCTTCAACCCATAAAGAGCCTTTTTTAGCAGATAAACTTTGTCTTCTTTTCTTTAAATCACAAACCCAGTTGATTGTTCAATATAAATTTCTTCTTGTAGAATGCCATTTAAGAAGGCTGATTTAACGTCTAATTGATATACTTTTCGGTTCTTATATGCAGCAACAACAAACAATAATCTGTTGGTATCCATCTTTTCTACAAGAGAAAATGTATCAGAATAATCAATACTATAAATTTGAGAATACCCCTTAACAACCAGCCCAGCTTTATGTATGTTGATGGTGCTATTTGCATTTAGTTTGGTCCTGAATACCCACTTCACATAAATGATATTTTTGTTTGATGGTTTATCAATTAGTTCCCATGTGCAGTTCTTTTCAATCATGGATATCTCCTCCTGCATTGCTTTCTGCCATTCTGGGTTCTGCTGAGCTTCTTCATAGCCTTCTGGTTTGCAAACTACTACACTACTCCTTTGGTAAATGTCTTCAAGAGATCTGGTGCCTTTGATTAGTGAATCATTAATTGATTCATCCTGCAATTGAGGTTTGATTTTATCTTCAAGCAACTCATTTATTTGTGAGTCTCTCTAGTCCCATTGTTCTTCTTTATGGAAATAAACATCCCTGGTAATGGCCATCTTCTGAGTCTGAGGATGATATACTATGTAGGCTTTAGAAACAGTACTATAGCCAACAAAGATACCTAGCATAGCTTTCTTGTCAAGCTTGTCCTTATTGATCTGTGGAACATGAAAAAAACATATACTGCCAAAGATTTTAAGAAAGCTTAGTGAAGGTTTGTAATTATACCAAACTTCAAAATGTGTCTTTTCTTCCAACAATTTTGTTGGAAGTCAGTTTTAAAGAAAAATAGCTGTGTTAGTTGTTTCTACCCAAAACATCTCTGGCAAATTCTTTTCATGTAGCATGCATCTAACCATCTCTATTATATATATGTTTCTTCTCTCACTAACTCCATTATGTTCTAGAGTGTAAGGAGCAATGAGTTGATGTTCAATGCCAGCATCTTCACAGTAGAGATTGAATTATGATGAAGTATATTATTTACCATTGTCTGAATGAATGGTTTGAATTTTGCAGCTGCTTTGATTTTCAACCTTCTTCTTGAATCTCCAAAACATCCCAGCTACTTCTGACTTGTATGTCATAAAGAAAATCCAACACATTTGGGTGAAATCATCAATAAAGAGAATGAAATATCGAACACCTTTTAGTGAATGTGTGCTAAGAGGACCAACAACATTAGTATGAATTAATTGAAGTTTCCGTGTAGACCTCCAAATTGATTTTGGAAATGGTTTCCTGCTTTGCTTACCAAACTGACAAGCATTATAATTTGGTAAATGATCTGTGAATGAAGGCACACCTTTTACAACATCATGTTTTTTTATACTGAGCATCCATTGTTGATGACAGTGTCCCAACCTCTTATGCCATACTTCTATGTCATTTAGCTTTGTTGAAAAAGCTGTGTGCTCCTCCTCAAATGGTAGAAATGAGAAACTTTTGCCTCTCATCTTGGCTTGCAATATTTTTTGTCCAACATCATTAAATATATAACAAGATTTATCTTCGAAAATCACCTTCATACCTTTCTCTATTAATTGCCCAACACTTAACAAATTCTGATCTATATCAGGTACATAGAGAACATCAGAAATTGTTTTTGTACCTGATTTTGTTGTGACGACAATGGTCCCTTTTCCTTTTATTGCTATACAATCACCATTTCCAATTCTAACTTTAGCAACTTCACTAGATTGCAAAGTTCTGAAGAGACTTTTATGAAAAGTCATGTGATTTGTGCAACCACTATCAATTAACCAGTGATCTGAGGAGGTTTGAATTGAAAAACATGTGGCTACAAACATCTGATCTTTATCATCTTGACTAGTGACTTGAGCATCTTCTTTTTTCTAAGGTTTTGTCCTACAGATAATTGCTTCATGTCCAAGTTGGTTATATTTACTACACCTTGCATCAGGTCTCTTCCAGCACTTGAATGGTGGATGACCCATCTTGTTGCAGTGCTGACATGGTGAAAAATTTCTCTTAAGAAATTTTTCTTTGTTATGAAATTGACTGGTAGTAGTCTTACTGCTGCTTGAAGCTTGATTTTTTTTCTAAAGAACTTCTTCTTATTAGAATCTGGATACTTGGCTTGTAAAACACCTTCTATAACATGGTCTTGCCTCATAAGTCTTCTTTTCTCCTGAACTTGTAAGGCATTTAAGAGTTCTGCCAATGTAATCTTTGACAAATCTTTTGTATTCTTTAATGTAGTAATTGAAGCTTTATATGTTTCTAGTACTGTAACTAGAATTTTTTCAACAATTCTAGAGTATGTAAATGATGTTCCTAGCAACTTGACTCTGTTAACTATTCCAAACAACCTATCTGAGTATTCCTTTATGGTCTCAGATTCTTTCATTCTTTGCAGCTCAAACTCTCGTATCAAGTTTAGGTTTTGCATTCCACGAATTCTTTCATCTCCTACATATTCCTTCTTTAAATAATCTCAAATGTCTTTTGCTAATTTAAGAGACACGATTCTTGTGAAAATGGTTGTTGAAACAGCAGCAAATAGACATACTTTTGCTTTTGATTTCTTGATTTTCCTTTCTTTGTAACTCTTGATCTGGGCCATAGTTGGATTATTCGGTAATGGAGGAACATCATAATCTTTTTCAATTGCTTCCCAAAGATCTAAAGCCTCTAAATAAGTCTCCATTCTCACTGCTTAGAGTTGATAGTTTTCTCCATAAAAAACAGGAGAAGAAATGTGAGAAAAACTTGCTTCAGCCTTCATTACAAGTCCCTTAAGAAAATTGCTCTAATACCAATTGAAAGTGTTTTAAATGTTTGAGTGTTTAAGTGAAGAAAGAAAGTAGAAGAAAATTAAACCAACAAATTATTACTACTATTTTATTCAAAATGAAAGGAATAGATTGCTTATCATTTATAGCAATCTTGACAAATATATAGAAACAAAAGAAACTGAAATGCTAACTTATAGCAACATATCATGCTATGATCTGTTAACAAACGAACAGATTAACAAGCTCCCAGAGACTAGGGCAATTCTTTATTATTGTAGAAAAAATCATAACAGAAAAAATAGTCTTTGACAGTTTCGACAGTCCTGACAGTATCTACCAATTTAATATTTCCCATTATTAACAACTTCTCCACTCCACTGACCCTTCACCATTCCTGTTGCTGCCTTCCATCTCTCTCGCTCTTTCTTTCACTCTGTTACATATGACAACCTGTATAAGGCTTTTTTCTCCAGCTTCTGCGGCTAAAACTTCTCAAGTTGACCCTAAAGCTACTCCTCTATTCTCTTCTTTAAACCCTGAAATTACACATTCAAGAAAGTCATACCACAGAATTCAAAGCAGCAAATATGGAAGCTTTCTTGAGCCGATCAAACCTTTATCGAAACCACAATTGTTGGACTTTGATCACCTCTCATAGTTTGTTCCTTATTGATGGTTGCCTCATTTGCAGCTGAAGAAGTGGTCTTCGATGCTGAGAAAATTAAGTCAAGATTATCTCCAATAAGTTAGGAAGTTAGTTACAAATAAAGCTGCTATAGAACAACTTCTTTTCTGTTAAAATCTTGTGATTATATTTTTGAAATTTGTTATTAGAACTCTTGTA
>Ga0325400_1008164_pt1 | contig 10043 bp, 12 predicted proteins | sample PopdelMetagenome_2_FD_205662 | JGI IMG/M metagenome (GOLD analysis project Ga0325400, IMG submission 205662) | Populus deltoides microbial communities from Bellville, Georgia, United States - Xylem-PdKOR-R1 | ecosystem: Host-associated > Plants > Phyllosphere > Stem > Wood/Secondary xylem...
GAGCCGTCCTCACACGGCGCTTGGCTGGCTGACGCCAGCCGAATATGCTGCATCCGCCGGGGTTAACCCCGGCGGATGCAGGCCGGAAACTCGCATCACGCCCGGATGAAAAACCGGGGGACCGTCAAGACGACAATGCACTAACTGACAACCCGGACCACACGGTGGGGGCTGCTCAACCCTCACGCTACGACCGCATTATAGCAGTGCCCCCTACTCAGAACCGGAAGGCGAGCGTGCCGCGGACGGAGTGCCAGCGGAACTTGTCGTCGGTGCGGATGAAGTCGGTACCGGACGCATTGCCGCCGTTGGCCGCGTTGGTGAACGGCGTGCCGGCCGGGCCGCCCGCGCGAACCACATAGTCGTCGTCGCGATATTGGTGGTACAGATACTCCAGCCCGAACGACAGGTGGCGGCCGATGCGCTGCTCGAGGCCGCCGCCGCCCTGGAAGCCGAACTGGTTGCGCTTGCCAGTGCCGGTGAAACTGTTGGTCGTGTTGGTGGAGCCGAACGCCCGGTCGATCTTCGCGTAGCCGGGGCCGAACGCGCCGTAGAACAGGGTCGTGTCGTTGGGCGTGTAGCCGGCGCGGCCGCGGATGCCGGCTTCCCAGTCGATGCCGCGGTTGAAGACGTAGCTGGCGGGCGTGGACGAGAAGGCGGTTACGCCGTCGGTGATGTTGGTGGTGCCGAACTCGCCCACCACGCCGACCACGAGGCGGCCACGCTGCGCGTCCGCGCCGACCCGGCCGTAATAGGCCCAGTCGTCCTTGTCATTGCGGCAGCCGCCGCCCGCGCCGGGGCTCAGCTGGCTACGCGCCTGGCCGTTGCAGAAGCCGGGCGAGAAGGCGTTGGCGCCCGAGCCCGTGCGGACCACGTCGCCGTACTGGCCGTCCAGGTTGCGGTCGAACAGCACGCCGGAACCGACATCGTTGGGCTGCACGTCGTAGCCGCCGGCCGCGCCGACGTAGATGCCGTTGAAGCCGGGATCGTCCTGCTGCGCCGTGGCGGGTGCGGCGACCACGACGGCCAGCGCGGCACTCACGAAACCAATCGCCTTCATTGTGTCACTCCCTTGTTGCGACGGCGAGGGCGCTTGGTGCACCCTCGCCTCACCCATATTCATTGACCCCGAGAGCCCGACGATCAGGGCAACCCGACCCGCAGCGTCGGGTTGCCGTTGTTGGTCCCGTTCGGGAAGAAGCCGCCGCCGTTCAGGTTCGCGCCGTTGGTGTTGAGGTACACGATGTTGTGCACCTGCCGGCTGTTGCGGCTGTAGGCGATGGCGTCGTTGTCCGCCGGCACGATGTTCGCCGCGTTGTTCGCGCCCGTCAGCCCCTGGTCGGTGTCACCGCCCTGGTCCAGCGCGTCGCGCGCGTCCGAGATGCGACCGGCGGCCGTGATGAGTGAGGTGGTGGTCAGGCCGCGGTTGTAGAGTACCGTGCGCACGAGCCCGGCATGGTACGCCTCGGCGGCCAGGATGCCGGCGGCGGCTTCCAGGAATACCTTGCTGGTGAGCAGCGGTGCCGCGCCCTTGTAGGCGGTGACGCCCACGTCCTCGAAGATATAGGCACCCAGCAGGAAGTTGTTGGGGTTGGCGTAGGGGTTGAACGTCTCGCTGGCACCGACCACTCCGGCCGCGCGCGCGGCGGCGGTGAACGCCCCGCTCGCGTCGCCCGAGATGTTGATGTTGGGCATCGCCACTGCGGCCGAGCCGAGGGCCGTGCGCAGGAAGGCAACGTGCGCCTGCTCGTCCGCGGCGATCTCGCGCGCGTAGGCGCCGACCAACGGGTCGCCGGTGAAGTCCACGCGCGCGCCGCCGGTGACGGTCCCGCCGGCCGTGCCGGACCCGCTCGCCGTCAGGCTGGCGGGCAACCCTGCGCCGTTGACCGCGAACAGGTAGAACTGCGCCTCGAGATACTCGAGGTTGAGCGCCAGGTTCAGGATGTCGGGGTCGGTGACGGCCTGGGGCGCGGGCGTCGGCACCGGGGTGGGTGCGGGCGCGTCGTCGTCTTCGGAATCGAAGCAGCCCGACAGCAGGCTGGCGCCGCCGACGGCGAGCGTGCCGCCGCCGGCGACCTTCAGGAACTGACGACGCGCGGCACGCCGGGCGTCCGCCGCGGACAGGATTTCTAGGGCTTGTCGAGGATCGATCATGGGGGTCATCCCGAATGTGAGACTGAACGGAGGATTGGGGGACGCCGGACGATCAGCCCGTCGACCGGATGGTGCCGTTCACGCCGTTGGGGAAGAAGCCGCCCATGCTGGTGGTGGCGGAGTTGAGGTACACGATCCGCAGCACCTGTCCGGGCGTACGGCTGTAGGCGAGGCCGTTGCTGTTCAGCGGCACGATGTTCGACGTCAGCGTGGCGCCGCTGCCGGACGGCGCGATGCCCTGGTCGTCGTCGGCACCGATGCCGCGGATCGGATCGTCGGCCGGGCTGCCGGCCAGCGTGTCGCGGGCGTTGGAGATGCGCTCGGTCGCGTCGATCAGCGACTGGATGCCCCGGCCGTAGAGCGTCGTGCGGACGATGGCCGCGTGATAGGCCTCGACGGCCAGGATGCCGGCGGCGGCTTCCAGGAACGTCTTGTTGCCGATGAGCGGGGCCGCGCCCTTGTAGGCGGTGACGCCCACGTCCTCGAAGATGAAGGCGCCCAGCAGGAAGTTGTTGGGGTTGGCGTAGGGGTTGAACGTCTCGGTGGAGCCCACGACGCCCGCCGCGCGGGCGGCGGCGGTGAACGGCCCGTTGGCGTCGCCGGAGATGTTGATGTTGGGCATGGCCACTGCGGCCGAGCTGAGCTGGGTCCGCAGGAAGGCGACGTGCGCCTGCTCGTCCGCCGCGATCTCTCGCGCGTAGGCGCCGACCGCCGGGTCGCCGGTGAAGTTCACCTGTGCGCCACCCGTCACCGTACCGCCGGCCGCGCCCGACCCGCCTGTCGTCAGGTTCGCAGGCAGGCCCGCGCCGTTGACGGCGTAGAGGTAGAACTGCGCTTCGAGATACTCGAGGTTCAGCGCGAAGTTGAGCACGTCCGCGTCGGTCGGGGCCGTCTGCGCCGCGGCGGGATCGGCGTAGGCGAAGGCGGTGCCGACGGCGGCGGCGCCGAGCGCGGCGGTGAAGAAGGCGCGTCGGTCGCGCCGCCGCTCGGCGCGCGCGTCCAGCGCATCCACGACCATTTCCTGTTGCGTCGGCATCCGGCACCTCCCTGTGACTTCGCTCGATCCGACGGGGCGGGGCCCCGCGGCCTGAACTCAGTTACGGGCGCGGGGGCGGTACGGATGCAGCCGCACGCGAAGCTTTTTCAGAATCCGGGGCGACGCTGCAGCGTTCGCCTAGCCGATCACCAGCTTGCCCGTCGCAACCACCGGCCCGCTGGGGGTAGGTCCAGGCGATCCGCCGACCGGCTCGATGGAGATGGCGAGCGTGGTGCCGGCGACCACCGCGGCGCCGCGCACCTCGACGCGTCGGGCGTTCCCGGAGGCGAGCAGCCCCAGCGCGCGGGGCACGCCGTCCGCGCCGATCGCCCAGAGTTCCGCGTCCCGCCCGCGCGGCACCGCCACCGCGCCGGTCAATCGAACCTCGCCGACCGACCGATCAAACAGCGCGGAGAAGGGCTCGCCCCCCTCGGGCGCAATCACCGCGACCAGCGGAGCGGGAGCCGGCGGCGCAGGCAAGCGCACCACCTCCGCCGGCCGGAGCACCAGCAGCCCCAGCAACGCGGCCGCCGCCGCGGTCGAAAGGGCGGTTGCCCATCGCCAAGCGGCAAGCGAGGCGAGACGGGCGGGGCGGGCGGTCGCGGACGTTCCCACGCCGGCCAATATGCGGCGTTCCACCTCAGCACCTGGATCGACCGCCGGCACGGTAGCTGCCAACGCGTCGAGCCTCTCCCGCCACTCCGCTACCTCACGGGCGAAGGCGGGATCGGCCAGCATCCGGCGCAGCGCGGCGGCGCGCTCCTCGCCGTCAAGCACGCCGAGCGCCAGTTCCGCTGCCAGCGTATCGTCCGGCACGCCGGGATCGTCAGGTGCCGTCATCGAGGCACCCCCTCAGCCGCAGCAGCCCGCGGCGTATCCAACTCTTGACAGTCCCCAGCGGGACGCCGCAGCGCGCGGCCAGTTCCGCGTAGGTCAGGCCGCCGAAGAAGGCCTGACGAATGGCGCCGCGATGGACGTCCTCCAACTGGTCCAGGCACAGGTGCAGGCGGCGGTCGGCTTCGTCCGCCAGCATGTCGTCCAGCACGTGGACGCGGTCGTCGGGAAGCTCCTCCATCGCGTCGGCCGGTCCGGGGAGGCGCCCGGCATTGGCACGTCGCCAGTCGATGGCCCGGTTGCGCGCGATCGCGGCAAGCCATGTCACGGGGCTCGCGCGACCGACCTCGAAAGCGCCGGCCCTCTTCCACACGGTCGCGTACACGTCCTGCAACACGTCCTCCGCTGCCTGGCGATCCTCGCAGATACGTAGGCAGATGCCGAAAAGCTTCGCGGCCGTCAGGCGGTAGAGCTTCGCGAACGCGTCGCGATCCTCGTCACCCGTCGCTACCAGCAGGCGAACCAACTCGGTCGCGGTTCTCGCTGGGGGCGGTCGACTGGTCACTTGTCCGCGGTTACGCGCGATCCTCCATCGCGGCAACGCCCTGACAGACGGTCGGCCCCCGGCTTGACGGTCGGCCCCCGGCTTGCGGGCTCCAGCACGGCCAATCAGGCGTAAGCGATGCGGCACAAACGAGCCGGGACGGCAGCCGCCGCACAAAAGGCTCCCCGGACCGACCAAGGCCAATCCGGGGAGAGTGATCGCGCCAGCCCCCGATTGGGGTGCACGAGGGAGAAGCCACGCGGCGCGCGCGATCAGCGATCAACACGTGGCAGGGGAAGCTACGGCGGCGGATCATAGGCGGATGCGCCCGTGCCTCAGTGCAGCGACGATCCGTGCCTGAGGAACGATAGCTGCCCTATTAGTAACCCGAGATGACAGGCGCATATCTCTGAGTGTCAATTTGCTTTACAGCCGGACGTAGCTCGCGCGACAAAATGGCCTATTTTCACCGTTGGCACGGTTCGTGCACCGTAACACGAAACGAGTAGATTCTGGAGAGTATCATGAAGCGCATCACCCTGGCCGTAGCCGCCGCAGCAGCCGCCCTCGCCGCCAATCCGGCATCTGCGGCCGAACTGCTGCCGGGCGCCACAGGCGTGGCCTTCGACCAGTTCTCCACCGTTGCGGGCACGCGCGGCACGGTCCTGGCGTCGCGCGAGAGCGACACGTCGCCCGCGACGACCTACACCGGCTTCCTGCGCAGCGCCGTATATCGCAATACCGCCGGCACCCTGGACTTCTACTATCAGGTGGCGGTGTCCACGATCATGACCGGTGACGAGGTCGTGAACCTGTCCGCCGCCATGTTCAGCGGCTATTCCGTGTCCGCCTTCGTCGACACCACCGACTTCGACGGCGCCGGCATCTTCACGGCCGCTGCGAACCCGCAGACCACGCCGGGCGAGGTGGGCGGCTTCACCAGCACCGCGTCGCGCAACGGCGCCGGCGGCGTGATCCGCGCCGACTTCGGCGCGAACGGCCTGGAGGCAGCCGGCCAGACCAGCGCTACGTACATCTTCCGCACCAACGCGGTGAGCTACAACGAGCTAGGCACCTTCACGGCGCAGGACGGCTCGGTCGCCCAGCGCGCCAGCTATCAGCCGATCGGTGCGCCTGTGCCCGAGCCCGCCACCTGGGGCATGCTGCTGATGGGCTTCGGCATGATCGGCCTCGGCATGCGCGCTCGCAAGGCCGCCCGCGTCACTTTCGCCTGAGCCCTTCCTAGGCGCACGAAGGGGCCGCCGTTCCGACAGGAGCGGCGGCCTTTGTCATTCGCCGGATACAGCGTGAGGTATAGAGGCCATCCCCGTCTTCCCGCCCTGGGTGGCCTTCTTACGAACGTAACAAGCGTGCCATTCTGAAGGCCAGCGCCAGCCGTCTGGCGCGGGAAGACGCCGTAGCATGGATGCTCCTGCTGGCTGCGGAACGATGAAGCCGACGAGCTAATCCCGTCGATCCAGCAGGAGACACCAGAATGGCCGCTGATCAGCTGTATAGGATCGTGTATCTGAGCCGAGCCGTTCGTGCCTTCGACAGCACAGAACTAAGGCTCATAGCGGCCTCTGCCTCTGCCATGAACGACATGGTCGGCCTGACGGGCCTGCTGCTCTATGACGGATCCCGCTTCCTCCAAGCTTTGGAAGGCCCGAAAACTGCCGCCGCCGCGACCATGGATGGGATAGAACGCGATGGCCGTCATGACTCGATTGCCTATATCCAGGACACCCTTGCGACAGAGCGGCAGTTCAGCAACTGGGGGATGCAGTTCAAGCTTGCACCGAACGGCTGCTGCTCGACGGACTTCCTCGAGAAGGTGAAGGCCGACGTCACGCTGGTCGACGACCCCCACCTCCGAGCAGCCTTCATCGGCTTCGCGGTACTGAGTTCGCAGCGGGCGCGGGGCTATGTCTGCTCAAGTAGCTAGCAGGCGGCAATAGGACCGCGCATGCCGCCGCCTCCCCTCACGAAAGGTAGACCTCTCTCGGCTGCCTTCGAATCCGAGCCTTGGCTAGGTGTCCTGCCAGCTTACACTTCCTGATGGATCAAGGACAAAATCAGCGAAGATCAGCCATTGGCGTAAATATTGCTTCTTATTGACTTGGCCGCAGGGGAGTGGCCGGGAGAGAATATAATGAAGCATGTCATGCTCGCCGCCGTAGCGGCTGCGGCCACCATGTCGGCCGCGCCCGCGGCAGCGCAGCTCGTCGTCAACACGACCACCATCGGCCAGCGCGTGACGGTGCTCGGGACGGACGACGTGATCGCCCGCTTCGACTCGCGCAGCGCCGACATCGTCAGCCAGCTGTTCCTCGAGGGCCGCAGCGGCGTGATCTTCACGAACCGGGCGTCCGAGGTGGGGACCGAGGTCAACCTGGGTTCGTTCGCGGTCGGCACCGAACTGGTGTTCCGCCTCGACGTGCCGGTGTCGTTCGCCGGACCGGCGGCGAGCTACTTCACCGGCCCGGCGTCGCGTAATCCCGACAACGTGTTCCACGCCGCCGCCAGCTCGACCGGCACGCGCACCTATGTCGGTTTCGAGGACGTGCGCGGCGGGGGCGACCGCGACTTCAACGACCTGATCTTCTCGTTCAGCAACACGGCCGCCGTGGAAGCCGCGGTGCCTGAGCCCGCGACCTGGGGGCTGATGCTACTCGGCATGGGCATGGTGGGCGCCGGCCTGCGCTCGCGCCGTCGCAGCACCACCGTCACCTACGCCTGACCTTCCTTTTCCTGGCGTAGGCGGGAGCCGCCGTTCCGAGAGGGGCGGCGGCCCTTCCGACCTATCGCTCCTGTCTTACCGGAAGCCCACGGGAACGCAGAAGGTCGATGCACCGAGACGGGCTGCAGTGGGCTGCCGGACGAAGGCTCTGCCTTGCAGAAGATGCCGTCGGCCCCGTCGTTGGTGAGAAAATCGAGGCGCAGGGGTTGTGCGGCGGCGCGACGAGTCCGCAGGTCGCTTTCGGCGCGTTTCCCAAGCCAAGGCGCCTCCGCTAGTCGATACGACTACAGACTGCGATGCCCTTCTCCCGTAGCCCGTTTGCAGCTGCAAGGCAGAGACGAGACGCGTCATGGGCAATGTTCAGCAACCGGGTAGTTCTCTCACCCTTGGCGGGGAGGGCTTCCGGGCCTCCGCGAGCGGGCCGACCACCAACGAGTTCGACGAGCTCGGTGGCAAGTACCAAGAGGCCTGGGACGCCGTCAGCGACCAGCTTCAGACCAAGGATCGCGGGCGGATCGTGGCGGAACTGGACCGCCAAGTCGCCCAGCAGAACGGCGACCCTGCGAATGCCGCCCAGACCATAAAGGCCGGTGCGACGAGCTACGGCGGATAGTCCGGCACCACGCCGTCGCTCGATACCAATGCCATGGCACAGCACGTGGCCGCGATCGCGCGAACCAATCCAGCCCAGGCAGAAGCGGTTCAGAGCAAGTTGCTCGATCTGCTGGACGCTGGCGATCAGTCCCGCTTCACCGAGGACCTGAGCAAAATCTCCAGCCAGGCGGTGGGTGCCGATAAGCGGCTGGCCGGGCTCGGCGATGGGAACGCCGCCACTACCGCGCCGACCGGGACCGGTGTCCGCGAGAAGGCGGACGCTCTGCTGAAGGACGCAACCTCGCAGACCGGCGGCCTGTTCAGCACCGCAACCGAACAGGTGAATACCGCCGAACTAGCCTATCAGATCGAGACGCTGGCCGTCGGCGATCCGACCCTCGCGCGGGCGGTGCGCGCCGACCTGTCCGCGAGGCTGGCGCCCGACAACGCGGCCGATCTGGACAGGATGCTGTCCGGCGACGTCGGCTTCGGCGAGGCGATCGGCACGGCCATCAGCCACCCCGTCGATGGCATGGAGGGGGCTGGCAAGGGCTTGGCCAACGGTTTCCTGTCCGTGGGAGACCTCCTGGCCCGTGGCTCGACCTATCAAGCCGCCGCCGAGCAGCAGCAGATGGCCGGGTGGCAGGGCCTGTTGGGCAACGAGGATGCGGCTCGGCAGCACAGCGATCTGGCGGAGGGACTGAACGACGTCGCCGGGAAACCGATGGTACCGACCATCCCGTACGACAACGTCGCGCAGGCCGGTGGATCAGACATCGAGACGATCGCCGAGGTCGCGTTGGCTGGTAAGGGCCTCGTCGCCGGCACCGCCAAGGCTCTGGCCCGCACCACCGTCAAGCTCGCCGACGAGCTGCCGATACTGGTCCGCACGACCAGCGATGACCTCGTCGCGTTCCGCTCCAAACTGGGGGGGCCGACACGCAGACAGTCGCCGTAGGGCGGACCGACATCGCGGGCCTTTTCGACATCATGTTCGAGGGCGCGTCACCCAAGGTTCTACGAGAAGCCGGACTGCCGCCCGCGCAACCGGGACCGATCGCGGCGCCCCACAAGAACCCGCTCTTCACCCGCCACGCGGAGGAAGGCCTCGCCAACCAACTCGTACGGGCCGTTGAGGACAAGGGCCTGACGGCCGCGGATCTCGACGGCCGGACGCTCGACATCCTCGTGTCACAGCCGGTCTGCTCGGCCTGCAAGGCCGGTCTTGCGGATCCCAATGCAAGCTCGGGTGTTTTGAAGCAGCTCTCCCAACGCTACCCTGGGCTGACAATCCGCGTCGGCGTTGACGGCTCCTCGGAGGGCCTTACAGTTCTGAACGGTCAGGTAATCGCACGGTAAGCGGATGAGCCAAGCATCAGCGTTGCAGATATCTCTCCGCAATCGACCCACTGGGGAGCAGGCGGCGGTTCTGGCCAAGATTGCCAGGTTGTTACGGGATCGCCTCGCGTCGTCCGACAATCAAACTGCGGAAGCGGACGCGGGGATCGTGCTCATCGAGCGCTTGGCCGACGGTGAGAACGTCTCCGGCCGCGCATTCTCGGACGCCGTCTACAGCGATCAGGAACAAGGCGTCCTGCGCCGCCTGAACGACGAAGCCGACCCTGAGCGAGAGGTGCTGTGGAATGCGCTCACGACCGCGCTGATGTACGCTGCTTGGCTGGCCTATCGGCGGAGCGGTGAGCGTATGCCTGAGGATGTCCTAGAGGTGGACGAGGCAACACTCGACATGCTCGACGAGCAGTGGCGTGAGAGCGGGACCTATGACGTGTCGGTACTCCCCAGTCGGTGAGCGATTGCCCCATCGCCGTGCCGGCAGCCCTACCTGCTGGACAGATTATGCGATAGCCACCCAACATGCCGATCGTGACGGCCGGGGGGTGGGGCGTTATCGAGGCGGCGCAGCCTAGATGCGAGCCCGTAGGTATAGCGCAGGTCGCATTCGGCGCGTTTCCCAAGCCAAGGCGCCTCCGCTAGGAAGCGGTTCCAGCGTGCCTGAGGTGGTGCCGGAATTCTGGACAGGAGGCTAAGTTATCCCGGAGGTGAGGGATGGACGGCATGAAGACGACGCGGAAGCGGTATACGGGCGAGTTCAAGGCGAAGGTGCGCTGGAGGCGATCCGG
>Ga0325400_1008169_pt1 | contig 10039 bp, 4 predicted proteins | sample PopdelMetagenome_2_FD_205662 | JGI IMG/M metagenome (GOLD analysis project Ga0325400, IMG submission 205662) | Populus deltoides microbial communities from Bellville, Georgia, United States - Xylem-PdKOR-R1 | ecosystem: Host-associated > Plants > Phyllosphere > Stem > Wood/Secondary xylem...
CTAAAAAATATTTTAAAAAAGTATTTTATACCACATCACCATCACATATTAAAAAAAATTAAATTTTTTAAAGAAAAAAAGAAATAAAATAATACATATACAAGTGTTTTACACTAGTATTATGATAGTACACATGTGTAAGGAATCTTAAACAGCCCCCGAAAAATAATTATGAACTGATATTGTTGTTCTAATTGGTTATTAGTATAATCAATGTAAAAAATCATTAATGGTCTTTCTTTATGTTTACCCATTATGAAATACGAGAGCGCGTTTTGCATTGTGTTTATATCTGTATTTCGTTAAATTTTGAATTTGTTTTTGCTAAAATTGAGTGCGGTTTGTACTTTTTAGATCTTTTTGATGTGCTGATGTCAAAAATGATTTTTAAAAAATAAAAAAACATCATTGGCATGTATTTCGGCACGAAAAGCTATTTGAAAAGCAACCGCAACCACACTGCCAATCACGCTAGAGTTAACACAAAATATATATATATATATATATATATATATATATATATATATATATATATATATAGAATCTAATCAATCATTAAGTGATTTATAAAACCTTATTTTGAGATGTGAATAGGAAAACTAAAAATTAAGCATGGTTACTTTACTAACAATTTAACTTTTGTGGACTGAATCGTTTAAATTATTAAGGACATGTTTGTTTTTGTATTTCAAGAGTGGTTTTGAAATATAAATTAAATTTTTTTTAATTTTTTTCTTTGCTTCAAATTAATATTTTTTTAGTTTTTTAGATTATTTTAATGCGCTGATGTCAAAAATAATTTTAAAAAAATAAAAAATATATATTATTTTGATACATTTCCGAGTGAAAAACACTTTAAAAAACAACTACAACTATACTTCTAAATACGCTCCTGTGATTTATAAAAAACTAAAATTCACAACAAACTAATATATATATATATATATAAAATAAAGACACTCAAATATAAAAAATTGAAAATATTATTAACCCATTTTTTCCTTATGAAATAACGTTACTTGTTTTATCATTCTTGCAAGGCTAAGGAGAATCATAAGTAGTTTACATAAGAGTCTAAAAACAAGAAAGTAGCGTCTTGAAAGGAAAATACAAATCATGGATTATTATTATTATTATTTGAAAGAGTAATATTTTCTTAAGTTGAAAGAGTCTATTTTAATACCGGTCTCCATGAACCATAACACTCCTTACCAAATACGCCGCCGTTTACTTGCAAAAATAATTTAAGAGAAAATTCTTTCTTCGCAGCAAAGAAAAACACAAACCAAACACGGCCTAAAAACACACTTAACGTATAACCAGAACGCCCCCCCCTTCTGTCTTGTCTGAAAACAATTCCGTTTTAGCAAATCTTTGTCTCTCTACCCGAGCTGACTCAGAGCACTATTAACTCAAGAAATGAGTCAGGAATCGTTCATATACAGCTTCGTGGCACGAGGGACAATGATTTTAGCTGAGTACACCGAGTTCACTGGCAACTTTCCGGCGATCGCAACTCAGTGCCTTCAAAAACTCCCTTCTTCTAATGACAAGTTCACTTACAATTGTGATCACCATACCTTTAATTTTCTTGTTGAAGATGGCTACGGTAATTTCTCTTCCTTTGCGGTTTCGGCCCTCCATTTTCTCTTCGTTTTATTTCAAGTGAATTGCAAGTGAAAGTATGGATCTTGTTGGTAAAGTTTCTTTCTTTTTGGATTTGCTTTGTTTTGAACCTAAAATCTCAACTTGGGCTCTTTTGTTTTTGCTTAGTTTTGTTGTTGTTACTGGTTATTTTGGCAATATAATTACTGTCTGGTTTCGAAGGAAATTGAGTGAGGTAAGGGGAGGGGGGGGGTTGATTTTCCATTTTTGGTGACAGAAGCTAGATGATGTTCTAGTAGAGGTCCAGTTTGGATTGCATGAATGATTTATTTGTCCTAATTCTCAAATTTTATATGCCCACTTAGATTACTGATAGGAAAAAAATACATCTATTACATCACCCTCATATTATAAGAAAAAAAAAATACATACATAGATGCAAGTACAAAATATTGCAATATAGTAATCAAAATGTATATCATTTTATAATTTATAAAATTTGTAAATCTTCAGTCTCTTTTTGTTTTTTGTTTTTGTTTTTATTGTCAAATAAATGGAGTTTGTGTGTACATTCTACAAACATACCTTATCAAAAGATGTATATGTTCAATTTTCTATCAATAGAAGTATTTTAGTGAAATTGTAGCCTGTATGAGATTCTAAAATCTTACAAAAGCGAGTTATTAATTTTTGGTTGAATGATCATTGCTTAAGATATGGCCACGTAATGGAATTGTGCTAAATTTTGAGTTCATAACCATATTTGAAGGTGAAGTTGCTAAATTTTTTAATCTCCTATATGTCCAAGCTATTTTTTCTTGTCCCCTTTGTATCTAGAGGAGTGTAGGAAGGGTTGGCTGTGACCTATACTGCCTTTCCGGACTCCTTGAAATTTTACATTAAGAAGTTTTGAAAGCATCTAGCAAAATGACCGTGGAAGACCCACAATTCATATATTGTGCATGTCCTGTCATAATTTGAGGGATGTAACAAGTTGATATGCTTGATCAGAGTTTCATATTTTGTTTATTTATATACATTTGCATCATTTTTCTGCTATTTGTGGAAAGTAATTCTAGTTGTCAAAGCAACATTAGTTACAATACAACCATGACTTCATGTACTTAAGGGTTGTAGGTCCACCCTAAAATGTGACCACCTTATTTAATCCAGGCCTGCATTTTGGAGTATTTACTACTACCATGTCCTCTATGTCCCCAACCTAAGATAGGACGGCATGGTCCACTATTCACTTCTTTCGACCATTGTGGGAGGTTGTAGTTGCTTGAGCAGCTCTCTCTTCTCTCATTGGGATTGGTCAAGCTCCTTCACTTATTGCTTGATCCAATCTTGAACCTGTTGGGATCCTTTGTCATCTGGTGTTATAAGATGTATCAGTCTAATGTAGTGGGGAACCTTTAATCCTTCTAGCTTCCCCTTGATATGGTGTTTTGTACAATTTGCAGCTTATTGTGTTGTTGCCAAAGAAACTGTTAGCAAGCAGATCTCCATTGCATTTTTGGAACGCATGAAAGCAGACTTCAAAAAAAGATATGGGGGTGGTAAAGCTGATACTGCTGCTGCTAAAAGTCTCAATAAGGAGTTTGGGTACGTGCATCTATGAAAGTACATAAAGCATTGTACACAGAAAAAGTCTTTCAAGATTTATGTTTTATTTTTTACTATGAGTTTTGTACTTTAAAGTAAGACTATCTGCTCCTTATTTCAGGCCAATTATGAAAGAGCACATGAAGTATATTATTGACCACGCTGAAGAGATTGAGAAGTTAATAAAAGTGAAGGCTCAGGTTTCAGAAGTTAAAAGCATAATGTTAGGAAATATTGACAAGGTAAATGGAAAAAAAAAAAAAAAACAGTTTCTAAATTGCTGTTAAAGCATGCATTTTTTGTCTGGTGCTCTTATACACCAATTTGAGCATTTTATTCCAGGATTTGCTCAGTTCTCATTAAATTCTAGGCAAGAATGCTTTTAATAGTTAGGATGTGCTGGGAGATTCTGCTATCTTTAAGGACCAGAATCATGTAATGCTCTTGTCGAAACTAGCTTACTCTATATATGAAATGTGTCTTTGTGTTCTTTTAAGATGGCTTATAAAACAAGAAACTAAATGTTTAGTAGTAAGCATCAGAGACCAAAAATCCTTTCTGGATGCAAATGGAATTATGGTGGGAAGTTTCATTTGAACAAGTTATGTTCTGACACGATTTTTATGAGTGTCAAATGGGGTTCCACACTCTTTTTTTTGTCTACTCTCTTGTTAAGGTACCTTTACAGAGAGCTTAGAAGCAAGAACTAACGTAATGTAGAACATTTGCTTAAGAATGTTAGCAAGTCCACTAAAAATGGAAATGAAAAAGAACCTTGCCTGGTTAATAGCCGTGTTTCAGGATAAGTTATTTCATAAACCCTGTATGGATCAAACAACTTGTATTGCAAAACATTAAGCATGGTGATTGGTCTAAATTATCATGGTAGAAGTTGTTTTCTCTGCACAGATGTGGTCGGTCCTGTGCGATTAGTTCTTGTACTGGCAGATTGAAAGTTTTGTTTGGTGAATCTCATGTAGAAATTGAGAACTAACAATTTATTAACTTTTAAATTGAACAACCTTTAGGAATTGCATTGATAAAACATGTAAACTAGTCTAAACTAATCATCTGCAAGCAATAATTAAGTGATTAAATCTTGTTTGTATTGTGTTGCTTGAAGAGTTAGAAATGAGGTAACAGGTAATGGAAACAAAATGCATGCCGCAACATATACCTGCTTATTTGATGGCTCATGTGCCCTTTCCAGGCTATTGATAGAGGTGAAGCCATAGCGACTCTTGCTGACAAGACTGAGACTCTGCGTGATCAGGTTGGTTAACCACGCAAACTTTTAAATCTGCTCAATCCATTCATGACAAGTACTTTGACTGTTTTCCTTGATTTATAATTTAGGCCCAAGCATACAAGAAACAAGGGACACAAATTCGACGGAAAATGTGGTATCAAAACATGAAGATCAAGTTGGTTGTCCTCGGGGTCTTATTGATTCTGGTACTAATAATTTGGCTTTCCATTTGCCATGGATTTGATTGTTCCAACTAGTAATCATTCATACAGAGAACTCAATGCTATATACAAAAAGACTTTGAACAGTTTATGTTCGAACTTCGGCAGAGGAGCTTTGGTTTCATCAGATTGGTATCTCATCTTCTTAGCAAGTTGGCATGGAGAAAGATCTTAAGTTGTCATTAGCTTGAGCGTTGTATCATGTGTTGTAGTGTGCCAAATATTACACAGACATTTCTTTTTTGCGGTTTTCCTGTATTCGTATAGCAGTAAAATTTGAGTAACATTATGTGTTGGCGCAATGCTGACTGGCTTGGTGATTCCAGAACCCCACTTCAAACCTTTTGTTGTTGATTTCCGCCAAAACTTGGACCTTGTAGATGATATACTAGAGTAATTGGTATGCGTTTTGTCGCGGCTGATATCATTTTTTTTTTAACAGGTAAAAAAAAATGTGCATGAATTGTTAATATATTTTTTATTTATAAGTAAAATTTTAATATACTTTTTTATTTTTGATCTATTCGAGTTAACCAAAGTCTAATAATTTTTGTTTTCTGAATTATTTTTTGTTAAATTATATGATTATAAAAATATATATTATTAGAAAATTAACCAGAAAAATTCTTTTTTAATAAATAATGATGGGCTGTAAATAAAAATTCGCTAATATTATAAAAAATTAAAGGATATTTAATAAAATAACATCTAAGAATTTAATAAATTATTAATATCTTAAATTAATTAGTTTTTTAATCTAAATTTAAATTAATAAAAAAATAAAAAAAGTTAGACACATGGCCTAAACTGAATTAAAAAGCTCTAGTATGCTTGAGCTTTTATATATAATGTTTTATTTAATTAATTTAAGAATTTAATAAATTATTCATATTTTATATTATTTAATTTTTTTAAAATTTAAATATCAATTAATAATAAAAAAAATTAAGCACGCGAGTCTGGCCTGAATTTAAACACACGAGCCTGGACTAAATTAAAAAGCTAAAGTATGCTTGAGCTTTTGTATATAATGTTTTGCTTAATTAATTTAAGAATTTAATAAATCATTCATATTTTATATTAGTTAATTTTTTTAAATTTTAAATATAAATTAATAAAAAAAACAAAAAAAAAAATTAGACACGCGACTCTGGCTTGAATGTAGACACACCGGCTTGGACTGAATTAAAAAGCTCAAGTATGCTTGAGCTTTTGTATATAATTTTTTTCTTAATTAATTTAAGAATTTAATAAATTATTCATATTTTATATTAGTTAATTTTTAAAAAATTTAAATATAAATTAATAAAAAAACAAAAAAAAAGATTAGATACGCGAGTCTGGCCTGAATTAAAAGCCAAAGTATGCTTGAGCTTTTTATTATTTATTTTTTGCCTTCGTATGCTCTTAATTAAATTAAGAATTTAATAAATTATTAATATTTTAAATTAATTAATTTTTTAAAAATCTAAATTTAAATTAATAAAAAACCAAAAAAGAATTAGATATACAAATTTGGCCTGATTTAAAAAGCTCAGGTGTACTTGAGCTTTTTTATTTATTTTTTGCGTTCGTCTGTTTTTTTTTAATTAAACAGACAACCTATCACCTGTTAATGCATAGAATCTGGTCACCAATTATCATTGTGGTGGCCGGAAAATCAAGAGGGGTTTTAGACCTAAAATCCCATTTTTTTTCTTTAAGCAATTTTCACCTAAAAACACTATGAAAACCAATATAAACTATCTAACAACCTTGAAACACCCTAAAATCACTTAAAAAATAAAAATCAACTAAATATCTAAATATCAAAATTGAACTCGATTCTTTGTTCCCACCATATTTAGAGAAAAAAACCATTATCATCAAACTCTTCTTGTCAAATGGAACCCTTTGACAATAAACTTGATTATTTTTATTTTCGGAATCATGACAACCGATAACTTTATATTTTTTTCATTGTTTTCCAGTGATTTTTTCTTTCCTATCTCAAATTTAAGAACCGAAAAAAAAAACTTTTGGATAAATATAAAAATCACTGTCAATTTAGAGTTAGGGATGTATTTTTTTATTTTTTATTTTTCAGTTGTTTATCTTTTAATCTGGTATTCTTTTCTATAATTTCAAGCCTCATCTATAATTTGAAGCTTAATTCTATCCGACTGGTAATATCTCTGCAACCACACAAAGGAGCCAAAAATGGACGGTCTAGCTGCTTTGGTAGCATATATATATATATATATATATATATATATAAGGGAACTGAATATATATATTCAGTTCCCTTGTCAGGCCATAATCAGACCATTCAACTCTCCTCGAGGGGGTTGAAGGATTAGATAAAGAATGTGCATTACTAGCAGGGAAGTCCAATATGGTTAGGTAGCGTTTCCTTCCTGTTTCGAGAAAAAAAAAAAAAAAAAAAACAGAGACCTTGAATTGTATGTGTGAAACCTGTATAGACATGGGTAATAAGTTCTGTATGAATTCTTTTTAATTACAAACTTTAATGTGTTTATAATTCTTTGCTTAGAATGCAGTTATTCCTTTCGTGAGTGTTATGTGAAGGATATATTTACACTAATTGACAATAGAGGAATCTCAAGTCTAAAGGGAAATTAACATAGTAAATATGCCGTGATATGTTTTTTTTTTATTTAAATAATTTGATTTTTTTTCATTTGTTAAATTGATATTTTTTTAATTTAATTTTTAATTAAAAACTTATAGTTGTTCCTAATTTATTTTTTATTTCAATTTTAATCTTTATTTTTAAAAAACTACCTTTTGTTTTGGATCTGGTTATATAATTGATTTTTTTATTTTTTTTTGTAATATTCTCAAAATAATTGAATAAATGCACATATTAATAGTTATTTAAACTAATTTTTTTTAATCTACCAAAATTTTGGTAGAGTTTTTCCTATACTTGAAAATTTCAAGTTATTAACTATATCCTATTACACTTTTATACATAATTTCAAGAAATGATACAATTATCCTTATCTCATCTCACTTTAATGATAAGATCATCTCACATCAATGATATTCATCATATAACTTCAACATTTATAATTATATTCACTATTAATGATGCAACCTAAGGAAAAACAAAATTTAAATCATAAACATCCAAGTCATAGAAATATTATATTAATAATTTTGTTTGTTTATGGCCATGCATAAAAAATAGAGTCTAAAAGTAATTAAAACATAATTAAATAAGATTACAATCCATCTCAAAATAGTATATATTAATTCTAGTTTATAATAATAAAACAGAATAAGCAAAAGACTACTCTTGGCATAATTGAAAAGACCCTCAAAGACAAATATAATTATTATAAAAAAATACAATAATGATAGAGTATTTAATCTTTTAAATTGTCAGTTACACATCCTTGTTTTATATTTAATCATTTTTTTTTAAAATATAATCATATTATTACAACTTCTTTGACATCTTGTCCACTTTATTTTCCTCAATTCATATATCTAATTAAAGAAATTCCTTTTTGTTTTCTCCGTACCGATGCTAGGAATCCTACTAGCATCATTAGTCACCCTTACCTAGGATCAACTGATCAGAACTAGAAATTTATACTTATATTAATAACTTCTATTGATATTATTAGTTATCTTGGTCTAGAATAACTAATCAATCCTTCTCTGGGTATTTTAAATCTATTATATGAAAATATCGATGTCAAGAAAACCTATTGACATCATTAGCTTCCCTTTAGGAATATCAAATCAAGTTTAATGGAAATACCAATATTAATATAATTTATTGATATCATTAGTTATCTAAATACTCGAGATAACTAATCAGGTTCTTTTGAATGCCTCAATTATGTCTCTTTCTAATGTCGATGTTAAGTCCTTTGACATCATTAGCCTCCCTTCACAAGCAACTAATCATTTATTTCTTTCATATACTCCTTTTCTTCTCTTACTTTTATATATTATTCATTTATTTACTTACTCACATAATAATATCAGAATAAATGAATAAATTTCACAATAACAACATTAATATAATGTAACAAGGTTTTAAGTATTGGGCACTTACCTGCTATGTCAGAAGCTCCTTTTCTGGCTCAAGTTAATGGTACAACTGTCAAGGTATCTCTCGTGAATCAATTTTCTCTTTGTTTAGCACGACCCTTTAACAAACTCAATAATATTAATAAAAAATTCATTATCATGTTTAACTTTATTCTCAATATTCCATTTTGATTTCTAACAGAATTAATCGTAATTTACATATAAATTCATGATTTAAATTTCTTATCAAAAATCTAAATGATTAACAACATATAACCATTTAATCATTCTTTCATTTCTATCTTCCCTTCTTCATTTATATTCTTATTACATAATATATCATATCTTGAAAAAATCTCCATACTAACTTAAAACATTATTAATCCAACTCTCTTTTCATCATTGTGGGTCAACCCTAAGGAAAAAAATATGAACTTATTGATTTCTATAACTTTTTTTTATTTAGGAACCATTTTTCTTATTCTATTGTCTAACAATTTCTACAATTACACTAAACTCTCAATTTATTAAACTCATCATCATTAAGAGAAAATAACATCAAATGCTAAAAAATCATTATTCACATCATTCATAATACAATTTATAAAAACTATCAAGAAAAATTACTATTCATTACTCTATACATGGTCGGACACTTAGGGTCTTAATAATCTCCTAATTACTTCATCTATTCATAATAAATTCATTCATTCCTCATCCTATAATGATCCTAGAAACCCAAACTCAAAATAATTTACCTTTTCCCCACATTTCCATCTAGAACCCTTATTCAATTTTGCAAGAATTATAATGAAAATCAAGAAATTTTTATTCAAATTAACATAAACACACTCTAAACATCCTATGGAGTCGTAATTTGAGTTTCGACCACTAACTAGTTTATGTTTTCTCCAAGTCTCCTTCTTTCTCTCCTCATTTCTTCACTTTCTCCTTCTCCTTCTCCTTCTCCTCTAAACAACTTCTCTCTCTCTAAAAGTCCTCCTTATTCTTATTGTTTTCTTGTGTTTGATCCTTCCTTGAACTCTCATTAACCCTCAATCTCTCTTTTCCTAATTATTTATACAAGAATTAATTTGAGATTTTTTTCATGCTCTCCTCTATTTCTTTTCTTTGTACTACTGTCGACCTTCAGATGAAATAAAAGAGAGATGGAAAGTTTTCAAAATTTAAAATTTTTCTCCACAATTCCTATAATTCATTATTTTGTTATTTTGCTAATTTTCCTCTGACATTTAATACTCTTGTTTATAATAACTTGGTCCAATTTTCCTTTTCTTAATTAAAAAAA
>Ga0325400_1008171_pt1 | contig 10037 bp, 13 predicted proteins | sample PopdelMetagenome_2_FD_205662 | JGI IMG/M metagenome (GOLD analysis project Ga0325400, IMG submission 205662) | Populus deltoides microbial communities from Bellville, Georgia, United States - Xylem-PdKOR-R1 | ecosystem: Host-associated > Plants > Phyllosphere > Stem > Wood/Secondary xylem...
AAGTTATTAATGACTGGACAAAACCAAGAAATAACCCCTCACGTGCGAAATTATAGAGGATCCCCTTTAAGATCAAACAATTCCATCGAATTGAGTATGATTGTATGTGTGATAGCATCTACTATATCGGGAATATCAATGAGCCCGATTATTGATATTGCTCAAGATACCCTTTTTTAGCTTCTAGAATCTATTTCTTAGTTCAAGATCCCTCTTACTAACTGGAATCAAAGAATTTGTAGATCTTATGGATATGGAAAATACAGGATTTCCAATCCTAGCAGGAAAAGGAGGGAAACGGATTTCTAGAATCTATTCACTTGGAATTCCACCCAAGTGACAGTGGCCCATCGAATCCATTCATCCCAGCCTTATGTCATTCCTGGAATGGAACTGAATGTGACTCATCGAAGATAAATTGGTTTCGTGATGTCATTCTACTTCATTCCAGTAGTGTTGGGGCATGTTGATGAGGATCAACCCAACATCAAGTGCAATCATGTCAACGACCCATTGGAGGTGCCAATTGGGCCATTTACAAGAGTTAGGGCACAGAAAACTTAAAGAAGCATTGAATGAGTTTGTTCAGAACATATGGAGCAAGATGGACCTAGAGGAGATTAGGGCATTTAAAGAGCATGAAGGACAACCTCTAATTCATCTAATTCAGGTCCAAGAAGAGCTCAATTCGTGTGGAACAAGGGGTTAATGTGTCCAGCCCCATACCACCTTGTTAGGCTTGTTTTTCCTAATGCTACAAGGATAGAAAGTCAGCAATTTATTCTCCTAATTAAGTAAGGAAGTTGGCCAAATCTTATTCCTAAAAAGGGGAGGATTATTTAATTCTTTTCCTAACCTATGAAGGAAAGTCATTAAATCAGCAACAAAGGAAGAAATTTGTTTTCTTATTTGTCTAAGTTGTTAAATAAGGAAAATTAAGGACCTCAAAAAGGGCGGCAACACAAAATTTTCAAATTAGATTTCTCATAGTTTATTTGTAACTTCTTCAGGGTGAGAAATCTGATTCTAGCATATCTAAGATAGTAATTTTAGATTTTTATTATTTTCTTCTTAGTCTTTGGGTTGTCATTACTTACTTCAATTGTAAGTGAGCCTTATATAAGTCCACCTAAGGGAGTCCATTAGGGTTTATTTCAGTTTAGAGTCAGTATAAATAAGGGCATAACGAGACATGTAAGGTTACACAATTTTCAAATCAATAAAGTTCTTTTGTCACACTTGTTGTGAGTTGGTGGGATAATCTCTCTTCCTTGGTTCTCTAAAGAACTGAAAATGACTTAGTAAAGAACAACTGACTTCATAGCGCCATCCTTATACTTCTCGTTCGTGAATCAATATTCGTGGGGTGGGTGTTTTCCATTTTCAATAGTGTTGGTGCCTGGGTACAAGTTATCTTTGTGTCACTCTCTTATAACACATGAATTATTTGGCTTTCCGGGAATTAGTGTCTTTGCGTGTGGGTTGCGTGACCACATGATCATGAGTTTCACATCATTTAGTATAAGAGCTTGGCTCCATTAATCAGATTATATCCTTCTTAAATTTTTTTTATTGTTGATTGCGCAAAAATTCCTTAGTATCCAATTTCTTCTTCTCCTTGAATTTATAGCATATAAAAAAAATTGTTATTTCATTATGTTACTGTTCAAAATATGTCAGTAGCATCAAAAGGAAAAAAAAACATAGAAAATAGAAAAAGCAAAGAAAAAAAATCGTTCAAAAAAACGTTTATTGGTTTTTGCCGAAGAAAACTAAACAAGGGGAAATTGGATCAACTCAACTCAAAATTATCTAAACGTTGATACTCTTATTACTGGGGTCCTAATCGTGACCTATTAATTTTAGGGTCAATTGGATATCATTTGCATTGGTTTTCAATTTTAGGTCTAATCAGGTTTGATTCGTAACATTTTTGCATCGGCATATAGAACCTTATTGTAAATTGCTCAAAATTTATATTCTATTTATTTGGGTTGAAATGCACTATATTTGAAATTTTAACACAATTGGACATCGTTTACTTTAGGTTCCAGATTCGGATATAACTCATCGTAAACGGGTAAGTCTTTTTGTTTTTATTCAAGTCTTCAATTTTGTTCATATTTTGGATAGATTCGCTTTCTACTCATGAGACTATTATTGCGGTTTTGTTTTTCTTGTTTTCTGGTTTTTATTGCTTCTTGAGTCATATATATATGTTTGGATTGTGTTGCTAAGTTGGTTCTATTTGGTGTTGGTTTTAGTTTTCCAAGAACTGCAAGAAGGTGAGACAAGATGTGTGAGCATGTGAGGATATTAAGAGTGTTTCAGCAAAACGTGAGTGACGTGAGGATAGTTCTTTCAATATACTAACCAATTTTTGCTGGTACTATCATGTCAGATCAAAACAACATCACTCATCTCGAGGCAAAACTTAAATTTCAAATGCAAGCCATGACGCAAAATGATGGAGAGGATAAATTTTGTGATGGGGAATGTATGTGACAGACTTGATAGGGTGGAGAAATGTGGTAACGAGGCTGGAACAAGCACCCAAGACGTGAGGAATGTTGGGGCTGAACAGAAAGCAAACAGTGGCAATAGGGCGGAAAGGCGGAGGTTGGTTGATTATGAGGATTTTGAGGAGGACATTGCTGATATTGGTGGTGGTGGTTTTAAGGATGAGGCCATAGGCCCACGGGAAGGTTTTCTACAGCCTAGAAACCAAAGGGATTTTGAGAATAGAACTTGGGGCCAATTCGGCCAAAGGGAAAATTTTCGCAGTGCTAGGGGATATAATGATTTGGATGGTGATTTGGATGCTATCAAACTGAAAGTATTTGGAGTGGGAGAAAAAGATGGATTGGATTTTTTATTGCCATAACTATTCAGTGCCAAAGAAAGAAAAATTGGCAGTAATCGAATTCACGAATACTCACTGATTTGGTGGAATCAGAATGTGATTAGTAGAAGTAAGAGTGGAGAGAGGTTGGTAGCGTCATGGGAGGAGATTAAAGTGTTGTTGAGAAAACGATTTGTGCCTAACCACTATTATAGAGATTTGTATATGAAATTGCAGGGTTTGAATTAGGGTTCTAGGTCCGTGGATGAGTATTTCAAGGAGATGGAGATCGCAATGATTTGGGCCATTATGATTGAGGATAGGGAAGCTACAATGGCTAGATTTCTAAATGGTGTGAATAGGGACATTGCGAATGTTGTAAAATTGCAACATTGTGTGGAATTGGAGGATATAGTCCATATGGCAATGAAGGTGGAGAGGCAAATAAAGAGAAAGGGTAGTACACATTTTCAGACCAATTCGGCTTCATCTTCATCAACATAGAGGCCGAACCACCTAATGCCAAAAAGGATGCTCATAAGGATTGGAAAGATAAATCCGAATCTCAACCTACTTGTGATAGAGATATTAAATGTTTTAAGTGTTTAAGGAAGGGGCACATTGCATCTCAGTGTCCAAACCGAAGAGTTATGCTTACAAGAGACAATGAGGAGGTTGAATCTGAAACTAAAGAGATGCCACCTTTGGTGGATTGTAGTGATAAGGAGATTGCATATCCTATTGAGGGAGAGACTTTGGTTATAAGGCGTGCGCTAAACATGCAAATCAAAGACAATAATGTAGATCAGCAACTAGGAAAACATATTTCACACTCGATATCACATCCAAAACAAGGTTTGTAGCATGATAATCGATGGATGTAGTTGTGTTAATATAGCTGGTGATACTCTTGTGAAGAAATTGAATCTAAGTTGTATAAGAATCCTAGGCCCTATAGATTGCAATGGTTGAATGAATGTGATGAAGTGAAGGTTACTAAGCAAGTATTGATTGTGTTTGCTATTGGGAAGTTTTATGATGAGGTTATGAGTGATGTAGTCCGAATGCATGCTAGTCACTTACTTTTAGGGCGTCCATGATAGTTTGATCGGAAGGGGATTCATGATGGGTTTAGAAATAGGTTCACTATTATAAAGGATGGTAAAACCATCACTCTTGTACCTCTTTCTCCAAAACACATGTTGATCAAATGAAATTAAAAAGGAAGTGTGAGGATGGGAAAAGTGAAAATTCACGTGAGGACAATGGTGAGAGAAGACTATCAGATTCAGCTAAACCTAAATCATTAACTAAACCGGTTGAGAGTAGAGGTAAAACCCGAGGAGTGAAGAAAGTAAGCTTTTGTGATGATAATAGTATGGAAAAATTAAAGAAACAACCTAATTTTTATTCAAAAGGAGCTCAAATCAGATCTGTGTGTTTCACTAAGAAGCCGATGATCTTACTTGTATATAAGGAGGCTTATTTTAACTCTAACTATCTTGATTCCGCTATTCCTTGTGTGGTTGTTTCTTTGTTGCAGGAGTTTGATGATGTATTCCCTAAAGACATCCCTAGTGGATTACCACCATTTAGGCGAATTGAACATCACATTGACCTTATACCCGGAACTTCTATTCCTAACCGTCCAGCCTATAAAAGCAACCCCGAGGAGATGAAGGAGCTTCAAAAGCAAGTAGATGAGTTGATGATGAAGGGATTCGTGAGAGTATGAACCCTTGTGCCGTGGCAGTGGTACTTGATGATGGAGGATGTGTGTCGACTGTCGTGTCGTCAACAACATAACAGTAAATTATCGACATCCTATTCCTAGGCTTGATGACATGCTAGATGAGTTACATGGATCATATATTTTTTCTAAAATTGAATTAAAAAGTGGGTACCATCAAATAAGAATGAAAGAGGGTGATGAGTGGAATGGTTTGTATGAATGGTTGGTCATGCCGTTTGGACTTACAAATGTGCCTAGTATGTTATGCATTTAATGAATCATGTATTGCGTACGTTTATAGGTAAGTTTGTGGTTGTGTATTTTGATGATATTTTGATCTATAACAAGAACATAAAAGAGCATTTTGATCATTTACACAATGTACTTAGTGGATTGCGTAGTGAGCAATTATATGTTAACTTAAGAAGTGTACCTTTTGTATGGAGAAAATTTTGTTTCTTGGCTATGTCGTAACTATGCAGGGTATCGAGATGGACGTGGACAAAGTTAAGGCCATTCGGGATTGGCCTACATCAAAATTAGTAAGTGAGGTAAGGAGTTTTCATGGATTTGGTAGTTTTTATAGAAGGTTTGTGAAGGATTTTAGTACTATTGTTGTGCTATTAACTGAAATTGTGAAAAGGTCTGTTAGCTTTAAATGGAATGATGAACAAGATAAGGCTTTTAATTTGTTGAAAGATAAACTTTGGTCGACGCCTGTGTTAGCTTTGCCAGACTTTACGAGAGCTTTTGAAGTTGAATGTGATGCATCAGTTATTGGTATAGGAGTTGTGTTAATGCAGGATAGGAGGCTCATTGTATATTTCAGCGAAAAACATAATGGGGTAGCCTTGAATTACCCTACATATGACAAGGAGCTTTATGCCTTGGTAAGGACTTTAGAGATATGGCAACATTACTTGTAGCCTAAGGAGTTTGTAATACATTCTGATCATGAATCATTAAAGCACTTGAAAGGGCAAGGATGTGATCAAGTATAAGCAAGGAAAAGAAAACATTATGGCTGATGCGCTTTCGCGTAGGTATGTTCTTTTATCTACTTTGGATGCTAGATTCCTAGGATTTGAACACATGAAAGAATTGTACAAGGATGATAGTGATTTTGCTAATGTTTACAATGCTTGCGAAACTTTGGCTTTTGGGAAGTTCTATAGACTTGATGGATATTTGTTTAAAGAGAGTTGTTTGTGTGTTCCATAAAGTTCTATGGGTGAATTGCTTGTACGTGAAGCATATGGGGGCCGGTTAATGGGGGCATTTTGGTGTTGTTAAGACTTTAGATATGTTGCATGGATATTTTTATTGGCCTTAAATGAAAAAAAATGATATGCAACGTATATGTGATAAATGCATAACTTGTAGGAAAGCAAAGTCTAGGACTCAACCACATGGTTTGTATACCCCTTTGTTTATACCGAAGGAACCTAGGTCAAAACAGGGTAGGGAATCTTTGTAGTTATTGATAGGTTTTAAAAAATGGCACACTTCATTCCATGTCGTAAAACCGATGATGCAACTAACATTGGTGATTTGTTCTTTAGAGAGATAGTACGGCTTCAAGGAGTTCCTAAGAGCATTGTTTCTAATAGAAATGTTAAATTCCTTAGCTATTTTTGGAAGTTGATATAAGTGATGATTCGAGATCAAATCAGGAGAGAGGGGATGATGAGGATTAGCCCAATACCAAACACAATCATGCCAATGATCAATTGGAGGTATCTATTGGGCCTATTATAAGAAGTTTAAAGAAGCATTGAATGAGCTTGTTCAAGACATATGGAGCAAGATGGAGCTAGAGGAGCAAGATGGAGCTAGAGGAGCTTAAGGCATCTAAGGAGCATGAAGGACAACTTTTAATTCATCTAATTCAGGTCCAAAAATAGCCTAATTTGTGTGGAACAAGGGGTTGATGTGTCCGACCCCATACCAGCCTTGTTAGGATTGTTTTTTCTAATGCTACAATGATATTTCCTCAGCAATTTATTCTCCTAATTAAGTAAGGAAGTTGGCCAAATTTTATTCCTAAAGAGGAGAGGATTATTTAATATTTTTCCTAACGTATGAAGGAAAGTCATTAAATCAGCAACAAAGAAAGAAATTTGTTTTCTTATTTGTCCAAGTTAAATAAGAATAGATTTTTATTATTTTTTTCTTAGTCTTTGGGTTCTTATTACTTATTTGGATCAATTGTAAGTGGGCCTCATATAAGTCCACCTAAGGGGTGTGTATTATGGTTTATTTCAGTTTGGAGTCAGTATAAATAAGGGTATAACCAGACATGTAAGGTTACAAAATTTTCAGATCAATAAACTTCTTTTGCCTCACTTGTTGTAAATTGGTTCTTTAAAAAATTGAAAACGACTTATCGAAGAACAACTGACTTCGTGGCAACATCCTTACACTTCTCGTTCTCGAATCAATATTCGTTGGGTGGGTGTTTCCGTTCCCAATAGTGATGGTGCTTGGGTACAAGTTAACTTTATGTCACAATCCTATCAAACCTGATTTACTTGGCTTTTTGGGAATTGGTGTCTTTGCATGTGGGTTGCGTGAGCACGTGATCACGAGGTTCGCATCACATGTTCTCATTGTGTCACACTCCTATCAGACTTATTTTGGCTTTCCAATATCAAATCTCAATCTTGATTGTGGGTTGCGTGACTACAATGTTCGTATCAATGATTTCCGTTTGAATCCTCCATCAACTACTCTATATTGGCTGATGTTTCCCAAGCATAATAACTTGACAAACTCCAAAGTCGTGTCCTTAAATTTATGCTTGAGGTAGATCTTATGGCTATTATTTGGAAAATATAGGATCTTTCATACTCCTCAAATGCAGGTGTCATATCAACATTCCTAAAAGTAAAACACTTGTAATTGAAATCTTAAAAATTCAGTAGGGCTTTTACAACCACTGCTTGTACTGGAAATCTGATTAGCTATGCAATCCTCCAATATTGCCTCTCAAAGATGGTATTGTCGATGTACCCCGATACGATCCGGGCAACAAAAAAACAATCAGATTCGGATTCTGACGTAAAATGCGCATATGTCCAGTTTCCCAGCAATAGTCATAATTCTCAATCCGATAGTTCGATCGGGCTGAAATGTTACGTGGATTCTCCTAACATGTTGTCCTACCTTGGGTTAACATTTCAAGTCAATCAGAGTTCGGGAAGGCATCACTATACTAGTCAATAGAGGCTATATGAATTTTGTTATTTACTTCCTTTTGACTTGTGAACTTCCTATTTGGCTAGAATTCTTTTCCTACAAGGATGTGACAATTGGTTTTGAGAATTTTTTAGTCTTGCAAGGATATTTAATGGGTAATAACATAGTTTCTATGTGTGGTATGGACTCCATATTAATGTGGAGGAATACTTATGGTGTATGAAAACAATTATTTTATCCTTATTATAGTAGGAAACTATAATTAAATAAGTTTCCAAGTGCTAAGAATACTTTACAAACAAGGAAAGGAACCTAGAGAGGAGGCAATTTTAGATTTGATTCTCCTAGCTTATATGGGACTTCTAAAGAGCAGCAAATCTGATCCTATCATATTTAGGATATTAAATTCAAATTTATTATTTTTATTATTAGTTTCTTCTTAGTTAAGGGTTTATTTATATTATTTGGGTTTAATTGTAAGTGGACATCATATAATTCCACATAAGAGGTCCATTAGGGTTTGTTTTAGTCTAGAGTCGGTATAAATAAAGGCATAACCAGACATGTAAGGTTAGACAATTTAGATAAATAAAACTTCTTGTTTGTTGCACTAGTTGTTGTGTTAGTGGGATAATCTCCCTTCTCTAGTTCTCTAAAAAACTGAAAAACAACTTATCGAAGAACAACTGACTTCGTGACGTCATTCTTATACTTCTCGTTCCTGAATCAACATTCGTTGGGTGGGGGTTTCCATTTCTAATAGTGCTGGTGCCTAGGTACAAGTTATCTTTGGAACACACTCCTATCAAACCTGATTTACTTGACTTTTCGAGAATTGGTGTCTTTACTTATGGGTTGCTTGACCGAGTGATCAAGAGGTTCACATCATACCCCATAATAGGTAGAATTTCTCTAGGTCGTTTACCATGTGATTTATCTTCGTAATGTGGGGCAATCCACTAACATCGATTCATGGACAATTTCCCTTAACCACTTGTGCTAGTTTAGATTCTTGCCCGAATTCTGGAAAAGATTGATATTTTATAGAAGTTATAATTTTAGTTCAGAATCCTGTAATACAAGATTAGCATGGTCAGACTTGCCTTGATACAAATTACAGGTAGCACATACAACCTAAGGACATGTTTTATTCATTAACTGATCATGGGTAGGTTTTCTACCTATCCTAAAAGGATTTCAGATTTGCCCAATGATGGTCTTCGTAAAGATAGTATGGGGGCATTGCGAGAAATGATTAAAGTACTTAAACCCACCATTGCCAAGCAGACACTCATATATGAGTTTGGTGTTTCACGCATCTAAATCCTGACTGATAGTAATATGACAGATCGCTAATCCCTCACCTAAATTAGAAGTTTGTGTGTGCCTCTAAAAATTAAAGCAAGTGATGTATGAGGCATTGGTCCATATCCAATATACAAATGCATATGGTATATGTATAAGAGAATGTATGTTAGTAATAACAATGATCGACAAAAACAATAAAATTTTAAAGTGTAAAGAGAATAAAATGTACAAGATAAAAAAAAATAAACACAACATTAGACAAACAAATAAAGGTTAGTCTACAAAAAGTTCCCTAGTGCAGTCAACATTATGTCGTATATGTGTGGCGTCGCGACTATTATCCTCCTATAGCAAGATTATCTGGAATGATATAAGTGGAAATGACAATGATGTGCCGTGAATGATTCGAAATCGAGCAACAATGAATCTGACGAAAATGGATGAAGGATGGGTCTGGTTGTGTTGTCTTTCTTTTGGTGTTTAGGCTGGATTATAGTGATTTTAAGGTAAATAAGATGGGGGATAGACTAAAATGATACTTTGATAAGTCGATCTGGACGCCACAAAGATCAATCTAGGATTTCGACGCCACACTCTTTGTGATTGAAGAGTGATAAGTCAGGTAGGGTTCTTCACAAAATTAATTTGGAAGAACAACTCGTAATTCTATGAATTAAGTTTCAAATATTGGCCAAAAGTGCCTTATTACATATTCTGATACTATATTTATAACTGGAACATCCCTCCAAAGTTAGGAAAAATTCAACATGGCAGAAGTCAAGCCCAAAAAATAGACTTTGACAAACTAACATAGACAAATTAACTAGCACACGTTTTTTGACCTTTCTAACATAAACAGACCAAATTTAAAACAAACATATCTTCTTACACAAAAGTCCAATGCAATCATGGTTGGACAATCTAGAAAGAACATGTTCTCAACTTGAAATCCACCTA
>Ga0325400_1008172_pt1 | contig 10035 bp, 3 predicted proteins | sample PopdelMetagenome_2_FD_205662 | JGI IMG/M metagenome (GOLD analysis project Ga0325400, IMG submission 205662) | Populus deltoides microbial communities from Bellville, Georgia, United States - Xylem-PdKOR-R1 | ecosystem: Host-associated > Plants > Phyllosphere > Stem > Wood/Secondary xylem...
AACAGCCCTGAAAGAGAAATGGTCAATAATATCAATATTGATACACAAACTTCCCATTCACTTAATGATCAATGCATCAACAGACAAGCACGCAGAAGATGTGTGTAGTTAGACATGAAAATGTATATGTGCACATGAAGAGAGTGGAAATTGTGCACATGAAGAGAGTGGAAATTATGCACAGCAAGAAACTGGAAATCGAATAAATATAAGAAAATATCTAAATATGCTGAGACACATGGTGTCCTTAAAAACAGGTTTAAAACTTTAATTACACAAGATCTGACAACATGATGTCAGCCAAAAAAACAAGAACAGTGCATTGAAGGGATAGACGCAATAAATACCCAAAATCATGTACTCTGTTTTCCCTTACCTAATATAAGTGATATTGGAACTCTGAGAACTTATTAAAACACAGGCCAAAATATGTTGATGTACTGAAAAACTGTCTGACATTTTGTTCGTCCAGCATAAAGAATGAGAGGGTAAGAATTTCAGGAACGATACCTCAATACCTGGAAGATGTTACTTTCCCAACAGAAATCAAATACTGTCCATCGTCAATTCCAAAATGTGCATTCTGCAAATCAGCATAGGTTCGAGGAAAATGTTGCAGCAACTTCCGCAACTGCATGAACATGACAAGAATGTGAACCCATGTCCTATTCCAATTATAAGAACATAAAAGAACTTTAACTTTTCACATTATCTGCAACAGACCCTACCGTGTAAAAACCACAATTTTCCAGCTGACGACGTTGCCTAGTACTTAACCCAGGTAAGCAACTGATAGGTTTATCAAGATATGCAACATTTCCTTGTGATTCAAGCTCCACTTTGGTAGTGTATTCTTCCATGCCAATTTTAGGAACTATTTTTTCTTCAGTTTCCAACGTCATGTCCGGAGAATATAAAGGCAAACTGTGAAGATTTTCTTCTTTTATTTCTTTTGATGTATATGTATTTTCTTCCCTGAATTCACTTAATATGTATGAGCTTTCACCTCTTAATTCTTTTGGCATGGAAGAGTTCACATTTTCAGTGTGTGAAGAAGCCAACTGTTCATGAAGAGTATCTGGATCAACACATTTCACACCCATAGCATTTGGAAGAAATCCTTCCAGAATTTTAGCTGCTAAAAGGCTGTTAATTTCAGACTCATCATACAGTTCCACTGGAGGAGAACTACCCAAGACAATGGATGGAAATCTTTTACATGCCAAGGAGACATCAAAATCATCTGTATCATCTTTGGCATTCCCTCTAAATTGTTTTGCAGCTGTTTCATTCTCGATTAAATCATGAAAACCATCATAATCCATGAGCGCTTGGACCTGTAAGAAATTAAAAATTGCAGATCAAAGAACATCTAGAATGAAGAGCTAAATAACACTCAAGACAATGCAGACGAAGCATTCTTCATATTCCAATAACATAGAGAATAATTACACGATTATGTTGGATAAAACCTCGTGAAAATACAAAACCTAAAACAAAAGGGTGGGGTGACTTTCACTAACAAGAATGATTGATCCATGCTTATGAGATGCCTCTTGATTACAAGCTGCTGGGCATTTTTCTCTGGAAATCTTCATGATCGATTTCTCAGCTATTAGCTGTGATCTCTAACATAATTAAACCAATGATAACCCTTGCCTTAAAAATCCCAACAGTGTTTTCATAAAGATTATTCTAACCTATCATAGCTTAATTACAAAACTTTGTAGGTAGGAAATATCCAAACAATAGGATTGATAGAAATTCAAAAAAAAGGAGGAAAACCTCCAAGCAAGAGGAAGACAGCATTTAAGTGAAGTTTCCTTCAAATACTGTAATCGAGTTTTTACCATCAACCCAGGTCGTTTTTATTTCTCCGTGTCACCTTTTTCATCCTTTCATCTTGAATGGAATCGATCTTCTAAAACATTTTAAAAAAAAATTCCACACATGGCCAAATTATTCTCCACCATCAAGTTTCTATAACTACTCGTTACGGATCCAAGATTTGCTAATGCTACACATCATCTTAAAGAAAAGGCCCACTGCAGTGAGTGAAGAAATTGTAGAAACAAAAGAAAAAAAAAGGCAAAGAGAACAAATGCAAAAGAAAACTCGTCTGTCAACACACACTCGTTTACCCTATTAAGCAATTTTGACCTATTTGATATACTTTGTTCGCCATGCTCGCCTGCTTGTTTAAACAACCTTTCCACAAATGTATGCTTCGAACAAGAAGGCAATTTTGATATCCTGAAGATGAAATTATTAAACCTGCAACTCAAAAGGGAAAATTCAGATTGTTGGAAGTATTCTCAAAAAAAAAATCCTTCGATCAGAATAAAATAAGAATACAATAGGCACCTCATGTTTCTACTCAAAGCACTTCGATACCCTCTCTCAGCTTTAAAGAAAACTATAGTCGTCGGCCATTTTCCACTACAACACTGAAATGGAATCTTTGATCAAGAGATAAATAAATAAAGAACTGTAGTTCTTCTTTTTGTAAAAAAAAAAAAAAACCTAGATAATTATTTCAATAACAATTTATAGAAAAAAAAAATAAGGAAATATCATTCCTATGCTTACAATACGAAACGATCCCATAGCCGATAGAGTCGGTGCCATGAGAAGCAAGCTCAAAACAAGAGCATGTCCTGTCCTGTCCTTCCTAATTATAAAGTCGATGCAATGAAGAAAGAAGAAAGAATGAAAGAAAGAGACACCTTCAGTTCGATTCCGTGTTTATAATCTGTATCTAATTTATGACTAGTTTCGATTAATTTTTAAAAAGAAGAAATACATTGCTTCTTCCCTCTACCCTTTGACACGAACTGTAGTAATTAATATCAGTGGGTGTGGAAAGAAGAAGAGCTCGTATCCAGAGGCGGGAGATATTATTATTGTTATTGTTAGTACAAAAGCCCTGCTTTGCTTTCCCGGCCCAGTTCATGAGCCCACATCTCTTCATGTGAAATAGGCCGACATCAATTTAATTTAGTCACTGCATTTGTCTTTCAAGTCGCTATGTACCCCCGTATTTTGACTTTTGTCAGTCGTAGCTGATTAGCGTCAAGTATTTGTGAACCAACCTTTCGATTAGGGAAAAAATGACCAATTTCTGCATGGATTTTTTTCATATGAAATGTTAGGAGCACGTTGAAACTTGCATAATTTAGTTGAAAAATAAATTATTTGAAAATCAAATTATAATATCCACTTGAACAATAAAGTGGATAAAAACGAAACAAGATTGTAGACAGGAAAAAAAAAAATATATATATATATATATATATATATGTATGCACCCCATCTATATGTTATTTAGGATAGTAGTATTGATTGTTTTTTATTTTAAAATATATTAAAATAATATTTTTTATTTTTAAAATTTATTTTTAATATTAATATATCAAAATAATTAAAAAATAATAACTCAACACCCCTTGGAAGTGAATTAACTTTAAAAAGGAGATTTTTTAAAAATTATTTTGTCTTTCTCGTCGTGTACAATAAATATCATTTGGTTAAAATATTTCATTGTTTTTTATGCAATACAAAGAGGATGCACTCATCATCTGTTCTTTTTTAAAAAAAAAAAAATTGTTTTTTTAGCCAATCCCTCAGCTTTGTGTGTTTCGGAGTCAATCTCGGTCGATATGTTTTTTATCTTCTAGGTGGATATAATGGGGTTGTTTTTTTTTTTTGTTTTCAAGATAAAGAACACAAAATCCAATTTGGAAGATCAAGTTAGATGTCCTCCTAAAATAGGAGTAAAAATACTAAAAAATCAAGAAAAACAGAAAAAAAAATAGCTGAAAAAACCAAACCGTGAAAAAAAATTAATTAAATCGATTAAAATTTTAAAAAACCAACCAGTTTGGTTTCGTTTCGTTTTATAAGTCTAAAACCGAAAAAATCGAGTCAAACCGGAAAAAAACCGAGCTAAACTAATTTGAACTGGTTTTTATCCTAAAAAACCGAACTGAATCGAAACCGGTTATTTTGAATAGGTTTTGGATTTTTTAAAAAAAATCAGTTTTGTTATTTTTTTTATAAAAACTGAATTAAATCAAAAATAATCAGCCCTATCATAAAGTAAGGGTTAAGGCTCATCATGTTTTACATCAATACTTGCAAGCTCAAAATATTAAAAGATTAATGTTTTAAAAATAATATTGAGACTTTTTAAATAGAAATGAAAGTAGATATTGAAAATCAAGAATAGCAAACAATATAACTTTTATTCTAGATATCTCAAAGTTCAAGTGAATATAACTTAGTTCTTATAGTTTACTGAAATTAATCTTTATAGTATAAAATTAATTTAACAACGTTTTTTCTTAGAAATGCACCGCTCTTCAATCAAAAATTTATACCCTTTCTATTTTTCATTTTTTTTCTTATGTTTGTTTTTAAATGAACGTGAACGGAATAAATTGGAAAATATCTTAATTTCATGAAAAAAAAAAAAAAGCTAAGCTATTAGCTATATATGGATTTTAAAACACAGGGACTACCTTTATACTATTTTAAACTACAAGGCCTGATGGAACTGGTTTAGCTAAACTAAGGGATGGGGCTATTATTAACTCCTCGGGCTCACGCTCTGCTCCTAGCTGTGAGGAAAAAAATGTCACCCGCTATGCTGTATAAATACATCACACATCTCATCTAGGGTTAGGAGGCTACCCTGTAAAGGCAAAAGCATGTATTGTGCTAGCGGCGTCTAGGGTTTGAGAGATCGATCTGTTTTCATTGCAACAATTTCTTCTGTATTTGATAATTTTTTGCACGAGGGCTGAGGCAAATAGGGGAGAACAAGATAAGATCAATCAATGGCTCTCAAATACCGGTAGGTTCTCTACTGGATGCCCTGTCCTTTAACAGCCCTTGAAATCAAAATCCAATGGCATCATAGTACGGGTTTTGTGCTTTGATCGGTTATTCATGAAAGTTATTTTTGAGTTCAGAGTTTTCTTTGACCAAATTTCTCTTTCTGCATAATCAATCTTTCCCTTCTCACAAGCCCGCCTCCAAACGCCATTACATAATCCAATTCATTGTACTTTTCAATTCTCTTTATTTCTTATTTTATTAATTTTTTAAGCTACCAAGGAAGACAAGATTTGGGCATGAGCTTGCAACATCTATAATTTGCGCACCATGTAGAGATACATGGGTTGTTGTTAGCTAAGAGTAATGTGCCAAAATGCTAATCTGAGGTTTTTTTAATTTGAGGTTTAAAGCTTGAGAAATTCCTATGATCTGAACTTTGTAAAGTGACGGGGGATTCGTCCAAGGAATCCTTAACTTGACTGGAGCAAACAATTTTCATGTTTGTATAGTCCAAAGTAAACGTCATATATAAATGCCCGGATACGTTGAGGTCCTCCTTTGGGTGCTCCTCCGTTGAAGGGGGGTCTCATATTCCATTGCCTTGTGTAGCAGCGTCGCGGCCTTTACATTTTGGGACTGGCCATGAGACAAACATTTCAATTTCACTTATTTTCTTCCGTGTTTCTTCATTATTGTTTTCGTTTGTGCTGGTGCCTTTTATTTACATTGAAACTTAATTTTTCAAGTAAATCTCGAGTTTTTGGGAACCAAAATCTGGTGTTTTTGTTTTCATCTTTCTGCGCAGATGGTATTAATACCTGTAAAATTCTTTGTTTGCCCCTTAATTTTAGAAATGTACTAAGCCTAGGGGCCGGTGCTTTGCTGCTAGGCTGTTAAGAAACTAATAATTACATTAAAGCATTAATAAATGAAAAAAATTTGGTTTGGCCTTTTCAAAAAAAAAAAAAACTCCCTCGTTTTAACTAAAAAACCATCTCCCAAAAATCCTCAAAATACCTATAAACCAAGTTAAGTTTTTCAAGCAAAACTTTTCCAATCCTTTACAAATAAAGGACTTGAAAATATTGGGAAAAAATCGAACTCCTCGGGGATCTACATACTTCAGCTAAACAAAGGACAGGGGATGTATATGGTGAAAACCCTTGTTGCAAAGGAACTTGGATTTTGCATGCCCCCATTAGTTCTAGAACTTCATTTGGTAACAAGAAACTTGGAGAATAGCTTTTGGTATTGTTAATTAATGTTAGAGACGGGGATCTCCCTGGCTGAGAAATGCTTGCCGGCAAAAGCGAATTGCAGCGCAAAAGAGCCACTGAAAATGAAACGATTAAGCTAATTACAAATGAAGTCACTGAATGATTAAGAGTTACTGCGAATGATGTAGCAGAAGAAAAAATTGTTCTATAGTTCAGATTTCAGTAATCTAGAAGTGAAACTATAAAACTGCGAGTGGTTTTCTACACCAAATACATGATGCACCAGACAAGATTTCTTTTGCAGCCATTAGATATATGCCTACCTCGTTTCGTGACAGCTCATATCACTTTTCCAGCTTGTTTAGATAGCATGGCAGAGACGAGGGAAGGGATTGCAGAGGCGACTGGGTAAGATTTTGGTCCAGTTTTGAATGACGTTTCATTCTAATGGATTCAAAATCTGGCTGATTTAGTCCCAGTATGATGATACGCATTGTTATGCTGAGCTATACATAGCAAACTGAAATATCATTTAGATGGTGCACGATTGATGAGGGAAAAAAACAGTGGAATTTGTTCAAATGCAGAGTCAATGCTGCAACAACAATAGTAGCAGTAGCTACTGATTTCCGACGGCAGCCCTGAAATCTGACGCCGAATCCTCTCCTTGCTCAATAGCAAAGACCCCCTTGTCTAGGACCCAATCCTCCATCATTTCCGGAGAATGCACTGCCTTGTCAGTAGGGACAAGATGCCCAGCCTCCAACACCGCAGTATTGCTAAAACTCCCCCACTTCTGCACATACCCAGCAAGCATTCCTTTCACTTTCCATGCCTTTCTCTCAGCCATCAAGTACTTCCCTAACCCTTCCCATTCCATCGTAACCCAGGCCTCAGCAGAAACCACTCCATCTCTCAAATCAAAATGCCCTTGATACAACAATACCTTACTCTTCTTAACCAAGAATTCCACCATATACTTAAACACTCTGCATCACATCTTCACTCAATGCTATCCCCACCTTGTCGCTACAATCTGCAAAAACTATAGATTCATTTGCCCTCAATGCCTCCTTTACTTCTGATATTCGCATCAGTTTAGTAACTAATCCCGTTTGGTAAGGCAAAAAAGAAATTTTACTGTAATTAATCACGTGTAAAACAGTTTAGTAACTAATCAGATGTAATTGTGCCGCTCGGTAATAAAGCAATTAAATAAATAAAATTTAATTCTAAATTTATTTAATATTGAAATATAAAATCAAAAAAGAAAAAAAAAAGATCCTCAAAAATTTCAAGAACCATAATGAAAAAAAATCATGACATTTCATTGTTCATTGCTGTAATAAAATACCAAATTCTTTTAGTACATATTGATAATATAAAAAACTAGCATTATTATTATTTATTTCACCCTCCCTGTTTTTTTATTTTTTCCTTTGAAAAGCTACAAGCAACTAAAATAAGCCCTTAATTATATTAGTGGTTCTAGTTGAGTTCCGGAGTTTGAAGTCAAACATTATTATAAAAACACTAAAGAGTCTTTGTTTAAGAGGTTGCATTGACGTTTTATCTAGACATAGCCTATTTGGTAAAGTAAAAATCATAATTTATTATTCATGAGTATCACAGTTTTTTTATGTTCCAAACACAGGAAAAAAAAAAAAAAAAACAAGAAAATGTTATTTCATCCGCACTGTTGATAAAATTAATTAGCATGAACACTATTCATGCTACACTGTTAAGTAAACAGTGTAGCATGCTACATTATTCATGAAAAAATTAATTAGTATGAACATTGTTCTGGTGGGATTAGTTCCGGTCGGATCGGATCCAGTTCAAAGCTTAAAATGTATTGAATCAGGTCTAACCCAGTAAAATAAAAAATAAAAATTATTTTTTATTTTTTAATTGTGTTTTATTCGAAAAACTAGTTTTTAATATTATTCAATGACACTATATAAATTAGACAGAAATCGTTTGATGATATGGCATTTACAAAATTTGATCGCAGTCCCAATTTAGTTCCTGATTATATTTTACCTGGTGTTGTTGCGCGTTTAAGAAACCAAAAAAACTGTAGTTCTTGTTGAATATATTTCATATGTGATGGAATTGTAGATAGTTTAATGAAACAATGAAAAATATTTTATATAAAGTATTATTTATTTCATGATGTAACAACAATAGTTAAATCTACGATATTTAAATTAAAAACCATCAATATTAATATATATTTTTAAAATTATTTTATAACCTCAATTTCAAAAATTATTAATCAAATACATTACACTACTTTTTGTTCAACTTCAATTCCAACCACGGTTTTAACCAAACATACATAAATACCAAGTTAACGTCAACCAAAAGTACTTTTTATAAAACAATTTTTTTTTCAAATCACAACCACAACAGCTACCACAATACCAAACACACTCACGAGGTGCTTTTCTCGTAGACTTTGCGATGTGCATTCTCTTACAGATAATTATGGAACAGAGCAGGAAGTATTTAATTTGATCATTAAATTTTTTTTTACAATTAAACCATTTTAATTCCAAATCAGTGCCTAATTACTTTATTTTTTTTAAGAAAAGAGTTCAATTGAAAAATAGAGAATCAAAATAAAAAAATATATACAAATAGATGGTGACATTAAATTTCATACAAAAAAATTTAGTCGGTTTTTCATTTTGATGCCAACCTTTATTTTTCTAATTTTTCAATTCATTTTAAGAATTACTTTTATAATTTTTTTAAATTTCATTCATATTGGATTATTATGGTCTCATGAGTTATAATGCAAATTTAACAAGTTAATTTAGATTTACTCCAGTTAGTTTTTCGGTTTATATTCTATAAGGTCATCTTAGTGTCATGCACCGGTTATGAGTCTGGTGACTTAATTCAAGTTGACCCGGGTTATTTTTTATAATTTTTTTAATTGATTTTTTTTTTCAATTTCATCTTTCATAGTTAGATTGATTGAAATTAAGTTTCATAATTTGTTTTAATTTACTTTCCACAGGATTATCTTGGTCTCATGACTTGGGTTATGAGCTTGTTAGGTCAACTCGAATCGATTTTTAATCAATTCCTCTTTTATTTTATCATTCAACACTTGATTGATTGTGAATTGAGTTTCATAATATAATTCATTTACTTTATATTATGTTATTATGGTCTCCAAACTCATGTGGTAGATATGATAGATTAAACTGGATTGACCTGGATTAATCCAGTATATTTTTATCTTAATATTTTTAAAAATAAATATTTTTTGATTTTTTTTAAAATCAAACTATATTTTACTAGTCATTAAATTTACTTCCAGACCCGCTAAAACTACCTGATGATATCAAATCAAACCTTACATGTTTTATTTTATTTTTTTACAAAAAAAAAAAATTACAAGCAGAACCTCAAATTTTTTTTTTTAATATGACGTATAGCGAAGAAGGGGCCATGAAATATGTCCCGCTACCATGACACGCTCCGGTGCTGAACACGCGTTTCGAACAGAGTTAATAAGGAAGTAGAAAAATGGTAGTAGTATTTGCTAGAGAGTGCGAATACCATGAACAAGCACTGCATATCCTTTTCACTTCTCATATTACGTCTACAAATTTTCACTTCTCATCGTCTAAAAATTTCGATCACTTCTCATTAATTGAAGCTGGATTTATTTTTCTGACAAGTTGTAAGTTTTCAGTCTCAAAACTATTATACCAGACCATGCACGCAGGGTGTTCGATTAAATGTTTCTATTTGTTATTCCTTAACCATATCTGGTGTCTCTCCACCTTGCAGTATAACCGATAATGCCGACGCTCTATCATGGGTTAAAAGAACTATCAAAGATTCAAAAGCTTCGCAGAGTCGTTTCTTATACTGGTTTCTATTGCTTTGTTGCTGTCATGAGCTATGCTTATACAACCAATACGTGAGTCAAATGCTCTTTTACTCAAGTCTACAAATG
>Ga0325400_1008173_pt1 | contig 10035 bp, 5 predicted proteins | sample PopdelMetagenome_2_FD_205662 | JGI IMG/M metagenome (GOLD analysis project Ga0325400, IMG submission 205662) | Populus deltoides microbial communities from Bellville, Georgia, United States - Xylem-PdKOR-R1 | ecosystem: Host-associated > Plants > Phyllosphere > Stem > Wood/Secondary xylem...
ATCAAAATTCCCACCAAACTAACTGTAAATCTTTCAATATTGTTGCTTTTTGTTGCTCTCCTTCCAACCTTTATCGTGTCATCTAGTTTATGACAATACTCCTCTTTTCAATAGATTCTTGTTCCTAGTAATCTATAAAAAATCTAGAAATTTTTCATGCAGAGCTTTTTAAAAATGGTAAAAAGTCTTTGGTGATGGTTGACCTGATTGTTAAGATATGCTATATGAGAGAGCAATTCTTAAACTGAATAGGCTCTTTTTGGACATGGCATCATTTAATTCATCTCGCCACTTAGCTTGTTCAAATGTTTGTATTAGTGTTGCTAGCCTGATGATCTTGAGCATTAACTTGATATCTTCCCTAAGCCTATTGATAAAACTGAAAACATAATAGGATTTAGGCAATTAAGGGTTTAAGGAATTCACTAGGGACTTAAGCTCCTTAAACCTCTCAACATATTCTTCCAAGCCTATATCTTACAAAAGCTTGTTAAATTCTTCCACAACATCTTCTTTATTGCTAAATCTTCAACAAATGTCTTTAGAAAATTCATCCTTCATACCAAATCTCGACTTTTCCTTCCATATATAATAAGGTTATCTCTACCTATTGATGTACTAATAAAGTTCATTTTAAAGAACTTCTAACACTTCCTTACCTGATCCCTTGGAATATTTCCCCTAAAAAGTTGGTAAGTCAATTCTTGGTAAGGCTACATTGTATCACATTTTCTAAACTTCTTGATTTCTTCTAACATCTTCATGATCATAACCTCTAGGAATGGGAATCACTCTATTAGAATTGGAGTTATTTACTTCTTCCTTCTTAGTTGTTTCTTGACTTCCTCTAATATCTATAGGATTACAACTTCTAAGAGTGGGAATCACTCCATTAGAATTAAAGTTATTTACTCCTTCATTCTCAACTATTTGATTAGCCATGAAAGATTTCAATATAACCATTAATGATTCTATTTATAAATTGGTTTGCTTCTGGTTTTTAACAATAGTTTTTTTGTTAAGCTCTTTATGAATGCCTTGCATTTGCTCTTCCATCCTTTTGCAGTGTTCCTCTAAGTTTTTGTTTTGTCAATCTCCATCATTGTTGATTATTGAGAATATATGAGCTCTAATGGTCTTGGATCTAGTTATGATATCAATTGTCAAGATCTCCCTTAACAAAACAAGAAACTAGAGAGAAATGAAAGATATAGAAGAAAATGAGATATAGATTAAAAAGAACTAAAGAGAATAGAGAAAATATTCAGTAACTATAAATCTGAACTTTCTTATTGCCTGAACTATTACCCCTTGTTTACCATGCATATATACAAGCTATTATTCTTCTATTAAATGTAACTATATTCAAGCTTAATGACTCTAACTACTTCCTTAACTAACTCAACTACTTTTCTAATTGACTAACTACTAATAGTAACTTCTAGCTAACAAAATTCTTGTCAAACTAATGGTAAATCTTTCAATTTTGTTGTTGCTTTATTTTGCTCTTTTTTTAGCCTTTATCATGTCCTCTAGTTCATATTATAATTAAATTTATAATTAAAGACCCAACCAAAGCCTCAGTTTACAAACTGACATGTAGCCAAGTGCTAATACGAGTCAGTGATGAATTTTTTTTTTTCTAACTAAACCCTGAACTACAATAAAAACTAAAGGATAGAAGAGGAAGAAGGACATGAGACAATAGTTATGAGACTAACAAAAATTAAAATAATGATAGAAATCAGAGGAATATTTGTTTTCTATAAAAACATGATAAATTGCTAATTGTGTAACTCATGGACTCATATTGAACATATATGCTTATAACAATATAGTCATTATTTTTCTTGTTTCATGGCATCTTGACGTAGCTACATTTCACCATATTACTCTAGAAATTATCAATCTTAAACACATGGATACTTACTAGTTAAGACCCTAATAATTTGTTTGTTGACAGCAATATGGGAATTCAAATTGAAAACATTGGTGTTACACGATTACACACACCATTATGTTCGTTTGGACTTTAAAATATCTTGCATAGTCTAGAAATTATTAAACTATAAATTTTAGGGGGCAAAACTTGTTCATGAAAATTACAGAAACCTAATTTTTTATCCTTGATTTTTCTATATTTCAAATAAAAAATATAAAAATTCAAAAAATGTGTTTTTCAGTAAATTTAGTCAATTTTAATCATTTTGGTTGTTTTGGTCATTTTTATGAAGTTTTTATGGTTAGAAATAATCATAATGATATGCATACATACATACGTACATACGTGTGTGTGTATGAAAATGAAAAGGTACACAATAAAATTAGCTGGGGTTGAAATCAAAAAAGAAATTTTGATTGTAATTTTAATATGTAATTAAGGTTTGAATTGAAAAAGAAATTAAAAAAGGTGCTTGACTTGATTTAATTTGGCAACATGAAAAGGTAAAAATATGTTTCTCTAGTATGTTAGCCACAATTATGATGTGAAGAATCAATTTTTACCTTCTTGAATCCATCTAAAATTCAAACAAAAACATACTCTCAACCAACATTTTCAACACCTTAAATATAGCCTTTTCGTATTTGTTAAAAATCTAGCTTTTGATTCTCTCATCACAAATCAATGGAAAAAATATTAATCACATCACATGAGCTAAAATCTAGCTCAAGTTCATCAAATCAATTTTTAAAAATCAAGGAATTGATAATTATTATATAGAGAAATTCAAAGCTAAAACACTATCCTATAAAAGCTACCATTAGACATATGACCAAGGTAGAACCACCTTTTACTTGACAAAAACCCATCTATTACCTTTTCTCACATAGATTGTCTAAGCCCTCATCTTCTTCCCTAAATTAAACTAAACAAAACCCTTCCTCCTTCACCATAGCATCCTTACCCATTATGTAAATAACCAGCCATATAAATGATCCTTTCCCTTAAAAATAACCAAGTCCCTTTATACTCTAGAGGAACCTAGCAGCCTTTTAGACGACAATTTCTCTCCTTTATTTTTTTTTCTTTCCAACTTTTTTCTTCTCCACTTAGCCTCACAATCTCTCTCGTCCTATCCCCCTCTCAACTGTGAGTTATTGTAATCTAAACATCATCGACCATGCTAGAAACCCTAAAAATATCGATCGTTCATCTTCATTTTCCACACTATCATAATAGCACCACACATAGTGCCTCTCCCTTATAAGTCCTTAACCGATGGTTACACACTGCCACCATCATAGACCTAAGACAACAACCATCTTCCATACAATGCCAATAACATCCTCATCTCTTCTTAATTGAGACCCATCTCATTCTTTATCTCTTCATCTGGAATAAAACAATCCATCACCACTACCCGATTAACTACCATAGCCTAACCACATCACCAAACAATAATCAATAGACAATAAAGAGAGATGGAAAGGAATAAACTAGTAGAGAGAGAATCAAGAAGAAGAAGAAGAAATGAGGAAATAAAACCAAAACTTTACTTATTGTATGTAATAGTGATACTTACCGCTGATATAGGAAAAAAGAAGAGGATAAGCCATTTTTTACCCACCAGGTTTTAACTTTTCGACAGTGATGTCATGTAGTTCCATATGTTGATAATGGTGGTGGCACATGGCAACCACTTGCTACCATGTTTTCCTTTAATTCCAATAGTTATTCCACCTTGTTCTAACCATTCTTTAGCCTCTTCCAGAAGGCCTACTTTGAATTTTAGAAAATATTTTTATGTGTTTGTGGTGATCATTGTTTGATTATGTGATCAAATTATGAAAGTGTGAGAATATTATGTAATTAGGTTAGTAAAATGATCATTATTAAAAAAAAAAGGTTTGTAAAGTTATGTTATGTTTATGGGGGTTATGAATAGTGAAATGACATTCTGCGTATGAGTGAATAATTTTTTTTAGTATATGTTAGATAAACTAATAAATAAAAAAATAATGCCAAAAATAATTGATCATCTTATTTTATCTTTTCTTTTAATTCGCATTATAGCTAAGTCCTTCCAAAAAATTATTTTTTCATTGTAAAAAAAAGCATTTGTCTTTCTAGTTTTTTTGTTTACAAAAACAAAAAAGAAAAAGAAAAGATTAAAAATATTTTTTACATTTTACCATTTGATAAAAAAATTACTTTTTTAGTATTTTCATAAATACAAATTTAGAAAATACAAAAAGAATATTTTGCATGTATTTTGGACTTTATAACATGTTTATGAGGCCTATTAGGACTTGGCCTAAATCAAAAGATCAATTGGGCTAATATACTTCAAATCTCAAAACCTTAACCTTAGTTTTCTCAAAACAATAAAAAAAAGAAAAATATTTTGTTATGTACTTTTGATATTTCAAATAAATGAACTCATAGTGAGCCATTACCTTAAATATTAAGAGAAATAACACATTCCTTATATTTTAAAATAATAAGAGTTTTCAATTCAATATTTAATGATACTAGAGTTAGAAATAGTGAGGTACCATGGGTTACGTAAACCTCATCGAGGCTCCTTCCATGGTTTTTACTTTGGGTTTGGGATGGGTTCTATGAACCTAACATAGGCCTAGGTACAAATAAAGATGCAATTATAAAACAAATATAAAACAAATAAAGTTTGATTAACTATAAATAAACGACAAAGCTTTCTAAAAGATGCAATTAAGCTGAATATAGAATATTTATGCATGTAAAGTAATCTAAAAATAAAATTAGCATTAACATATCACTATAATATTTCCTATAGGCTCAGATTATAAAACACAAGAAACTTAAATTATTTATGATGGAACCAACATATTATATACAAAAATCTTTTCTAGGTTTTAATTTGATGTAAATTGGTCTGGTTCTTAATCCAAGTTTATGGGTTTCTTTTTCTTGTTCATCATGTTTTTGAAAGAGTTCAAGCAAAAAAATCTCTTTTTATCTTCATTCTTTTGTCTTTTGGTTTTGAGTCATGTTTTGGACTTGAACCTTTGGGCTAGGAAGCCCAGCCATTTGGCTCGGTTGAGTCCATTTATGATAAAGCAATATTTGGTTGACTTAAAGTTCTCAAAGGAAAAAACATCATATTTTGTTCTTAAAGTGTGTTTGTCAAACATGGCTTTAAGACATATTTTAAAACCTCTATTTTTAGTTAAGGGCGTGTTTGACAAACAAACCCTACGGATTTTCAAACAATGTTTATTTTTTTATTTTTTGTGATTTTGCCAAATAGGTCCCAAATAATTTCCAAAAATCCAAAAACAATTCAGGGACCATTTTAAAATTATTTTTGGGTCCCTCATATGTTTTTCCAATAATTTTATTTAATATTTAGGTCATAAACTTACATTGTAAGATACTGACCAAATATTAAATATACCTGTTTTTTTTATTTCAGAAAAATACAAAAATAAAATCCTTATTTGAAAAAAAAACATGTTTTTATATATGAGCATTTTGCCAAATTCTAAATTTTTCATGCATATTTTATATAAAAAAATAAAAATTATATTTTATCATACTTGGAAAAATACAAAAAAAAATCAATTAATAAATATCACATTAGGCTTGTGATTATTCATTACGACTTGACTAAAATTTCAAAAATACCATAAAAATCGTTATGTTTATTTACTTTTTATGATGTTTATTTTATATAATTTTTTTAGGCTTTAGAATGGTTAGGTTTTTAGTCTAATAAGATAAAGACATTTTTATTAAGAATGACTTTTCTTGAACCTTAGACAAACTAATGAATAGAAACATGATCTCAGAAAAAACAATCAATCAATAATGCAGCTTACTATATGTAGAGTGCACTAGAGGTTATGCGTCTTTTTTATGCACAATTAGTCTCCTTACCTAAATTCTCTCAAACTATTGGTTTTCTAGTGACCATAATACCAAGTTACGACTCTTGAAAAACCATACTTTTATGATTAATTCCCAACACATCTAAAACCCCCTCGATCCAGGATCCAGATCCACCATCCCATATTATGCACACCACGATAAAGTATATGAAATCCTTGGTGATATGATTTAAGTAAGATTAGAATCATATTTTGGCATAAAATTTTCTATCATCCAATTTTACGCTATTAAGCATAACTCTCAATCAAACTGTTGGATCGAGTTGAAACTTTTTCAAAAAATTCTAGAGGTATTTTTCTATGTTGGGGTAACATTTTAGATGAATTGGAGTTCATGAAAGCCTTGTGATATAGGTCAAAACAGACTATACGGATTTTGTTGTTTACTTCCTTTTGACTCGTGAACTTTCTATTTGCTAAGTATCCTTTTCCTAAAAGGATATGATGGCTTTTTTTAGGAATTCTCTAGTTCTACAAGGATCTTTAATGGGTTACAACATAATTTTCAAATGTGGTAAGGATTCATTAATGTTCAAAAATATTTATCTTACAAGGATTCCTTATTCATCCTAACTACACAAGGAAAGAAGGGTTGATGGTATTTAATGAGAAATTGGTTTCTAGGATAATTGGGTAGCATTGTAGGTTATAATTAAGCCTTATATCATACTTATATTGTTTGATTTTCTTCTTCTCTTCTCACATGAGCATAAGGGATTAACTTATGAGTTTTATTTTTATTACTTCAGCTATGACTCAAGGCTTGTATGGGCTTAATTAATACTTTATTTTCAACTAGGATCTAAAGCTTGTTTTGATCAGGATTTGGGCTTACTAGTATACTATTACTGATAGTGTCCTAAAAAATCCAAGTAACTTGGAGGAAAGATTTGTGTCTTGGATAATCGGTTAATCTCTTGGTTTTGACAATTTGATTCATTCTCTCTAGCCAAAGTGACTGATTCGTGGTGTTTGGTAAGCTAAAGTGGCTAGTGCCTGGTACCTATAAAAGATCTTATTTGGTGAATATATGGACTCTTTGTTGTTTAAGTAAATATCTTCTTAAAATTAAAAGTAAAGATATTTTAGATTGGAGAATGGAGATTGAGAACCCTTTTATTTTTTGTCATCTTTTTTAGAGAGGAAGGGCTGGAATGTCATTTTGTTCTGATAGCATTGAAGAGTGATAAAATATCTTTTACACATCACTAATGAGACATAAATATCTATTACATATCATTAATAAGGGATAAATATCTATGACCGTAACTTTTTATATTAAAGGTTATGATAAAAACAAATGGAGTCTTGTGAAAAGAGGGCTTGGAAAGATCATCAGTTTTACATCATATGGTGCTTGGCAAGATGTGCAGCCTAAGGATGTTAGGTATGGTGAATTGACAAACTCATATATACTTTGGCTCAGCGCGTAGCATAACCCAGAGATATTGGGTTTGGTAGATTGCTGGACCTATATGTACTTGGGCTCAACTACGAGCTGAGCCTAGAGATGTTGGGTTTAATGGATTTCCAGACCTACATGTACATAGGCTCAACATTTAGGTAAGCCTAGGGATGTTGGGTCTGATAGATTACCAAACTTATATGTACGAATGCTCAACACGTAACTAAGCTTATGGATGTTGAGTCTGATAGATTTTAGCGCGTAAATGAGCCTAGGTATGTTAGGTCTTCACCTTTCTTTTAGTCATTTTTTTAACAAGGATTTTAGGCAAAAATAACATGTATAAAACACATTGATCCATCAATACCCCCCTAAATCTTTACGTATTTATTATGCAACAAAATTCTTTTTACCTAATAGTTATATGTTCCGTTAATAAGAGACTTTTAACCTTCTCGTAAGATTTTTCTTTGTAGAACTGTTAGGATTTTTTATGGCCATATTTCTTGTCCTTATTTAAAGCAGATCATCATGTGGCCTATATTTTAAAAAGAGGTGTTTATTAGGAAACAAAATAGTAATATGCATTCAATACAGTAATTAGATGGTTTTATGGAGATCTGAGATGACATGAAAAGTCATTCATCCAATGGTGAAAATAAAAAGATGTTTCCCTTATACCCTAGCTTTCTTTCTTTTATCGTTTCTTTTACTTTATGTATATTATGAAAAACTACTTTGTTGAAAATACTTGAACTAGTTTTACTTTAGTCCAAGAAGAAACCTTTGTTCTATTTATTTTTCATAGAAAGTTTCTTTTTGTGTTTTATACTTTAAAAGAAAAAATGGACCCTAAAAGACTTAGATATGTCTCTATAAAAAAAAAAGGATGTCATCGTCTCTAAAAAGGGGTTCAAGTTTCAATTAGAAACTAGAAGAAGCAGCAAGAGATAGGGGTCCATTAGACTATGCCCTAAAATTAGAGAAGATGGAGCCCCAGCACCCACCCTAGGCATGGTAGAGAGTAGTTTTTCTAGCAGGAAAAATCTTTATCCCACTATTGCTAGTGAGCCTTCAGAGAGAAGAAGACTACCTCAAGCCCTTGAGGATAAAGCCCCTAACACTTTAGGTGTAGAGGACATTGAATTCATTAACATTTGGTAGGTAAAAGAGTACATAGCTCAAATGCCTATTAAGGTTGAGCATATTAGCTTAGGCTATAATTAGGGTCATTTAGAAATTACAATCTTTTTTTACATGTATGTGTTAGGGTACACTTTCCCTCTCCAAAGATTTATAAAGGAAGTTTTTAGATATTATTGATTAGATCCAGGACAGTTGCATCCTAATAGGTGGATGATTTTATCTGACTTTGATAAGTTAAACTTGTTGGAATTAAACCTATATTTATCATCTTTAGAACTTGTTACCATATGGTTGCTGGCACAGATGGCGGTAATGATATATGTTGATTCTTTACCTTCCCAACAGACCTATTGGATCTATGAAAGGAACCATACAGGGAAAACCTGTCCATGTCAAAATTTAGATAAGAGAGGTAGTTGATAGTGAGGTATAACAGCTCAACCAACTTAAAAAATAAGATGTAACAGATTTAGGGTTGCTCCCACTATTGAAGGGTACCTCCTCTTAAAGTCAACAATATACCTCATCTGAGCATAGATGAGAAGAAAATATATACCATTTTGGCATTGACCTCAACCGAGTACAAAGTCAATAGAATGGCTAGAGTGCCCTACTAAGCCTTGTTGTAAATCTTCTTTACCATTTTTGTTTTTGTTATATCTAAGTTCACTAATGACTTTGTTTTTGTGAAGGATTAATAGTTGAAAAAGAAGAAGAAACTTCAGCAAGGTCTATAGAGGAGAGTTAACAAATAAGATCTTCATTTCTTTCTTTGAGTAGAAGCAAAACTAAATAAGAGATGAAGAGCGACCCTATCATTATCAATAAACTCCCTACCTTGAGGATGTAATGGTGAAAGCCAAGAATCTGAAAGAAATGAAAGTTATGGGTAATCATACTCCTTTACCCAAGAGTCAAACATTTTTTACTCCCCCTGAAATGATTACGGGTGCTTTTGTCTGCTTTAAGAGAAAAAAGGTCTCCACCCTTAAAGAGATCGATGTGCCAACCTCAATCATAGAGGCTCTTGTGGTGACATTTCCTTTACCTTGACCTCCAGCTTTGTATGTAAATGTTTCAACAGTCAGGCCCTCTACTTAGGTGTTCTTAAGAAAGCTAAGTTGAAGGATGTTTTTGCCAACCTTGCTCTTGGTTAGGCTCCTTTAACTTCCTCACCTTGACTAATAAGGAGAGGCAACTTATGGAGGCTATTGTTGGTGGAAGGTCAAATCTTGGGGAAGATGACCTTAAAGTGGTAAAACTGTTAGAGAGGATTCTCAGCATTCCATTAGACATCTCAATGATGTCTAATAAGAGCTACAATAATCATTTGGCTTTAAATGATTAAATAGCCTTTAATGCAAGGAATTTTTTTGTTTCACCTTTTAGTTTGGTTTTATAACCGTTGTTCCTAACACTTATTATTAGTAAACTTTCATGATGCGTGCCCATTACAAGAAGTGTTGGATGGCCAAGAGAAACCACGTAAAGGAGGCCATTTCCATAAATAAGGCAAACTAGGCTGCTTTCAAGCGACTAAAAGAGGAAACATTGTTATGAAGGTCGAACTAGGGAGCCTCAAGGTAACCTATTCATCACTAAATGAACAA
>Ga0325400_1008174_pt1 | contig 10035 bp, 3 predicted proteins | sample PopdelMetagenome_2_FD_205662 | JGI IMG/M metagenome (GOLD analysis project Ga0325400, IMG submission 205662) | Populus deltoides microbial communities from Bellville, Georgia, United States - Xylem-PdKOR-R1 | ecosystem: Host-associated > Plants > Phyllosphere > Stem > Wood/Secondary xylem...
GCCAATGATGTTTTTTTATTTTTTAAAAATCATTTTTGACATCAGCACATCAAAACGATCCAAAAAGTACAAACCACACTCAATTTTAGCAAAAAAAAATTCAAAATTTGATGAAACGCAGTTATAAACACAATGCTAAACAGACCGTTAATGTTTGGCATCATACCAAATAGCACATAGGAATAGTACACGTATATATCATTAATTATTATATTAAAAAAATAATAATTGTTAATGGATATGAAATCTACATGTTATTGTCTTGCGGAATACCAAGTATGGAACACTAAATACATAGTGAAAGTTGGTATAAAAGAACTGACTAGAACAGCTCTATTTTATAATGTAATATATTTATTCAATAATTGAAAGCTTTTTAATTTTATTTAAATCATTCGAGAGCTTTACTTAAATACACTCGAGAAAATTATGAGTTGATAAAATTCATAACTAAAATCACGTGTAAATTAAAAAAAAAATGTCAAGAATCAACCTTGAAATGAAATGAAATCAGGCTAAAAAATCTCATGTTCATCCTGATTATCTCTCACGGCTTTTTTTTTTAAACTTGAGTTGAGTATTTTTCAATAGATTTTATATATATTTATATTAAAGGTAAGCTAAATGGTTGATATGGTAATTATCACGCGAAACCACGCACAATCGTATGAGAATGAGATTCACAAATCACGTAAAACAAACATGGATAAATTGACTAAAACTTATAGTTAAAAGACAGCAATAATTCACCTCAAACCAATAAATCATAGTTGTCGGAACCTATCGGCAACCGATTCGGAAAGAGCTTAGGTTACGAGGTTGTCAAGGCAATTTATATTTATCTCGATAAACTATTTTTTATTAAAATAATTTTTTTTTATGTTGTTTCATATAAGTTTAAATTGGATTTAATGGAATTAATCAAGTTATTAAAAACTCATGTTAATATCCAAACTAATTTAACTTGAAATCTATTTTTAAATCAACTCCTTGAATTGAATTTAACAATTCTTCAATAAATAACAACAAAAACAATAATAAAAAATAGCAAAATTTCATATAAAAAAACCAAAAGATCATAATAACAATTTTAAAGGGATGTTATCAATGAAAAGATAAAATAACAAAAACTTAAACTACATGGGCAAAGTAATGTAGAAATGAACAGTGCTTTCCCTAGCCCTTCAAAAAAAAGTTTAGTAACCTAACAAATGAAAGGTAATTCAGTCTTTTCATAAAAATACATTATTCATCGACAAATTAATTAGGAACAAACCTAACTTTTGACTTCTATTATTAATAAATGACTTGATGAGTCTTATAAGCCAAAAAAATAAATTACATCTTTGTTTTGATTTTCTATGCACAATTAAATTACTCGTATAGGTAAAGATAAACATAAAGCTTTTTTCATAGGGGTTTTTTCATCTTTTTATCTTTGTTTTGTTTATTATAATAAAGTTGACTTGAAAATAATTTTATCTTTCACATATATAAAAATTAATAAAAATAGAAAGTTGTTAATCAAAGGATGAGAATATCCTATCATTTATACTTTATATCTAATCTAATTTTTATTTTTTTTATTCTTTTGATTTTTTCCCTTTAATTTCATTCATAATCATTAGGTTTTATTTGATTTTTATATTAAATATGGTTCTTATTCTTTTGACGTTTTTTATATCCTTTAACTGATTATTTTTTTATTTTCACCCCTCATCATTTTATTTTAATTTTTTTCATGTTGAATTTGGCCAATTTTTTTAATGATGTTTATTTTGTTCTGGATCTTTTTTTTTTTGCTTTTTTTTAGATTTCATTCCTCGATATATTTTTTTATTGAGACACAAGTTTCGAGGGTTAACACGGGTTGATTTTGGTTTTTATTAGGTCCTTTTGTAAAAAAAAAATCATTTTTATCCTTCAATATTTTATTTATATGGAGTTGGTCTTCAAGCTTTTTCTTGTTTTGCTTTCCGTTTTATAGGATTATCCAAATCCTATGCCCATTGGTCGCAGGGTTAGCGGGTTAACCCGTACTAACTCATATTTTTTGTTGCTTTTAGTTTCATTCCTCAACTTTTTTTATTGATAATTTAGCTTCATTGGTTTTTTGAGCATGCCTTCTACACGGTCAGCCTCGGTGTCATGACCACGATCATGATTTTTTAAGGTTAACACTAATTAACTTCAGTCTATTTTTACATTTTTTTATTAAAAAATCAATTTCATCCTTCAACATTTATTTTTTTAAGAGTTGATATTTGTGCCTTTTTTTTCTCTCTTTTCTTTTTATAGAGTTATTTCGATCTTGTCTCCATGGTCACGAGGTTAGCAGGTTAACCCTGGTTAACTCAATTTTTTTTCTATTGGTTTTATTTTTAGAATATATTTTTTAAAGTTCCATGTCTCAATATTTTTTTATTGAGAATTTTTCTTTGTTTTTTTTTTTTTGTTTGCCTTGTACTTGTTAAGTATTGGTCTCATAATCCAGTTACAGTTTTTGAAAGTTAACACAAGTTGATTTTTATCTTTTTAGATCTTTTTTAATTATTATTTTTTTAATTTCATCTTTCAACAATTAATTTTTTGGGAGTTGGTCCCCGTGCTTTTCTTCTCTCTCTTTTCGTTATTTGGGGTTATCTTAATCATGTACCCGTGGTCATAAGGTTAACAGGTTAACACGAGTTGACCCAAATCTTTTTTATTTTTTATTTTTTGTTGTTTTATTATTAAACATTGAATTGTTTTATAGTTGAGTTTTATGGTTTCATTCAATTTGTTTTTGTTGGTAATTTGTTTTTATTGCGCAGATAATCGCTTGATTATATAAAAATATATACATATTTTAAGAAATATAGTTATTAAAATGACTTAGTACAAGACTCATGTTGCACAATAAAATATCCTAATAATTTTTCAATTTCATCTTTCAACATTTAATTTTTTATAGAATTGGTCTTTGTGTTTTTTGTTCTTATTTTTCTTTCTATGAGATTATTCCAATTATGTGTTTATGGTCGCGGGGTTAACGCGTCTACGCAGGTAGACCCAAGTCTTTTTTTCCTTTTTAATTAATGTTATTTTTTCATCATTTTCATTCAAGATTGGATTATAACCTTTTTTTTTTACTTTTAATAGACATACATGGTTGTTTCACTACATGAAAGTAATATTATAAGGAACATGGTTGTTAAACACAACTAAGTACATGATTTATGTTGTGAGATTAAATATCTTAATCTTAAATATTTCTTGATCAAATACCGATTTAATTAATTAGATACGTGTATAAACATTTTGATTTGTAATTGAGAATTTTTTTATATTGATCAAAAATTTGACTGTGTCATGGTAAATGAGTTAAAAAAATAACTTATTAATGTTTTTTTTTCAAGTTTATTATAATAACAAGGATCAAATTTGACAGATAAAAAAGTTGAAAGATGATGAAATTGAAGAAAAAAAATCTAATTTCATAAATTATTTTGAATAAAACAAATAATAAAAAAATAAAAACCAAATATGACAGATAAAAAAATCAAAATGGGATAAAATTGAAAAAATTTCAATTTTATAAGTTATTTTAAATAAAATAAATAGCAATAAAAAGAATAAGAATCAAATCTGATATATAAAAAATTTCAATGAAGAAAAAGAATAAGAAAAAAACAAGTAACAATCAAAAGAGTAAGGATAAAAGTTGATATAAAAATCAAATTATAAGATATGAAATTAAAAAAATAAAAATAAAATATATAGCAATAAAAAAATCGATGATCAAATTTTATATAATTAATAAATAAAAAAATATTTTTTATTTTTTTATAACTTCTAAAAAAAATTTCCACCCAAGAAAAAAATAAAATATTATTTTTAATATTCATATATCAAGATAATTTAAAAAATAATTTAAAATAAAAAAATAATTTTTTTAAAATATAAAATCAAACAGAATCTAAACCTGTAACCGAGGTTAGGTATCACCCGGCCTGTCAAATACGGACGGGGTGAGAGCTGGCTTTGGCTAAGATATTATAATAATCAGGGTGGAATTTATAATATATGTCTGAATACAGTTATGATTATTTTTGGCCGTACTGTCATTAATCTTTAGTAATCATGGCTAAGAATTTATAATAATCATGGTGTATTTTATTGTCCTTTGTTGGAGTCGGACCGATACAATAAGAGCAAATTATTTTTTTAATTCGACATTGAAACCGATGGAAATATCTGTAAAGGGGTAAACAGGGTTAGAGAGATCTTAATTTGACCTGTTCCTATTGACTCGGTCAAATTTTATGCATTCAAAACTTTAAAAGGGGTTAAATTTAATGTAAAATAAGATGGGTAAGTTTAGAACAATACAGTGCACTGTTTTCAATAAATTATTGGATTTTTTTTTTATTCTAAGAAGGGTAATCTTTTAAAATAAATCGGAACACCAATTTGTTTATATCCTTGTGGCTCACACAAGTCTCGGTGAGTTTTGCAATTAAAAATATAGTTATTATTAAAGTTTTAAAATCTAGTTTGGCCGATGAATCAACTTGAAACTTGATCGATTCAGGGTTGGAATTGGACCGGGTTAAAAAAAAATATGAGAAGAAAAACCCAATGTGACTTAGCTGACCCAGCAAAACCCAGTAAAAAACTCGGTTACAACCCGTTGACTTTTTGTTTTTTTACTAAAACAATGTCGTTTTGATTTAAAAAAAAAAAATTAACTCAGACGAGTAGGTGACCTGGTCAAAATCCGGAACCCAGGCCTAAAAACTATGTTTATTATAACCATGTGTTCAAGTAATTAGTGAAGTAAATTCAAAATATATATTTTTAATTTTTTAATTGAAATAACATTATTTTAAATAAATGTTTTTTTTTAATTATTGAAATTGATCTAGTAAAATTCTACTGAATCAACTAAATTTAACAGAATTTTAAGTTAATTTCTCAGGTCATTCAAATTTAACGAGTAAATATTAACTTAATTTTCTTTTAAAAAAAACCCGACCCATACTGGATTTTAGGTTAGCAAATCACCCCGTAACTACGGTTGAGAAGGAGAGGATAAAGATTGTGTGTGTTATGTGAAAATGCACTCTTTTATGATGCCTGGATGAGGTGGAACCTTTTAGACAAAGCCACGTGGGCAAGTGATGTTCCAGATGAGACCATGAACAAATATTTCTGTGGCTTCTTGTCCCTAAGGAGCAAACTATCATGTCAATCATCATAAAGAAAGCTTTTCTATTGCCCCGCGCTCCTCCACATGACCGGATCGATTTTTAAAAAATATATAAAAAGGGGTTGAATTTAATGTAAAGTATGATGGGTAGGTATATAACAATATTGTGCACTGATTTCAATAAATTATTGGATTTTTTATGCTCTGAGAAGGGTAATCTTTTCAAATAAATTAGAACAACAATATTAATTGAATTGCATTTTAACTAAAAACCTATTGTAAACACTAGATAGAAAAATATGTAAACACTAGATCCTCGCCGCCCTCCACTGTATAGTTCATGTTTATGCTAAATATATAAGAGAATATAAACTTTAACGGCTAATAATATAATGAAAAATTAACACAAATCATAAACAATAATATAAATAAAGAGATTTTAAAATGTACTGGAGTTAATACACAACCAAGACAGCGAGAATAAAATCCAAATAAATATCAAAACTTATCCATTACAATTTTTGTCAAGTCCACATAAGATGAGTTTAGTATGCTTGCCAGACTTAAGATGCTGGATTCAAGTAGCTTGAGTCTGGTGTGGTTCCCAAACTCATGTCGCTTAGGTTTAGCGTAGTTCCAAACTCATGGCTCTTGGGCATGACATGGTTGCCAGACCCAAGTAGCTTGAGTCTGGTGTCTAGGATTTGTATAATTTTCGTGAGCCGGATAAAGATAATGGTTTTGTTGAGAGCCAAAATGTTTATACAAATGTGTTGAATGGTCTTAGAACATCTAACTAATAATTCCTTGTGAACTTCTGGTGTATTGTTAAGAAAAAAAAAACAACAAATACCTCTGTCAAACACTGCTAAATTTCAATAAATAAATATAGAATTTGAGCTAAAATCTGCTATGTTGATGCCAATTGTTAGATATATGTCCGTGCTCTTGCAACTTTAAAAAATTCTGATCAAGAACAAAGAAAAACTATTCTTGCAAGCTTCTTCTGTTAACAACGTAGGGATATACTTATTGTACTCCAATAAAATGTCGATTCAACGTACTCAAAGTTCTCATATTCTGCCTATTAATTTGTTGATCAAACTTTCTGTTACTCATCTCTAATCCTCCTACTTGGTTCTGGAGTTGTTGAAAGTGAAATTACTATTACAATTCACAGTAAAATATCTCTAGATCCATAATAATTTTCCCACACTATTTAACTTTTGTTATAATTTGTTTACACATGGTCGCTGACACAAGTCTTAGTGAGTTTTAAGGTTAAAATCATAGTAATGACTTGTGTGTTCAGGGCTTGAATAACAGTTTAGCCGAGTGAATTCAATTTTTTTTTAAAATATTAAAGTTAATCTAGTCAAGTCTTACTTAGGTTTAACTAAGTCAATTAGATTATGAGTTAACCTGCTAGATCATCTATATTTAATCGGATCATGAATTAAACTATCAAGTTATCCAAATTTATCCGAGTCAACATTTAACTTGAATTTTTTTTTAAAAAAAAACAACCTCATATTAGATTTTCGATTAGAAAATCACCCCATCAACACCACAAGTTATATAACCATGGTTGAGAAGGAGAGAAGTTAGGGTGTGTTTGAGATTTTGATACTAGTTGTAGTTCAAAGTACTTTCAACATCTAACTAGATTTTTTTTTAAAAAAAACAACCCCATATTAGATTTTATGTTAGAAAATCACCCCATCAACACCACAAGTTATATAACCATGGTCGAGAAGGAGAGAAGTTAGGGTGTGTTTGAGATTCTGGTAGTGATTCAAAGTGTTTTTCGTTTAGAAATACATCAAAATAATAATTTTTTTATTTTAAAAAAATTATTTTTAATATCAGCACATTCAAACAATCTAAAAACATAAAAAATTATAATTTTTAACAAAAAAAAATAAAAAAAACACGTAAACCGCGTTGCCAAGCATAGTCTAAAGATTGTGCAATGTGGAAAAATGCACTATTTTATGATGCATAGATGAGGTGGAACCTTTTAGACAAAGCCACGTGGGCAAGTGATGTTCCAGATGAGACTATGATGATGGCACGTCCATGAACAAATATTCTGTTGTTTCTTATCCCCGAGGAGCAAACCATCATGTCACTCATCATACATGCAGGGTCGGAGCCAGAATATTAAGTCCGAGGGGCCAAATTAAAAAAAAAAAAAAAAACAAGAGAAGATTAACAGTTAAAATTTACTAATTTTATAACTAAAATTTATAAATATTCAAGGGGAAAACGGGAAAAAAATTTGCAGGGGCCGGGCCTCTGCCAGCCACCCCTGCATTCAAAAAGCTTTATTTCCTTCTCTCTCTTTTATCTAGCACAACATGCATTATACTTGAAGGGTTTTATTAATGATTTGTTCTGATTTAGATAAACAAAACCAGTGGATTCAGCAATTATGTGGGTATGTAGTCGAAGATTTTCAGTGGGGATGTCAACATAAAAATTGTAAAGACAAGTTTGGAGATAGAATAAAGGTTGAATAACAACTATGTTATTTCTAGAAGATGCATGATTATTATGAGAATTTAAAGATTTAAATTAAAAAACATTTGCTTTAGTTTGAAATTATGTCTTTAATTAGTTTGAATCAATAAAAATAAATTTTATTTTGCTATATTGAGCGTTAAATTGACATCAAAACTTACTATTAACATTGCAGGATATTTATATAAAACTAACTGAAACAAAACATCAAACACAACTCGAAATCAACTTAACATGAGAGAATTAAGTTGTGAATAAAACACAGTCAAGCAAATAAAAATCTTGTGGATGAATATTGCAATGTATAAGAAATTGTTTATTTCATCTTATATTGCCTCGCGCGTTAATAATTTTAAATATCGTTTCATGGTTTATCAGATATTGATTTTGCAAAACTACACTACAATTGCTAAATAAAAAGACCCAATAAAAAATGACGCGAATGAAAAAAAAATAATTGAGATTTGTTAAATGAGAAGAAAAAAGGACCAATTAAAAAAAAAGAACTTGAATAAAAAAAAATTCAATAATAAAAGAAGAATTTGAATAAAAAATAAAGTTAAGGTGGGGACAATGTTTTCCACCTTAAATGTTTTAATGTTTTTTTTTTATATAATAACCATCCTTATTTCTTTATTATACATCATATAAGAAATTATTTCATTTTTTTTTAACCGATCCCTATAATTTTTAAACATTTTATTTTGATACCATACTTCATTTTTCTTCTTTTTTTTAGTCATTTTCCAGTAAGGAAAAGAGGTGGGTCACCAGATTAAAGTTTAGAAAGAGAAAGTTGCTTTTGGTAACAATTCTACACTAAAACAATCAATATTTTTATGTTAAATGTTTTTATATGATGATGAAAGTTGATATTAAATGTGTTCTTACATTGAAAACACAAAAAACAAGATTTGAGCTCTAGAATATTTTTTTTTTTGTTTTTGAGTTGAATATGGATTTTGGGGTGGTTTTTTGTATTTTTTAAGACTATAAATTAATTAAATAAGATTTCATATGTCTTTTCTAAGTGTTTTGAATAAAAAATAAATTAAATATTTTTTCGTTTATTGTTGAGACAAAAAATATATCATCCTTTCCATTGACTTGAAAAAAAAGAAGTCAACGTGTGTAGGTTTGAACTCTATGTGCCAGGCCTAAAACGCCTGATCCCATTATTTTTTTTAAAATAAAATTATTAATTTTTAAAAAAGTTCTTTTTTTAAAAAAATCTATTTCTCCATCTCTCTATTGCAATTTAATAACCAAATTGCAGTTTGTAGCCAAGAGTCCTTACATGGAGTACAACGTCCGTAAGTACAGCCGGCAATTAAATGACAGATTCAAACATGCTCGGTGTGGGCGGCAAAGAAGAATGATGAAGATCTATCATCCACTCTTGATCGTGTGAAAGTCATCACTCGCGAGAGACCATCCAAGGCCAAATGAGAGGACATTTGCATTTATAACATCTGTCTTCCTCCCATGGTAAAATGGGGTCTCTCTCTTTTTGGCCCTTTCCCCCTCGCTAGCCCCCATACAAGCAAATCGATCATCAGGAATGGCTAGCTAGGTCTTGAATCCATCCAAGTTGTAGTATTGGACGAAGTAGGGTAAAATCGTCATCTTCTATCGTCATTAATTAGGTCCTGTTCTAACCTTTCCGCCCATGACAAAATCAAGAGAAGACGGGCAAGAAGAAAGAAGTCAAGATTCAGCATTGAAAGTTTGAAATTTAGTCCAATCCCATAAAAAGCACCATCACGGAGCATCTGAGCAGAGGAGCTCGCTATGCTTGACTGCGTAGAGCTCAGTTTACACCACCTGTATGGAGCAAAGGTTTCCTAAGCGAATCTCCTGCATCTTCCATATCGTCTTATAATAGCTCGTGATTGCTTGATGAATAATAAAAGAAAAAACGAAAAACAAAAAGAATAACCAGTTGATAATCATCATAAGTTTAAGATCTTGAGTCTTCCAACCAACCTCCTCCTCCTTTTTCTTTAATATCTTAAATCGGAAATTAAGTAAATCCACAACAGGAAGCCACAACCATCAACAGCAACGCCACGCCAAAACCATCCCGAGAATTTTCTTTAAAATTCCTTCACACCGAATCAAGTGGACACAGACGTGGGGCCGCATCAAAAACCTTGAGAACTAATCAATGGTCAAAACTTCAATCAATACTAGCTACTAGCTAGCATTACCATTGTATACTGAATGATTTATAATTTTTAAACAATGCATGACGAGTTTATATATATAATACTCATGAAATACTATTCACTTATTTATGAGATATATACGCTTATTATATT
>Ga0325400_1008176_pt1 | contig 10033 bp, 10 predicted proteins | sample PopdelMetagenome_2_FD_205662 | JGI IMG/M metagenome (GOLD analysis project Ga0325400, IMG submission 205662) | Populus deltoides microbial communities from Bellville, Georgia, United States - Xylem-PdKOR-R1 | ecosystem: Host-associated > Plants > Phyllosphere > Stem > Wood/Secondary xylem...
GAGGCGATGGAGTCGCCGGGCCCGGCCATCTGTGAGGTGGCACACTTCGCCGGTGAGTGGCCCTGGTTGCCGGTGGCTGCGGACGTGCTGCACCGCGATCTCGGGGGGAGGGTCGACGTCGCCGTGTCCCGGCGGCGCACCGACCCCTGGACGCTGCACGTGCCCCAGCGCACGGACGCCGTCGCCGACCCCGGTGTCGCTCGCAGCGTCCGCGCGGCCGGCGAGCGGGCGGAGTCGACGCAGGGCTGACCCGGGTGCGGGCAGCCCCGAGAGGGGAGCACCCGTGGACGAGCAGCCACCGGCGGCGAGCAGGCGGGCGGCCGACGTCGCGCCCAGGCGCAGCGACAAGAACCCGTGGAACTGGTTGCTGCTGCTGCCGATCGTGCTGCCGCTGCTGGTCCCGTTGTACAACCGGCGCGACCCGGAGCTGTTCGGCTGGCCGTTCTTCTACTGGGCGCAGCTGGCCTTCGTCGTCGTCGGCGTCCTCACCACGACCCTCGTGCACCGCGCCCACCAGCGCCGGAAGCAGGGCTGAGGCGTGGACGGCATCAACACCGTGGAGCTCGCGGTCTTCATCGCGTTCTTCGTCGTGGTCACCGCGCTGGGGTTCGGCGCCGCCCGGTGGCGGCGCGCGGAGAACCTCATGCACCTGGACGAGTGGGGCCTGGGTGGGCGCAGCTTCGGCACCTGGATCACCTGGTTCCTCATCGGCGGTGACATCTACACCGCCTACACCTTCGTCGCCGTCCCCGCGCTGGTGTTCGGCGCGGGCGCGGCCGGGTTCTTCGCCGTCCCCTACACCGTGGTGGTCTACCCGCTGATCTTCCTGGTGGTCATCCGGCTGTGGTCGGTCTCCCACGTGCGCGGGTTCGTCACCCCGGCGGACTTCGTCCGCTCCCGGTTCGACAGCCCGACGATGGCGCTGCTGGTGGCCATCACCGGGATCGTCGCGACGATGCCCTACATCGCCCTGCAGCTGGTGGGCATCGAGGCGGTGCTCAAGACCATGGGCGTCACCGGTGAGCTGCCGATCATCGTCGCGTTCCTGATCCTGGCGGTCTACACCTACAGCTCCGGCCTGCGCGCGCCGGCGTTGATCGCCTTCGTCAAGGACACCCTGATCTACCTGACGATCATCGTCGCGGTCATCGTCATCCCGACCAAGCTCGGCGGCTGGGACGTCGTCTTCGGCGCCGCGGAGGAGAAGTTCGACCTCGCCGGCAGCGGCGGGCTGCTGCTGCCGGGCACCGGGCAGCTGCAGTACGCCACCCTCGCGCTGGGGTCGGCCTTGGCGTTGTTCCTCTACCCGCACTCCATCACCGGGGCGCTGGCGGCGAAGAGCCGCGGCACGCTGCAGAAGAACATGAGCCTGCTCCCGGTCTACAGCCTGGCCCTCGGCTTCATCGCGCTGCTGGGCTTCATGGCCATCGCCGCCGGCACCACGCCGGTGGACGGCGACGGCAACACCATCGTGCCGGCGCTGTTCCAGCAGATGTTCCCGAGCTGGTTCGCCGGCATCGCGTTCGCCGCGGTCGGCATCGGGGCCCTGGTGCCCGCGGCGATCATGAGCATCGCGGCGGCGAACCTGTTCACCCGGAACATCTACAAGGAGTACCTGAAGAAGGACGCGACGCCGACCCAGGAGGCCAAGGTCGCCAAGCTGGCGTCGCTGGTGGTGAAGGTCGGCGCGGTGGCCGCGATCATCTTCATCGACCCGCAGTTCTCCATCGACCTGCAGCTCATCGGCGGCGCGATCATCCTGCAGACGCTGCCCTCGGTCGGGATCGGGCTCTACACCCGGTGGCTGCACCGCGGGGCGCTGGTGGCCGGGTGGACCGCCGGCATGCTCACCGCGCTGTGGACGCTCTACGAGATCCCGCGGCTGGGCCCCGACGGCACGGTCGTCCGCGAGCACTTCGGCGGCTCGGCGTTCTCCCTCGGCAAGCTGGGTCTGGACACCTCCACGACGGTGTACGCGGGCTTCCTGGCGCTGCTGGTCAACCTGGTGGTCGCCGTCCTGGTCACGGTGGCGCTGCGGGCGATGAAGGTCGACGACGGCGTCGACGGGACGGCGGACAGCGACTACACCGCCGAGCGGGAGGACCCCTCGGTGCGCGACCTCCCGGACCCCCTCGACTCGGCCGCCGGGGACGCCGCGCGGCGCGGGTAGGTTGGCCGGGTGCAGGCAGACCACTTCGACCAGCAGAAGCTGCTGGCCCTGGCCGCGGAGGACGTCGCGCTCGCGCAGCTCGCCCACCGCCGGCGGACCCTCCCCGAGAACGCCGCGGTCGCCGCGGCCGAGGAGGCGCAGCGGACGCTGGCCGCGGACGTCGTCCGGGCCGAGACCGAGGTCCGCGACCTCGACCGCGAGCAGAAGCGGCTGGAGACAGACGTCGACGGCGTCCGGGCCCGCGCCGACCGCGACCGGCAGCGGCTGGACTCCGGCACGGCGACGCCCAAGGAGATGACCAGCCTGCAGCAGGAGCTGGCCTCCCTGTCCCGGCGACAGGGAGACCTGGAGGACCAGGTGCTCGAGCTGATGGAGCGCCGCGAGGCCGCCGACGAGGTGCTGGCCACCGCGCAGTCGGGCCTGGACGCCGCCCGCGCCGACCAGTCCGCGGCCGAGCAGGCCCGCGACGCCGCGCTGGCCGAGATCGCCGAGGGCGAGCAGACCCACGGGGCCAAGCGCACCGAGGTCGCCGGCACCGTGCCCGAGCCGCTGCTGGCGCTCTACGAGCGCATCGCCGGGCAGACCGGCGGCACCGGCGCCGCGGCGCTGCACGCCCGGCGCTGCGAGGGCTGCCGGATCGAGCTCTACGGCACCGAGCTGGCCGCGGCCCGCAACGCCGATCCGCACACCGTCATCCGCTGCGAGAACTGCAACCGCATCCTGGTCCGCACCGCCGAGTCCGGGCTGTGAGCCGGCGCCTCGTCGTCGAGGCCGACGGCGGGTCGCGGGGCAACCCCGGTCCGGCCGGCTACGGCGCGCTGGTCCGGGACGCCGACACCGGTGACCTGCTGGCCGAGCGGGCCGCCTCGGTGGGCCGCGCGACCAACAACGTCGCCGAGTACGGCGGCCTCGTCGCCGGCCTGCAGGCGGCGCTGGGCATCGACCCGACCGCCGAGGTCGAGGTCCGGATGGACTCCAAGCTGGTCGTCGAGCAGATGTCGGGCCGCTGGCAGATCAAGCACCCGGACATGCGCACGCTCGCCGTGCAGGCCCGGGAGATCGCCCAGCAGCTGGGGCGGGTGCGCTACACCTGGATCCCGCGGGCGCAGAACTCCGCCGCCGACGCGCTGGCCAACTCCGCGATGGACGGCAAGCCGGTGCACCGCGACGCCGGGCCCGCACCGGTCGAGGTGGAGGTGGCCCCGCCGGCCGAGCCCGTGCCGGTCGTCACCACCCGCACGCTGCTGCTGCGGCACGGGCGCACCGCGCACACCCCCGAGCGACGGTTCAGCGGCAGCAGCGACCTGGACCTGTCCGACCTGGGCCGGGCCGACGCCGAGGCCGCGGCGCGCGCGATGGCCGGCCGGGGCATCGAGGCGATCGTGTCCTCCCCGCTCAAGCGCTGCCGGCAGACCGCGGGTGCGGTGGCCGAGGTGCTGGACATGCCGATCGAGGTCGACCGCGACCTGCGCGAGCTGGACTTCGGCGGCTGGGAGGGCATGACCGGTGCCGAGGCGCTCGCGGCCAACCCGCTGGCCTTCCGCCGCTGGCGCACCGCGCTGGACGTCCGGCCCCCCGGTGGCGAGTCGATCGCCGACGTCTCCGCCCGGGTCGCGGCGGCCCGCGCCCGCATCCTGGAGCGGCACGCGGGGAGGACCGTCCTGCTGGTCACCCACGTGACCCCGATCAAGCTGATGCTGGCGGCGGGCCTCGGCGTCGGCGACGAGATCGTGCACCGCGTCTTCCTGGAGGCCGCGAGCCTGTCCGAGGTGGCGTGGAGCACCGACGGCTCGTCGTCCGTCCGGCTGGTCAACGAGACCGCGCACCTGCGCTGACGTGGATCAGCCGGGTCGATCGAACCCCGTCCTGGTCCACCGGCGTCGGTGGACCAGGACGGCTCCCGGTCAGCTGAGCTGGTCCACGCCGGGACCTACAACCGGCCGGCGTCGATGATGCGGCTGAGGAACTGGCGGGTGCGCGGCTCGACCGGGTCGCCCAGGACCTGGTCCGGGGGACCGGACTCCAGGACGACGCCCTGGTCCAGGAAGCACACGGTGTCCGCGACCTGCTTGGCGAAGCCCATCTCGTGGGTGGCCATCACGATGGTCATGCCCTGCTCGGCGACCTCGCGGACCAGCCGCAGCACCTCGCCGACCAGCTCGGGGTCCAGCGCCGAGGTGATCTCGTCCAGCAGCAGCACCCGGGGCCGGACGGCGAGGGCCCGGACGATGGCGACGCGCTGCTGCTGCCCCCCGGAGAGCCGGTCGGGGAACTCGCCGGACTTGTCGGCCAGCCCGATCCGCTCCAGCAGCGCGAGCGCCTCCTCGCGCGCCTCGGACCGCGACCGGCCGTGCACCCGCACCGGCGCCAGGGTCACGTTGTCCAGCACGGACAGGTGCGGGAACAGGTTGTAGGCCTGGAACACCACGCCCAGCCGGCGGCGGACGGCGTCGGCGTCCACCCGCGGGTCGGTGATGTCCTCGCCGTCGAGCAGCACCTGGCCGTCGTCCACGACCTCCAGCAGCGACGCGCACCGCAGCAGGGTCGACTTGCCCGACCCCGACCCGCCGATCAGCGCGACCACGCGGTGCTCGTCGACGGCGAGGTCGACCCCGCGCAGCACCACGTTCTCCCCGAACGCCTTGACCACGCCGCGGACCTCGAGGACGGCGCTCACAGGACGCTCCCGCTCTGCTGGCGTCGCCGGGCCCGGGCGCTGACCGCGTCGGCGATGCGGGCCGACGGCACGGCCAGCAGCACGAACAGCAAGCCGGCGACGACGTAGGGGGTGAAGTTGAAGCTCTGGCCGACCAGGATCTGGGCGGCCCGCACGGCGTCGACCGCGCCGAGCACCGAGATCAGGCCGACGTCCTTCTGCAGGGCGACGAAGTCGTTGAGCAGCGCCGGGGTCACGTTCCGCACGGCCTGCGGCAGCACCACGATCCGCATCATCTGCCGGTGGGTGAGCCCCAGGGACCGCGCGGCGGCCCGCTGCGAGGGGTGCACGGACTCGATGCCGGCCCGGAACACCTCGGCCACGTACGCCGAGTAGGTGAGCACGATGGCCGCCGTCCCCAGCACGAACGGCGAGTTCGGGACTCCCTGCAGCCGCAGCGCCGGCAGGCCGAACCCGACCAGGTACAGCGTGATGATCAGCGGCATGCCGCGGAACAGGTCGACGTAGCCCGTCGCCAGGATGCGCAGCGGCGCGAACGCCGGCCCGCGCAGCGTGCGCAGCACCGCCAGCCCCAGGCCCAGGACGACGACGCAGACGCCGCCGATCAGCAGCACCTGCACGTTCACCCACAGGCCGCGCAGGATCGGCAGGAACGACTCCCGGCCGAACTCCAGCGAGAAGAACGTCGTCTGCACCCGCGGCCAGCCCGGTGACCGGGTGACCACCAGGTAGGCGACCACGGCGAAGACCAGCGTCGAGACCAGCGCGACGAGGGTCGAGCGCCGCGACCGGCGGGCCCGGAAGGCCCGCCGGTCCAGCTCCAGCGCGCTCGGCGCGGGCAGCGTCAGGTCGGGCTCAGTTCAGGACGGGCGCGTCGGCGGCCTCGGACAGCCACTGCTCCTGCAGCGCGGCCAGGGTGCCGTCGGAGTCCAGCGCGTCGACGGCCTGGGTCACGCAGTCGGTGAGCGGGGAGTCCTTGGCCAGCAGCAGGCCGTACTCGTCGCCGCCCGTCGACCCCTCGAGCTGGCCCACGATCACGCCGTCGTCGAGCTCGGCGCTGGTGATGTAGAAGGCGGTCGGCAGGTCGACGACGATGGCGTCGACCTGGCCGTTCTGCAGCGCCAGCTTGGCGTCGTCGTTGGTGTTGAACACGACCGGCCCGGCGTCGGGCGCGATCTCGTCGGTGAGCGCGGTCAGGCTCGTGGTGGCCACCTGGGCACCGATCCGCAGGCCCTTGAGGTCGGCGATCGACGTGGCGCCGGCGGCGGGGGAGCCCGCGGTGGTGATCACGGCCTGGGTCGCGGTGTAGTACGGCGAGGAGAAGTCGACGGCCTGCCGGCGCTCGTCGGTGATCGTGAACTGGTTGACGTCGAAGTCGAAGTCCTTGTCGCCGGGGGTGATGGCGGCGTTGAACTGGACCGACGTCCACTCGACCTGGTCGCGGTCGTAGCCGAGCTGCTCGGCGACGGCGTAGGCCACCGCGGACTCGTAGCCCTCGCCGTTGGTCGGGTCGTCGTCGACGAACCAGGGCTCGTAGGCCGGGGTGTCGGTGGCGACGGTCAGCGTGTCCGAGGCGACGGTCGGGAGGTCCTCCGGCGTGCAGGACCCACCGCCGGACGAGCCGGACGCGGCCGAGCCGGTCGAGGACTCCTGCGGGGCGCAGGCCGAGACCGCGAGGGCGGCGGTGGCGAGCACGGCGAGGGCGAGGGGACGACGGCGCACGAGGGGTCCTTGAGGGTTCTACCAACGGGGGGCCGGGGAATCGTAAGCACAGCCCGGTCACCCCGGGGTCACGATCGAGGGGGATCATGGTCACCGTGACCGCCGCAGCCCCCGCCGTGACCGGCGACGAGCGCACCCTGACCCCCGCGCAGTACGAGGAGTGGGCCGGCGAGGTCCGCCGCCTCGCCGACGAGCGCGGCGCCGTCGTCCTGGCGCACAACTACCAGGTGCCCGAGATCCAGGACGTCGCCCACCACACCGGCGACTCCCTCTACCTGTCGCGGGTGGCCGCGCAGACCGACGCCCGCGAGATCGTGTTCTGCGGCGTCCACTTCATGGCCGAGACGGCGAAGATCCTCTCCCCGGACAAGACCGTGCTGCTGCCCGACCTGGACGCCGGGTGCTCGCTCGCCGACTCGATCACCGCCGAGCAGCTGCGCGAGTGGAAGGCCGAGCACCCCGGCGCCGTGGTGGTCAGCTACGTCAACACCACCGCGGCGGTGAAGGCCGAGACCGACGTCTGCTGCACCTCCTCCAACGCCGCCGACGTCGTCCGGTCCATCCCCGAGGACCGCGAGATCCTGTTCTGCCCCGACCAGTTCCTCGGTGCCCACGTCAAGCGGGTCACCGGCCGGCAGAACATCCGCATCTGGGCGGGGGAGTGCCACGTGCACGCCGGGATCTCGCCCTCCGACGTCCGGTCGCAGATCGCCGCGCACCCCGACGCCGAGATCCTGGTGCACCCCGAGTGCGGCTGCACCACCTCCGTGCTCGACCTGGTCAGCAACGGCGACCTGCCGGCCGAGCGCACCCGGGTGCTGTCCACCGGCGGCATGGCCGAGGCCGCCGCGGCGACCCGGGCCGGCCAGGTGCTGGTGGCCACCGAGGTCGGCATCCTGCACCAGCTGCGGGCGCTGAACTCCGGTACCCAGTTCATCCCGATGAACGACCGGGCCGCCTGCCGCTACATGAAGATGATCACGCCGGAGAAGTTGCTGCGCACGCTGCAGACCGGCCAGGGCGCGATCGAGGTCCCCGCCGACGTCGCCGCGCGGGCCCGCAAGGCCGTCGAGGCCATGATCGCGATCGGTGAGCCCGGCCGCGGCGGGGAGTGACGCTCAGACCTGCAGAGCCGCCCAGAGCGCGACGGTGGCCAGCACCAGGGTCAGCGGCACGGTGGCCAGGCCGACCAGGCTGAACCGGGCCGCGCTGGGCGAGGTCTCGCCGGTGGCGGCGAAGACCCGCCGCCACAGCAGGTTGGCCAGCGACCCCACGTAGGTGAGGTTGGGCCCGACGTTGACGCCGACGAGCACGGCCAGCAGGGTCGGGGTTCCGCCCACCGCGGCCGCGGGGAGCAGGGCGAGGGTGGCCGGCAGGTTGTTCAGCACGTTGGCCAGCACGGCCGACACCGCCGCGACGCCGAGCAGGGCCCACAGGTCGGCGCCCGAGGGCAGGACGGCGGTGAGCAGCCGCTCCAGCCCGTTGACCTGCAGCGCCAGCACGACCACGGCCAGACCGGCGACGAACAGCGCGAACGGCAGGTTGGCCGCCCGCAGCAGCTCGACCGGCCGGGTGGTGCGGCGGGCCAGCTGCTTGCCGGCCAGCACCAGCACGCCCCCCAGCGCCGGCCAGACGGGGGCGACGTCGGTCAGCGACGCCACGCCGAACCCGACGACGGTCAGCCCCACGACGACCAGGGCGAGCACGGGTGCCGGCGGGGCGGCGCGCACCGGCTCGCCGACCTCGACCCGCAGGTCGGCGCGGAACAGCCGGCGCAGCACCAGGTACTCCACCAGCACCGCGACCACCCAGGGCCCGGCCATCAGCGCGGTGAAGTGCAGGAAGGTGAGCCCGGTGGCGGCGAAGGCCAGCAGGTTGGTCAGGTTCGACACCGGCATGAGCAGCGACGCCGAGTTCGACAGGTGCCCGGCGGCGTAGGCGTGCGGCCGGGCCGGCACCCGCATCCGGGCGGCGGTGGCCAGCACGACCGGGGTGAGCAGGACGACGGTCGCGTCCAGCGACAGCACCGCGGTGACGACGGCGGACAGCGCCACGACCCGCACGAGCAGGCCCTGCGGGGAGCGGCCGGCGCGGCGGGCGGTGACCGCGGCCGACCAGGTGAACAGGCCCTCCCGGTCGGCGAGGTCGCTCAGCAGCAGGATCACCACGAGGAACCCGACGGTCGGCGCGACCTCCCGGACGGTGTCCCAGGCCTGCGACCAGCCCACGAAGCCCAGCGCGCTGACGACCAGCCCGCCGGGGACGGCGACCGCGGCAGCCGGCAGGCGGGGCGAGTCGACCACGGCGGCGGCGAGGGCCCCCAGCAGCAGCACCCCGGCCACGACCAGGGCGACGACGTCGACGGTCACGCCCGGATGAACAGGTACGCGGCGACCGCGACCCCGAACACCACGATGAACACCCGCAGCGGGGTGCTCGGCACCCGGTTCGCCACCTTGGCACCCAGGTAGCCCCCGGCCAGGGCTGCCGGGGCGCAGACCGCGACCAGCAGCCAGTCGACCGGGCCGAAGATCCCGAACACCACGACGGTGGTGCTGGCGGTGACCAGGGCCAGCAGGCTCTTGATCGCGTTGGCCAGCTTCAGCCGGCCCAGGCCGACGGCGAGGACGGCGGTGAGGATGACGCCGAGCGCACCGCCGAAGTAGCCGCCGTAGACGCAGGCGAGCAGGACGACCACGTAGAGCCAGAGCGGGTCGCGGCGCTCGCCGTCGGTCTCGTTGGCCTGCAGGCGCTGGGTCAGCAGCGGCTGCAGGCCGATGAGCAGGCTGGCCAGCAGCACCAGCACCGGCACGACCGTGTCGAAGGCGGAGGACGGCGTGGTCAGCAGCAGGATGCTGCCCGCCGTCCCGCCGAGGACAGCGACCAGCGACAGGGCGACCAGCCGCGTGCGCTGGCCGCGGTAGTGGTCGCGGAAGCCGACCACCGCGCCCAGGTAGCCCGGCCACTGCGCGACCGAGTTGGTCACGTTGGCCGCGACGGTGGGCAGCCCCAGGGCCACCAGGGTGGGGAACAGGATCAGCGACCCGCCCCCGGCGATCGAGTTGATCCCGCCGGCGAGCAGGGCCACGCCGGCGGCGATCAGGAGGTCGACGACGGGCACGAGCCGGGAGACTACGGTCCGCCGCTGTGCTGCACCTCCCGGACGCGCCCCGGGTCAGTCGAGGAAGCCGTAGTCGGGCAGCTTGAAGGTCCGGCCGGAGTTCGCGCCCGCCAGGTCCTGGTCCCGGTTCCCGACGTTCGCGACGATCGTGAACCCCTCCGCGGCCCGGGCCGCCCGGCAGTTCTCCTTGGACACCTGCCCGGACACGGCGGGGTCCCGGAAGCAGATCCCGTCGACCACGTAGCCGGCCTGGGCCAGCTGGTTGGCCGTCCCGCCGGTGTCCGGTGCCCGACCCGTCACGACGAAGACCGCGAACCCGTCGGCCCGTGCGCGCTGCGCGAAG
>Ga0325400_1008179_pt1 | contig 10029 bp, 9 predicted proteins | sample PopdelMetagenome_2_FD_205662 | JGI IMG/M metagenome (GOLD analysis project Ga0325400, IMG submission 205662) | Populus deltoides microbial communities from Bellville, Georgia, United States - Xylem-PdKOR-R1 | ecosystem: Host-associated > Plants > Phyllosphere > Stem > Wood/Secondary xylem...
GAGGTGCTGGAGTCCACCCGCACCGTCGACACCGTCGTGCTGGACAAGACCGGCACCGTCACCACCGGCGAGATGGCCCTGGTGGAGCGGGCCGGCGACGACGCCGCGCTGCGGCTGGCCGCCGCGGTCGAGGCCGCGTCGGAGCACCCGGTCGCGCGGGCCGTGGTGGCCGGGGTGCCCGGCCCGCTGCCCGAGGTCGAGGGCTTCGCCAACCGGCCGGGGCTCGGGGTCACCGGCACCGTCGAGGGCCACCGCGTGCAGGTGGGCCGGGACGTCGACGGCGACGTGCCGGCCGACCTCGCCGCCGCCGCGGAGCGGGCGGCCGGGGCCGGGCGGACCGCCGTCCTGGTGTCGGTGGACGGCCGGGTGCGCGGGCTGCTGGTCGTGGCCGACACCGTGCGGCCGACCAGCCGTTCCGCCGTGCAGGCGCTGCGCGACCTCGGGCTGTCCCCGGTGCTGCTGACCGGCGACGGCCCCGGTGCGGCGGCCGCGGTCGCCCGCGAGGTGGGGCTGGACCCGGCCACCGAGGTGGTCGCCGGGGTGCTGCCCGAGGGCAAGGTCGACGTCGTCGCCGACCTGCAGGCCCGCGGCCGCGTGGTGGCGATGGTCGGCGACGGCGTCAACGACGCCGCGGCGCTGGCCCGCGCCGACCTCGGCCTGGCGATGGGCACCGGCACCGACGTGGCGATCGAGGCCGGCGACATCACCCTGGTCCGCGCCGACCTGGCCGCCGCGGCCGACGCGGTGCGGCTGTCCCGGCGCACGCTGGCCACCATCAAGGTCAACCTGGTCTGGGCGTTCGGCTACAACGTGGCGCTGATCCCGCTGGCCGCGCTGGGGTTCCTCAACCCGCTGCTGGCCGGGCTGGCGATGGCCGCCTCGTCGGTGCTGGTGGTGACCAACAGCCTGCGGCTGCGCCGCTTCGCCGCCGGCTGACCCCGGGCACGGCAACGGCCCGCCCTCCGGGGGGAGAGGACGGGCCGTTGGTCCGGGGGCCGGTCAGGCCGGGGCGGCGGACCTGGCGAGCGGGACGACGACGGTCTCCAGGACGTCGTCCACGTAGGCCTCGTCCAGCGGCTCGCCGGTGAGCAGCCAGCGCTGCACGACCAGGGCGGAGGCGGCCTGGGCGACCGCGGTATGCGCGACGCCCTCGCGGACCTCCCCGCGGGCCTCCGCCCGCTCCCACACCTGGCCCAGCGCGCTGCGCCACCCGGCCAGCGGCCCGCCCCGGAAGGCCTCGGCCAGGGCCGGCTGGTGGGGCAGGGCGGACAGCAGCGACAGCGCGGCCGACCCGGTCGGCCCCGTCACCTCGGTGACCAGTGCCCGCAGCAGGACCCGCAGGTCCTCGGTCAGGTCGCCGGTGTCGGGCACCGCGAAGTCGGCCTGCTGCATCTCGTTGATGGTGTCCACGACCAGGTCGGACTTGGTGCGCCAGCGCCGGTAGATGGTCGCCTTGCCGACGCCGGCCTCGGCGGCCACCGCGTCCATCGTCAGGGCGTTGTAGCCCACCTCGCCCAGCAGCCGCAGGATCGCGCCGCGGATGGCGCAGTCCCGGGAGGGGTCGCGGGGGCGACCGCCGCGGTTGGGGGCGGTCTCCTGGAGGGTGGGGACTGACATGTTCCGAGACTTTAGACCGTTCAGCGATGTAGTTGCTCCACACCTGGGTGTGCACAACGTGTGAGTTCCGGTACGGCCGGGGCCGATCGACCCGGTCCCCGCGCGCCTGGGCCCGCCCGGCGCCGTCCTGGGCGATGCTCGCGGGCGTGGCCGGGGCGCGTCGGGGGGAGCAGCCGAGCTTCCCGCTGCCCGGCCGGGTGGGCCGCCTGCTGCTGGCCAGCCCCGTGCCGCACGTGCTGCCGCTGGTGGTCCGCGCGGCCACCGAGCTGGGCCTGAACGCCGAGACCGCACCCGGGCTGGTCGACGTCGTCGACGACAGCAGCCCGCTGGACGCCACCCGCTTCGACCGGCTGCTCGCCCGGCTCGCCCGCGAGCTCACCACCGCCGAGGCCGACGTGGTGCGGGTGGCCTGCGACCCCGGGGACGACGACGGCGTCGCGGTGGCCGCGCAGCTGATGACCGCCCCCACGCTGTCGGTGGAGCTGGCCCGGCGCGGGATCACCGTCGAGGTGGGGCTGCTGGCCGAGGCCGAGCTCTACCCGGTCTACCAGCCCGTCGTCGACCTGGCCGACGGCCGGACCACCGGCTACGAGGCCCTGCTGCGCGGGCGGGTGGACGGCCGCGAGGTGGGCGGCGGGGACCTGTTCTTCCTGGCCGCGGCGGCCGGCTGGGGCGACCGGCTGGACCGCTGGGCCCGCGAGGCCGCGGTCGCCGGCGCCGGGCCGTGGCTGGGCGGGGCCGACCTGTTCGTCAACTGCAGCCCGGAGGCCGTCGTCCGCCCCGAGGTGTGCCTGGCCGGGACGGCGGAGGCCGTGGCCGACGCGGGCATCGCCCCGCACCAGCTGGTGTTCGAGGTGGTCGAGGCGCACGCCACCCGGGACCGCGGCCACCTGCTCGCCGTGCTGGAGCACCACCGCGCGCAGGGCTGGCGGGTGGCCCTGGACGACGTCGGCGTGGGCTGGTCAAGCCTGGCGCTGGTCTCGGCGCTGCGGCCCGACGTGGTCAAGCTGGACAAGGCGCTGGTCGCCCGCCTGGACACCGGTGCCGCGCGGGCCGTCGTCGGCGGGCTGGTGGAGGTCGCGCACTCCCTGGGCGCGGTGGTCGTCGCCGAGGGCGTGGAGACCCAGGCCCGCGCCGACCAGGCCCGCCAGCTCGGCGTCGACCTCGGCCAGGGGTGGCTGTTCGGCCGCCCCGCCCGCGTCGCGCAGCAGTTGCTGGCCGGTTAGCCCGCCTGGTTCCAGCCCGAGAGCACCGGGCGCTCGTGCTCGTGGCCGAGCGCGCCGAAGGAGCCCGCGTGCAGGGCGAACAGCGCCCCCGCCGTGGGCTCGAGGCCCAGCCAGCGGGCGGTGAGGATGCGCAGCACGTGCCCGTGGGCGACCAGCGCGACGTCGCCGTCGGCCAGCCGGGGGCGCACCCGCTCCAGCACCCGGTCGCAGCGGGCGGCGACCTGGGCCAGCGTCTCGCCGGGGGTGTCCCCGGGCTCGGTGCCGTCGGTCCACAGCGACCAGGTGCGGCCGAGCTCGGCGGAGATGTCCGGGGTGGTGCGGCCCTCCCACCGGCCGTAGTCGACCTCGACCAGGTCGTCGTCGACGGTGTCGGTGGACAGCCCGGCCAGCTCGGCGGTGCGCCGGGCCCGCTCCCGGGGGCTCACCCGCACCTCGACGAAGGACCGGCCGGCCAGCGGCCCGCGCAGGGCGCGGGCCTGCTGCTCGCCCTCGGGCAGCAGCGGCAGGTCGGTGACGCCGGTGTGCTGCCCCGACAGGCTCCACTCCGTCTGCCCGTGCCGGACGACGACGATCTCCCCCACCTCAGGTCCCCTCCCTCGGGCGCCCGCCGGCGGAGAGCCCGCCGGCCACGGCCATGACCACGATCGCACCCAGCACCAGCACCATCGGCGCCGTCCAGCTGCCGGTGACGTCGTGCACCGACCCGACCACCAGCGGGCCGGTCGCGGCGACCGCGTAGCCGCCGCCCTGCACCATCGCCGAGGTGCGCCGGTTCTCCACCAGGTCGCGCGAGCGGGCCACGATGGCGATGAACACGACGGTGATCCCGCCGCCCTGGGCGACCCCGGCGACCGAGCACCACACCGGCCACAGGCCGGGGGCCGTCAGCAGCCCGACGGGCAGGAACGCCCAGGCGGCGGTGACGGCCAGCAGCACCGCGGCCGGCCGCCGCCACCACCGCACCAGCGCGGGGACGGCGAAGGCGCCGGCCACGGCGAACACCTGGAACAGGGCGCTGCTCACCCCGGCCGTGCTGCGCGAGAGACCCTGCTCGTCGGCCAGCAGCGTGGGCAGCCACGCCGTGACGCCGTAGTAGCTGAACGCCTGCGCGGTGAAGGCCACGGTCAGCCCCCACACCGCCGGCTGCCGCCACACCGGGCGCGGCGGCCCCGCCGGGGGCCGCGGGGGCGCGGTGCCGTCGGCCCGGGCGGCCTGCCGGCGCAGCCCGGCGGTCCACACCAGGCCCGCCAGCCCGGCCAGCAGCCCCCAGGCGGCCAGCGCCCAGCGCCAGCCGACGACGTCGGCCAGCGGTGCGGTGAGCGTGGTGGTGAGCGTCGCGCCGACGTTGAGGGCGGCGGTGTAGGCCGCGGTGACCACGTTCGTCACGCCGGGGAAGTCCCGGCCGATGACCACCGGCACCACCACGTTGCCCACCGTGATCGCCAGGCCCAGCACGACCGTGCCGGCCAGCGCGGTGCGCACGTCGCCCACCGAGCGCAGCACGGTGCCGGCCAGCACGCCGAGCACCGCCACCAGCACGGCCCGGTGGGTGCCCGCCCGGGCGATCACCCACGACGCCAGCGGGGCGGCCAGCCCGAACAGCAGCACCGGGATCGACGTCAGCAGGCCGACGGTGCCCGCGCCCACCGCCAGGTCGCTGCGCAGCTCCCCGGCGACCGGGGCCACCGCCACCAGCGGCCCGCGCAGGACCAGCGCCACCAGCAGCACCCCGGCCAGCAGCAGCCCCGGCACCGCCGCGCGTGCCCGCACCCCCGTCGTCATCGCCCGACAGCTTGCCCCCCGTCGGGAACACCGGCCCCCCGGGGCGGTGCTGCAGCGGGCATGACCTCCTCCACCACCCACCCCGACACCTTCGCCCTCGGGGGCGACCTCACCGTCCACCGCCTGGGCTACGGCGCCATGCAGATCACCGGCGACGGCGTCTGGGGTCCGCCGGCCGACCGGGAGGGCGCGCTGGCGGTGCTGCGGGCAGCGGTCGAGCACGGCGTGGACTTCATCGACACCGCCGACTCCTACGGTCCGCAGGTCTCCGAGCAGCTCATCCACGACGCGCTGCACCCCTACGCCGACGGCCTGGTCATCGCCACCAAGGCCGGGCTCACCCGCACCGGCCCGGGCGTGTGGCCGCCGGTGGGCCGCCCGGAGTACCTCAAGCAGCAGGTCGAGCTGTCGCTGCGCAACCTCGGCGTCGAGCGCATCGACCTCATCCAGCTGCACCGCATCGACCCGCAGGTGCCCCTGGCCGACTCCCTCGGCGCCTTCGTCGAGCTCAAGGAGCAGGGCAAGGTGCGGCACATCGGGGTCAGCGAGGTGTCGCTGGAGGAGCTGCAGCAGGCGCAGGCCATCACCGAGATCGCCAGCGTGCAGAACCTCTACAACCTGACCAACCGGCAGTCCCAGGACGTGCTCGACCACGCCACCGCCGAGGGCATCGCGTTCATCCCGTGGTTCCCGATCGCCACCGGTGACCTGGCCAAGCCCGACAGCCCGGTGGCCGACATCGCCCGCGAGCTGGACGCCACGCCGTCGCAGGTGGCGCTGGCCTGGCTGCTGCAGACCTCGCCGGTCGTGCTGCCCATCCCCGGCACCAAGAGCGTCGACCACCTGACCGAGAACCTCGGGGCGGCGTCGCTGACCCTCTCGGCGCAGGACGTCGCGCGCCTGGACGCGCTGGCCTGATACACCTGCGGGCATGGACGCCGACGTCTTCGCCCAGGTCCGCACCGCCGTCCGCGAGCTCGTCCGGGAACGGGTCGTGCCCCTCGAGGAGCGCATCGAGGAGACCGACGCCGTCCCGGACGAGCTGCGGGCCGCCGCCGCCGACATGGGCCTGTTCGGCTACGCCCTGCCCGAGGAGTTCGGCGGCCTCGGCGTCACCATGGCCGAGGACGTGCAGCTGGCGATCGAGTTCGGCTACACCTCGCCGGCCTTCCGGTCGCTGTTCGGCACCAACAACGGCATCGCCGGCCAGGTCATCGCCCGCTTCGGCAGCGACGCGCAGAAGAAGGCGTGGCTGCCCGGCCTGGCCGCCGGCGAGCTGATCGGGTCCTTCGCGCTCACCGAGGCCGAGGCCGGCTCCGACCCCGCCGGGCTGCGCACCAGCGCCCGTCGGGACGGCGAGGACTGGGTGATCACCGGCGGCAAGCGCTACATCACCAACGCACCGATCGCCGACCTGTTCGTCGTCTTCGCCCGCTCCGAGCCCGAGCAGACCGGCGGGCGGGGCATCTCCACCTTCCTGGTCCCGGCCGGCACCCCCGGGGTGACCGTGGGCCCGCACGACCGCAAGACCGGCCAGTCCGGGGCGTGGACGGCGGAGGTGTTCCTCGACGACGTCCGGGTGCCCGCCGACGCGCTCGTGGGCGAGCAGGGCCGCGGCTACAGCAAGGCGCTCACCGTGCTGTCCCGCGGCCGGCTGCACGTCGCGGCGCTGTGCGTCGGGATGGCCCAGCGGGTGCTGGACGAGTCGGTGGCCTACGCGGCCACCGCCAAGCAGGGCGGCGCGCCCATCGGCCGGTTCCAGCTGGTGCAGGCGCTCATCGCCGACATGCACACCGAGCTGCTCGCAGGCCGGGCGATGGTCGCCGACGTCGCCGCCCGCTACGACTCCGGCGAGGACACCTCGGTCGGCCCGTCGGCGGCCAAGCTGTTCTGCTCGGAGATGGTCGGCCGGGCCACCGACCGCGCGGTGCAGGTGCACGGCGGGCTGGGCTACCTGCGCACCACCCCGGTCGAGCGGTTCTACCGGGACGCCCGGCTGTACCGGCTCTACGAGGGCACCAGCGAGGTGCAGCGGGTCATCGTGGGCTCGGGTCTGCTGCGGGCGGCGGGCATGGCGCGTGGCTGAGCTGCTCACCGGCACGGCCCGGGACGAGCGGCGGGCCGCCGTCGCCGACCTGGGCGCGGCCCTGCGCGAGCTGGTGGACGCCGCGGTGCGCACCGAGGTCCCCGCCCCCGACCTCGCCGCGGCCGCCGACGCGGCCCGGCGGCTGGCCGCGCAGCTGCGGGCCGACCACCGCGGCCTGTTCGAGGTGGCGTCGGTCGACGACCCGGTGGCCGGCGAGCGCTGGTACTCCCCGGTCTACGGCCCCGGCAGCCCGGTCGCCCCGCCGCTGCACGTCGAGAGCGAGGGCGACGGCCGGGTGACCGCCCGGGTCACGGTGCCCAAGGCGCTGGAGGGCCCACCTGGCCTGGCGCACGGCGGCACCATCGCCACCCTGCTGGACCACGTGCTGGCCCGGGCGCTGCGCTCGGCCGGCCGCGGCGGGCTCACCGCCACCCTGACGGTGACCTACCGGCGGCCGGTGCGGCTGGGGGTCGAGCACGTGCTGCACGCCGAGGTCGCCGGCACCGAGGGACGGCGGTCCACGGCGCGGGCCCGGATCGTGGCCGCCGACGACCCGGGCACCGTGCTGGCCGAGGGGGAGGGCCTGTTCGTGGCGCTGCGCCCCGACGCCGCGGCCGCCACCTTCGCCGGTGTCGACCACGCCCCCGAGGCCTGGACCGCCCGGCCCTAGGGCGCCAGCAGCGGGCCCTGACCGCCCTCGCCGCGGCCGAGCGCGGCGACGAAGTCGGCGAGCAGCCGGTCGCCGGGGTGCCGCGGTGACCACTGCAGCGCCTTCCGGGCGCGCGTGGTGTCCAGCGCCGGGACACCCAGGCCGAGGTCCAGCCAGCCGGGCTCGGTGGGCACCAGCCGGGCGTGGAAGGCCGCCGACAACCCCGCGCGCAGCACCGCCCGCGGCACCGGCACGCGCGTGGTGCCCAGCGCCGCGGCGAACCCGTCGGGGTCCAGCACCGGCTCGGCGGAGAGGTTGAACGCACCGCCGGCCCGCCGGTCGACGATCCGCAGCAGGGCGTCGGCGACGTCGTCGGCGTGCACGAAGCCCAGGTGCAGGTCGTCGGGCAGCGGCAGCGGCAGCCGCGACGCCACCGAGCCGGGCAGCGCGCGGGCGCCGCGCAGCAGCAGCGGGCCGAGGAAGTAGCGGCCGATCTCGCTGGCGGCGTCGGGCTGCAGCACCAGGGTGGGGCGCACGACGGTGACCGCGACCTCCGGGTGGGCGGCGGCGAACTCCCGGGTGAGCTGCTCGACGGCCACCTTGTCGCGGCTGTACTGGGAGCTGGGCACCCCGCTGGTCGGCCAGTCCTCGTCGACCCGGTCGGCCGGGTTGCCGGGGGCGTAGCTGCCCAGGGAGGACATCACCACCACGTGGCCGACCCCGGCGTCGGCCGCGGCGGACAGCACCCGGCGGGTGCCGTCGACGTTGACCTGGGCCAGCCGGTCGGGTTCGCGGCCGGGCTGCAGCGCCCAGGCCAGGTGCACGAGCGTGGTCGCCCGGTCCAGGAACCCGCGCAGCGGGCCGGCCGAGGCGGGGTCGCCGAGGTCGGCGTGGGTCCAGAAGACCGAGCCGTAGGGGGCGGTGTCGGGGGGCTCCCGGCGGGAGAGGCCGCGGACCTGGTGCACGCCGGTGAGGGACAGCTGGCGCAGCAGCGCCGTCCCGAGGTTGCCGGTGGCGCCGGTGACGGCGACGGTCTGGCCGTCGAGGTGGCCGGGGTCGGCTGGTGAGGTCACCCCGTCGCCCTACCCGGTCAGACCAGGTCCACGCCGCCGGCCGCCAGACCGCGGGCGGCAGCCATCGCCTCCGCCTGGTCCTCGACCGCGGCGGTGCCGAACGGCCGCCACCGGGTGACGGTCAGCGCCAGCCGGCCGGCCCTGGTGGTGGGCCGCCAGGTGCCGGCCACCTCGCCGTCGACGAGCACCGCGCCGGGCCGGCCCAGCACCGGCCAGAGGTCCGTCGCCGGCCGGTCGGGCAGCAGCAGCTCGCGGTCGCGGACCTGCAGGTAGGGGTCGAAGGGCGCCAGCAGGCGGGTGGTGCGGGCGGGCTCGGGGGGCCGCGTGCCGGCCAGCACCCAGCGCTGCTCGCCCTCGACGTCGACCGGCTCGGCGTCCCCGGGCCAGTGCGCCGTCACCTCCGCCACGGTGGAGTCGAGGAACGCGGCGACCTGCCTCGGGGTGGCCGGGCCGGTCAGCCGCAGGTAGGCCCGGACGACGTCCAGCCGCTCGGGGACCGCGGTGGCCGGCCGCACCCCGGTCTGCTCCAGGACCGGGGGAGAGGTGCCCGGCCGCAGCACCAGGCCGGCGCGCAGCGCGGCCAGGCGGAAGGTCTGCTCGTAGGCGTGCACGGCGTCGCACGGACGGCAGTGCCGCAGGTAGGGCTCGGGCAGCCGGTCGCGCAGCGCGCCGGACATGTCGCCCTTGACCGTCGGCGCGGTGGCGACGGCGCGCATCTCCTCGGCGACGTGGGCGAGGGCGTCGAGCACCGGGATGCCGGCGGCCCGCAGCGGCCGGGCCCCGTCGAGGATGCGCTTGGCGGCGTCGGCCTCCGACCAGGGCCAAGTGGCCGCGGCGACGCCGGCCAGGTCGGCCCGGCGGTAGGTGTGCGGGGCGCCGCGCAGCGTCCAGGCGGTGACCAGGTCGTCGTCCGCGGGGTCCGGGAGGCCGCGGACGGCCAGCGCCCAGCGGGCCGCCCCCGCCGGGCCGGTGTCCTGCACGCCGAGGTCGAGGACGGCGGTGTCGGCGACCGTGCCGCCGGCGTCGCGGTCCAGCTGCTGGGCGCGGACCCGGTGCGCGAGGACGTCGGCCCGGCTCCAGGCGGTCATCCCCGGACGTGCCCGGTGACGAGCTCGGCGAGCCGGTCACCGGCGGTCTCGGGCACCCAGTGGGGGACCCCGGGCAGGACCTCCAGGCGGTAGTCGCCGGTCACGTACTGCGCGGTGGCCTCGGTGCCGGCGCGGCCGAGGAAGCCGTCGCGGTCGCTCCACACGTGCAGCGTGCGCACCCGCACCCGGCCCACCGGGTCGCCGGCGCCCAGCGGCAGCGCCCGGTACCAGTTCAGCGCCGCGGTGAGCGCGCCGGCGGGCCGCAGCCGGGCGACGGTCTCCTCGGCGTCGGCCCGGGGGAGGCCGGCCCGCACCAGGGTGTCGCGCAGGAACGCGCCGTTGCCGCGGGTGAGGACCTTCTCCGGCACCCCGGGCAGCTGGAAGAACGCCATGTAGGCCGACTTCAGGCCCTGCGTGCTGGTGAGGAAGGAGCGGGTGAACGCGGCCGGGTGCGGCACGGAGACCGCCGTCAGGCTGGCCACCCGGTCGGGGTGCCAGGCGGCCAGCG
>Ga0325400_1008180_pt1 | contig 10029 bp, 7 predicted proteins | sample PopdelMetagenome_2_FD_205662 | JGI IMG/M metagenome (GOLD analysis project Ga0325400, IMG submission 205662) | Populus deltoides microbial communities from Bellville, Georgia, United States - Xylem-PdKOR-R1 | ecosystem: Host-associated > Plants > Phyllosphere > Stem > Wood/Secondary xylem...
CCCTCTGGTCGGACGTGCAGATCGCTCAGGGCCCGTTCCCGGGCGGCCAACGCCAGGGCCCGGGTCGGATCCAGCGACGAGGCCCGCAGCAACGCGGCGACATCCAGCACCCGGCGCCACGGGTGCCGCGGATCGGCGCGCAACTGCCGGGCCAACCGGGGATGTCGCTCTTCCACGAGGGTCCCGGCCAGCACGGCGATCTCGAGGGTCGGCCGCGCGTGCAGCGCGGCCGACACCGAACGTCGTTCGGACGGCCCGTCGTCGCGCACCACCGTGAGCCGGTGGTGGTCGGTGACGACTCCTCGATGTGGTGCGGTCACCCGCCCAGCGTGCGGGTGACTCTGCGTGATCGCAGCTCGAAGCCGGCGGTCAGTCCTCGGCGGGTGCCGTCTCCGCGGACCGGGTCCGACGCCGACGACGCGGTCGGCTCGAGGCTTCCCCGTCGCCCTCCGACGGGGTTTCGGACGCCTCCGTCGTCGCTTCGGATTCGGCGACGGACGTGGCCACGTCCACGCCGGAGCGGGTCCGACGACGTTGCCGGTTGCGGCGGGGGCGCTCGGCGCGCTCCTCGGTGTGCTCCTCGCCCTCGCCCCGTTCCTCGCCCTGGCCCGACTCGGCCGTGCGCGAGCGGGACGGCGTCGCGGACTTCTTGGCTCGACGGCCCTTGGCGGCCCCGACCTCCCCGAGGTCCTCGACCTGCTCGGCCTCCAGGCCGGCGCGGGTGCGCTGCGTCCGGGGCAGGCGCCCGGTCGTCCCCTCGGGGATGGTCAGGTCCTCGAACAGGTGTGGCGAGGTCGAGTACGTCTCGACCGGCTCCCCGAACCCGAGGCCGAGGGCCTTGTCGATCAGGCTCCACCGGGGCAGTTCGTCCCAGTCCACGAACGTCACGGCGACACCGGTGTTGCCCGCGCGGCCGGTGCGGCCGATGCGGTGCAGGTACGTCTTCTCGTCCTCGGGGCACTGGTAGTTCACGACGTGCGTGACGTCCTCGACGTCGATCCCGCGGGCGGCGACGTCGGTGGCCACGAGCACGTCGACCTTGCCGCTGCGGAACGCGCGCAGTGCCTGCTCGCGGGCGCCCTGCCCGAGGTCGCCGTGGATGGAGGCCGCGGCGAACCCGCGTTCGGTGAGCTGCTCGGCGACCGAGGCCGCGGTGCGCTTGGTGCGGCTGAACACGATCGTCAGTCCGCGGCCGGTGGCCTGCAGCATCTTGGCCAGCACCTCGACCTTGTCCAGGGCGTGGGTGCGGTACGCGAACTGCGTGATGGCCGCGACGGTCGCGCCGTCGTCCGTGGGGTCGACCGCGCGGATGTGGGTCGGCTGGCGCATGTACGACCGGGCCATCGCCACGACCGGGCCCGGCATGGTGGCCGAGAACAGCATCGTCTGACGGCCGGGGTTGGTCTGCCCCAGCAGGCGTTCGACGTCCGGCAGGAACCCGAGGTCGAGCATCTCGTCGGCCTCGTCGAGGACGACGCACATCACGTTGGACAGGTCGAGGTGGCGCTGCTGGGCCAGGTCCAGCAGGCGGCCCGGGGTGCCGACGACGACGTCGACGCCCTTGGCCAGGGCCTCGATCTGGGGTTCGTAGGCCCGACCGCCGTAGACGGTGAGGATCCGGGCGGGGTACTGACGGCTGGCGGTGCTCAGGTCACCGGCGACCTGGGTGGCCAGCTCGCGGGTCGGCACGATGACCAGGGCCTGCGGCTTGCCGGGGTTCGCCAGGGCGTCGTGGTCCGCATCCCCCGGGACGGCGGTGCGCTGCAGCAGCGGGACGCCGAAGCCCAGGGTCTTGCCGGTCCCCGTCTTGGCCTGGCCGATGATGTCGTGCCCGGACAGGGCGACCGGCAGCGTCATGGCCTGGATGGGGAACGGGGTGGTGATCCCGGCCCCGGCCAGGGACTGTGCGATGCGCGGCTCCACGCCGTGGTCGGCGAAGGTGCCCACGGGGGCGGGGGTGGTCTCGTCGTCGATCGTCGCGACGATCGGGCTCTCGGTGGTGCTCGAGTCGGTCATGCGTCTCCCGTACAGGGGGCGACGGCGTCGCGTCCCCGCACGAGCTCAACCGGTGCGGGAGCGCTCGAATCCTGTGCTCAGATGTCGTTGCAGAACAGGTCGTCAGGCGGGGCGTGCGACCGCGTCGCGGCAGCGGTAGCCGATCGTGACTGGCGACCGGGCAACCATGAACACAGCCATGGTAACCGCGCAGCGTGTTCGAAGGACGCCACGTTCACTTCTTCGGAGTGGTGGGCCGCCTCGACCCACCACTCCGAGGGGGTGTCAGGACAGGCCGAAGCCGACCTTGCGGGTCTCCTGCGCACCGATGTCGACGTAGCCGAGGTTTCCGGCCGGGACGACGATCTGACGGCCCTTGTCGTCCTCGAGGGACAGGACCCCACCGACGGTCAGGGCCTTCTCGACCGCCGTGGTGATCTCCTCGCTGGTCTGGGCCGACTCGAACACCAGCTCGCGTGCGACGTTCTGCACGCCGATCCGAACCTCCACCGCGCATCCCTCCAAGGGGTCTCGCTGACTTGCTGCTGAGGACCCACGCTAGTCGGCGATCAGCTCGGGGCGCGTTCCGGTTCGCCGCCAGCGGACGGACACGGGTCGGGATCGGTCCGGACGAGGACGGTGGAATGCTGGCCGGGTGGTGGTTCCGCACTCTCCGTTCGCCCGTCGTGCCCTGCTCCTCGGAGGACTCGGGGCGTTGGCCGGGTGCACCGGCACTCCCAGCGCGGCGAGCCCTTCCGACACGCCGACCCGGACCCCCACCTCCACGGCGGTGACCCCGACCCCCACTCCGAGCTCGCCCAGCACCCCCGCGCTGCCACCGGGGCTCACCGAGGCCGACGTCGCGGCCGGGGTGCTGCTCCGGCAGGTCCCGCAGTCCGGGGCCGGGTCGCTCGTGGTGGTCCCGGGGAGCAGCGAGGCACCGGCTTCGCAGCGGGTCCGGACCGTGCGGGTGGAGGTCGAGCAGGACCTGATCGACGCCGGTGTGCTGGACCCGGTCGCCTTCGCGACCTTCGCCCTGGGTGTCCTGAACGACCCGCGCAGCTGGGGGTCCGGCGGCACGATGAGCTTCGCCCGCACCGACGGCGACGCCGAGATGCGGCTGGTCGTGGCGGCCCCGGACACCTCCGCCGCTCTGTGCCGGCCGTTGCGGACCCTGGGCACGATGTCGTGCCGCAACGGCGACGCGGCGATCCTGACCTGGTACCGGTGGGTCGAGGCCATCCCCGACTACGGCGAGGACCGCACGGGGTACCGGCAGTACGTGGTGAACCACGAGATCGGGCACGCGCTCGGGCACGGTCACGACCCGAACCCCGGCGTCGGGCAGCTCGCGCCGGTGATGATGCAGCAGACGAAGGGCCTCGACGGGGCCCTGCCGAATCCCTGGCCCTTTCCGTGAGTCACCGGTAGACCGTCTGCAGGTCCTCGCGCAGGGTCCGGATCCGCAGCCGGTCCCCGTCGATGTCGGTCAGCACCACGGCCGTGGGTTCGAGCCGGAAGAGCGTGAACGGCATCGGCGGTTGGCCGGTGTAGGCGGCGAACGCGGCGAGGACCTCCGGGTCGTCCAGCTCCACCGCCCGGCCGGACACCTTCGCGTCGCCGCCCGCCATCGACCCGTCGCCCGTGTGCGCGTGCAGGGCGTACCGCGGGTCCCGGCGCAGGTCCAGGGTCTTGACCGCCTGCGGGCCCGTTCCGACGATCAGGTCGCTGCGCCAGAACTCGACCTCCGTGCCCGAGACCCGGGGCGAGCCGTCACGGGTCAGGGTGGCCAGGACGTGGTGCTTCGCGGCGGCGAACCGGGCCCGTACGGCCGCGGCGAACTCGGGGTGGGTGGTCTCGACGTCGGCCCAGTTCCTCATGGTCCGAACCTTGCACCCCACCTCCGACACGGCTCCGACATGACAGGCTGCGCGCGTGCAGAACGAGCTTCCCGACCGCGCCGAGGAGATCCTCGAGGTCGTGCACGCCATCCCCGCCGGCCGGGTCATGACCTACGGCGACGTGGGGGAACGGGTCGGCGACCGCGGGCCGCGGTTCGTCGGGAACGTGTTGCGGCGCTTCGGGTCCGACGAACCGTGGTGGCGGGTGCTGCGGGCCGACGGGAGCGCTCCGCCGCCGTTGGCCGACGAGGCGCTGGCCCGCTGGCGGGCCGAGGGGACCCCGTTGCGCCGGCTCGCCCACGACGCCGCCGACGTCCGCGTCGACCTCGGCCGGGCGCGCTGGGACGCGGGGGAGTGGACGGCGCCGTGGGAGGGCTGATCGACCAGCTCGGTAGTGCCCGGCGACGGTTCTCCGTGGAGTTCTCCCCGGCCCACGACGCTGCGACCGCGCAGCGGCAGTGGCGGGCGGTCGAACGGCTCGAGGTGCTCGGCCCGGTCTTCGCGTCCGTGACCTACGGAGCGGGCGGTGGCAGCCGCGACGGCACGGTCGACCTCGCCGGCCGGATCGCCCGCGAGACCGCGCTGCGCCCCGTCGCCCACCTGACCGCGGTGGGGCAACCCGCCACGGCGCTCGCAGGCGTCGTCGACGACCTGCTCACGGCTGGGGTGCACGACGTGCTGGCCCTGCGCGGGGACCCCCACGGCGACCCGCACGCACCCTGGGAACCGCACCCGCACGGTTTCGAGCACGCCGACCAGCTCGTGCGGCTCGCGGTCCAGCGGGGGATGTCGTCGGTCGGGGTGGCCGCGTTCCCGTTGGGGCACCCCGAGTCCCGTGACCTCGACGAGGACCTCGCGCGGCTGCTCGGCAAGTTCCGGGCCGGGGCGAGGTACGCGATCGCCCAGCTGACGTTCGACGTCGAGGACTTCCTGCGACTGCGCGACCGGCTGGCCGCGGCCGGCTGTGAGGCGCCGCTGCTGCCGGGGTTGTTGCCCGTCACGAGCCCACGGGTGCTGGAGGTGACCCGGCGCCTCACCGACGGGCACGAGCCGTCCTGGATGAACCGGCGGCTGGCCCCGTTCCTCGACGACCGGGGTGCGTTCCGCGAGGAGGGCATGCGGTTGGCGGTGCAGGACGGCCGGCGGTTGCTGGCCGAAGGGGTACCGGTGCTGCACCTGTACTCCCTCAACGCGGCGTCGAACGTGGAGGCGTTGGTGACCGAGCTGGGCCTGTCGGAACCCTCGTGTCGGAGCTCTGTGCTTCCCTGACGGACGTGCTCAAGGAGAACCCCGACGGTCCTGTGTCGTCCGGCGGTGGCGAGGGCTCGCCCACCGGTGGCGAGGGTGGTCGTCGGCTGCCCACCCCGCGGTTGCGCCGCGCAGCGGCGGTGGAAACCGTTCCGCCGCAGCCCGACGCACGTCAGGACGAGGTGCTGGGTACCCGTCCCGGCAGTGGTCCGCTGGTCGTGCTCGGGGCCCCCGGCAGCGGCCGGACGCGCACGCTTCGCGACCTCGTGGTCACCCGCGTGGACCGCGACGGCGTCGACCCCGACCGGGTGCTCGTGCTCGCCCCGACCCGCCGGTCGGCCGACGTCCTGCGCGACGCCCTGTCCGACCGGCTGCGCCGCACGACGGGTCAGCCCGCGGCCCGGACGCCCCAGTCGTACGCCTTCGGGATCCTGCGCCGCGTGCACGTCGTGGAGGCCATCGACCCGCCGCGACTGATCTCCGGTGCCGAGCAGGACGCGATCCTGGCCGAACTGCTGCGCGGCCACCTCGCCGTGACGTCCGACCAGGGCCCCCGGGAACTCTTCGACCTCGACGCCGACGGTGGCCTGCACCTGACCGGTGCGCTGCAGGCGCCGCAGTGGCCCGACGACGTCCCGCGGGCTTCGTGGGGGCTGCGGAGCTTCCGCAACGAACTGCGCGACCTGCTCATGCGCGCGGTCGAACGGGGGCTTCGGTCGGAGGATCTGATCGTGCTGGGCCGCAAGGAGAACCGGCCCGAATGGGTGGCCGGGGCGGCCATGCTGGAGGAGTACCTGCAGGTCAACGCGCTGAGCCGGTTCGAGGCCTACGACCCCGCCGGCGTCGTCGACGAGGCCGTCAACGCGTTGCGCGGCGACGCGGACCTGCTCGCCGAGGAACGCGGCCGCTGGGACCTCGTGGCGGTCGACGACGCCCACGACCTGTCGGAGGCGGGCCTGCGGTTGCTCGAGGCCGTCGCGGGCGGACGGGACCTGGTGGTGACCGCCGACCCCGACAGCGTCACGCAGGGTTTCCGCGGCGCCGACGCGCGCACGGCGGCCACCCTGCCCGACCGGTTCGGCGCGCGCGGGGAGCCCGCCCGGACTGTCGTCCTGGGCACCGACCACCGCCAACTCCCTGCGCTGCACCGCATCACCCGGGCGGTCTCGACCCGGGTCGGGGCCCTCGGGGGCGCCGCCCAGCGCGCCGCCGGTCCCGCCCGTGCGGGGGACGGACGGGTGGAGGTCACCGTTCTCGGATCCCCGACCCAGGAGGCGGCCTGGATCGCGCAGCGGCTGCGCCGCAGGCACCTGCTCGACGGGGTGCCGTGGTCGTCGATGGCCGTCGTCGTCCGCTCGGCCGGGCACACGGCGGCCCTGCGTCGCGGGCTCACGCACGCGGGCGTCCCCATGGCGGTGCCGCTGGCCGAGGTCCCCGTCCGGGACGAACCCGCCGTCCGCCCGTTGCTGACGGCGCTCGCCGTCGTCCTGGACCCGTCCGGGCTCACCGACGACGTCGCGCGGGACCTGGTCACCTCACCCGTCGGCGGAGCCGACGTGGTCGCCCTGCGCCGACTGCGACAGTCGTTGCGCCGCAGCGAACTCGCGGGTGGTGGCGGTCGCAGCAGCGACACGGTGCTGACCGCCGCGCTCGCGTCGGTGCTCGAGGACCCGTCGGCCGACGACGTGATCATCGACGCTGAGGATCCCACGCTCGGGCCCGCCCTGCGGGTCGCCGCCGTGTTGCGGGCGGGGCGCCGCGCCGCGCTGGCCCCGGAGGCCTCCGCCGAGACCGTGCTGTGGGCCGTCTGGGACGCAACGGGTCTCGCGGGCCGCTGGCAACGTTCGGCGCTGGCCGGCGCGGTGCTCGAAGGGGCCGACGCCGGCCGCGCCGACCGCGACCTCGACGCGGTGCTGGCGTTGTTCGAGGCGGCCGGCCGGTTCGTCGACCGGTTCCCGGGGGCGGGGAGCGCCGAACGGTTCCTGGAGCAGTTGATGTCCGCCGAGGTCCCTTCGGACACCCTGGCCGACCGGGCCCCCGACGAGGGCGCGGTCACGTTGACCACCCCGCAGGGGGCCGTCGGCCGGGAGTGGGACCACGTCGTCGTGGCGGGGGTGCAGGAGGGGGTGTGGCCCGACCTGCGGCTGCGGGGTTCCGTCCTGGGCGCGCAGGCGCTCGTCGACGTCCTGGAAGGCAGGGAGAGCGAGGGGCCCGGCGCCCGGCGGGCGGTGCTCGAGGACGAACTGCGGCTGTTCCACGTCGCGGTGTCCCGGGCCAGGGACGAACTCGTCCTGACCGCCGTGCGCACCGAGGACGAACGCCCGTCGGCCTTCGTCGACCTCGTCGCCGCCGCGGCCGGTCTGGACGACGGTGACGACTCCGCGGGGGAGGAACGCGAGATCGCGACCGTGCCCCGCGCCGTGTCGTTGCCGGCGCTGGTGGCCCGGCTGCGGCAGGTGGTCTGCGCGCCCGACACCACAGAGACGCCCGAGCGCAAGGCGGCCGCGGCCGCACGGTTGGCCCGGTTGGCCCGGGCCGGGATCCCCGGCGCGGACCCGTCCGACTGGTACGGCGTGGACGACCTCACCGACGACGGTCCGCTGCGGCAGGACGGGGAGTCCGTGGCCGTCTCGCCGTCGCGCGTGGAGAGTTTCGAACGCTGCGGGTTGCGCTGGTTGCTGGAGAGCTCCGGAGCGCGCAAGGGCGATTCGACCGGGCAGTCGATCGGGAACCTGGTGCACCGCATCGCCTCCGAGGCCCCCGACGCCGACGCGTTCGAACTCCGGCGCCGGCTCGACGTGCTGTGGCCGACACTCGGGATGCCCGACGGTTGGATCGCGCAGACCGCCCGCACCCGCGCGGGAGCGATGGTCGACAAGCTCGCCGACTACTACCGCGACGCCCGCCGCGAGGGCCGCACGCTGGACGGTGTCGAACTCGACGTCGACGTGACCGTCGGCCGGGCGCGGATCCGCGGACGGGTCGACCGGCTGGAGCGCGACGCCCAGGGCCGGCCCGTCGTCGTCGACCTCAAGACGGGCAAGACCCAACCGTCCAAGGCCGACCTGGCCCGGCTCCCGCAGCTGGGGGTCTACCAGCTGGCGGCCGAGGAGGGCGCGTTCCACACCATGAACTCTGGTGGTGCGGCACTCGTGCAGCTCGGCGGGACGCAGAAGAAGGCCCCGCAGCAGCACCAGAACTCGCTCGCCGACGACGAGGATCCGAACTGGGCGCGGGACCTCGTGGCCAAGGTCGCCGACGGGATGGCCGCAGGGAGTTTCGAGGCGGTCCTCGGGCCGCACTGCGGGTACTGCCCGGTCGTGAGTTCCTGCCCGGCCCAGGACGCCGGGCGCAGCGTCGTCGAAGAAGGTGGACGGTAGTGCTCAGCGCGTTGGAGATCGCCGCCCGGTTGGGTCGGCCGTCGCCGACCCCCGAACAGGTCGCGGTCATCGAGGCGCCGGTCGAACCGATGCTCGTGGTCGCGGGGGCGGGGTCGGGCAAGACGGAGACGATGTCGTCGCGCGTGGTCTGGCTGGTCGCGAACGGGCTCGTCGCGCCCGAGGACGTGCTGGGGCTGACGTTCACCCGCAAGGCCGCCGGGGAACTCGCCGAACGTGTCCGGCGGCGGCTGCGGTCGTTGCGTGCCAACGGTCTGGGCCCTTCGACGGGGGACGAACTGGGCGAGGGCGAACCCGTCGTCTCGACGTACCACGCGTACGCGGCCTCCCTGGTCATCGACCACGGGCTCCGGCTGGGGATCGAACCCCAGTCCACGGTCCTGTCCGACGCGGGGGCCTGGCAGCTGGCGACGGAGGTCGTCGAGTCCTGGACCGACGACCTGCCGGGGGTCGACGCGGCCCCCACGACACTGGCCGGCGCGATCCTGCAGCTGGCGGGGGAGTGCGCCGAGCACCTCGCCGACCCCGCCGACGTCCTCGACCTCGTGGACCACTTCGAGGGTTTCGTCCGCTCGCTGCCCAAGGACGACAAGAGCATCGCCAGGTACGGCGCCCACGTACCGGGCGAGCCGTACGCGAAGGTCGCGGCGATCCTGAAGGTCCAGCAGGCCCGCCGGGCGATGGCCCCGCTGCTGGCCGAGTACGTGCGCCGCAAACGCGACGCCGAACAGCTCGACTTCGGCGACCAGGTGCTGCTCGCGGCCCGGTTGGCGCAGGAGGTTCCCGCGGTGGCCGCGGGGGAGCGGGCCGCGCACAGGATCGTGCTCCTGGACGAGTACCAGGACACCAGCTACGCCCAGCTCGCCTTGCTGCGTTCGCTGTTCGGGGGTGGGCACCCGGTGACCGCGGTCGGCGACCCGCACCAGTCCATCTACGGCTGGCGCGGCGCGAGCGCGGGGAACCTCGTGAGTTTCCCCGCGCACTTCCGCCGCGCCGACGACACCCCCGCCCCGCAGCTGCCGCTGGCCACGAGCTGGCGCAACGACGAGGGGATCCTGGCCGCGGCGAACGTCGCCGCCGCGCCGCTGAACGCGACGCTGGAGGTGGGGACCGTCGCCGTCCTGCGACCCCGCCCGGGCGCCGGGACCGGCCGGGTGCGGACCGCGTTCGCGACCACCGTCGAGGAGGAGGCGGCCGAGGTCGCCGCCCGCCTCGCCGAGGTGTGGCGGGCCGATTCGGAGCGCCTGGCCGTCCAACGGAGGGTTCCCGGGGCCGAGGCGAAACCCCGACGGACCGCGGCGGTGCTGTGCCGCAAGCGGTCCCAGTTCGTCGTCCTGCAGCGCGCGCTGCGGGACGCGGGGCTGCCCGTCGAGGTCGTGGGCCTGGGCGGGTTGCTCTCGACCCCCGAGGTCGCCGACGTCGTCGCGACCCTGCACGTCCTGCACGACCCCGGCCGCGGTGACCACCTGGCCCGGTTGATGACCGGG
>Ga0325400_1008182_pt1 | contig 10027 bp, 6 predicted proteins | sample PopdelMetagenome_2_FD_205662 | JGI IMG/M metagenome (GOLD analysis project Ga0325400, IMG submission 205662) | Populus deltoides microbial communities from Bellville, Georgia, United States - Xylem-PdKOR-R1 | ecosystem: Host-associated > Plants > Phyllosphere > Stem > Wood/Secondary xylem...
CGGAACTGCAAGCTGCACTTATTGGTATTGTGCCAATTGCAGTGTCCATCCTTCAGAGTATTTATCCTGGTTCTAATGCAGGATGCACAAATATACTAGATCATTGAGTGCTTTTTCCCAGTTTAATTAGTGCTATTAGTCATCACCTGGGTTTTCATGGGGAAATAAACTTTGGTGTTGTGCCAATTGCAGTGTCCTTCATCCTTCAGAGTATTTATCCTGGTTTGAATGCAGGACACTCAAATATACGAGATTATCAAGTGCTTTTTTCCAGTTTAATCAGTGCTATTAATCATCATCTAAGTTTTCATAGGGAAATAAACTTTCAGCAAAGGCTATTCACTGTCTTGCATATGCTCATGATCACAACAGCTTTGTTCAGTCTTCTGTACATTTTATTTATTTATTAGGCTTGCCAAGTTGTCACATTATGAGATGAAGACTACATATAGTGCTCTATGAAGTGGCTTGTTAACTCTTTTGATTCTTGTTTTTACTAGTTATCTTAATTAATATATGAAAGAGCATATAGGAAGGTGAAACACAAAATTAAAAGGACTTCGTTCATTGTATTTTTTGACAGTGGTTTACTGCTGTATACTTAACACCAGCCAAGTTTATTTGTATTTTAATTCCAGCTAGCTATTTATATACTATACAGTATTGCTTTGGATTCACATGGATTTGCCCACCTTCAAGTATTGTTTTGATATGCCTTGATCATTGTCAAATGCGTGAATCCTGGTTTTGCGGTGGTGAGGAATTTTATTTGCAAGTTGTGGAATGGAATTCAGTTTGGCCATGGTCAGGATATTTTCTCTTGTTTCGAAGATGGAATTATTTTGGTTTTCCTGTGGACTTTTGTGTCAGGTTCATGTTCTTAGTCTTCATCGTGCTCCTTTGGATATGGTTTCTTGTGTTTTTTTGATGGGCTATTGTTTTTTGGAATCCATAGTTATCTGATGTGTTTTGGTCTCTTTTGTTGGTAACTGTATCTGCGTCTGGTTCCAATTGATTCTCTGTTGCTTGGGTTGCTGATTTGTCTAGTTCTTAACAGCCTCGTTTCTGGGTTGAGCTGATTGTCTGCTTGCGAGTATGTGTATAAAACTTTGTTTTACTTTTTTCTCTCCATAATAAGGTTTGTGGTCAGTTGGGGGGCTTGAGGGTATGGAAACTTGTCGTATGCTTTCTCTTGTAGTCATTAGTCAATTGAGTTCCATTCTTTTATCTGAAATTTTGAATCTTTTGATCAGTGTGGTCTCACAAATCTTTTGCAAGTGAACCAAGTGTTCTACAGCTTAAGGCTCCTATCAAGATATTTGTTGATTTGCATGGGCAATCTGGGGATCTGATGCACCTTTTTGATGAATATGGCTTTCCTTCAACTGCCGGTGACATTTCCTAAGCATTTTTGTGAATATCATCAGCAGGTCTTCTCATATCATGCTTGCTGGTTGATGTCACTGGTGCCTATTTATCTAATATAATGAGATAAAAGCCCAGAAAAGACAGCATGGTGGATTTATTTATTTTTTCACATTCCACAGTGAAACCATTTAACTTTGGCAGAAACCTATCTTCCCCCAATTTCACTCCATGAGCCCTATCAACTGCTGAATTCAACAGATTCCTAGGCTCTTTTGCATTTAATCCTTGGCATTTGCTTCCAAAGAGATCTTTTTTAGAGTGTGCTTCAGCAACCATTTTCCTCAGCCATCCTCGATTAAAATACAAAATTTCCTCACCTGTAACCTACCTAACTGAAAAGGACAAGTAACAAATTTCCCAATGATGTATGAACTCCTTGCAGAAGCCCCATGAATGGATTGCTTTGCAATTTCTGATTCCTTGTGAAGTAATGAGCTTTACTAAAATCAATATAGTAGAACTGTAGAAGAATACAATAGAGTTTTTATCTGGCTAGCTAAGCTAGTCAACATTTAAATTAACTGAGAATCAGTACTGGATGCACAGTAAATAGGCACAATTCCATGGTCATAAATAGTTTGTTTGTATTTGTTGACATTATTTGTTCTCCCTTCGTTGGTATGCTCTTTCTTTATTAATTATTACATTAGTAACCCAAAAAAGAAGGGAAAAAAAGAGGCTTTTCTGTTTACTTTTTGGAATATGTGCAATGGATGAAATGAAACACAAATGGTGAATAAAGGATTTGGGTCTGCAAAGCACCCACCAAAATCTGCAAGGTACACTTTTGTACTAGTCTACGCAAAAACATGGCTAGCTATCCTTTTTTTTTTTCTTTCATTTTTGAGGTTAGTAGCCCTATCTCATCCAGACAAACAACTCTTCGTGGCATAGTTTTTAGAACCGGGTTGCTGGCCGGTCTAGTCCAAAACTCGGGTTCTGAATTTTAATTGGGTTATTAGATTATTTAGATTAATTTTAAAAAAAAATTAAAATGATATCGTTTTAGTAAAAAAAAATCAACGGGTTGCAATCGCGTTTTTAACCGAGTCTTACTAGGTCACATCGAGTTTTTTTTTTCCCTGTTTTTTCTCCAACCTAGTCCAGTTCCAGTCTTGAATCAACTTACCAGGTCAGCCTGGATTTTAGAACTATGCTTCGTGGATACTATGATAGCTTGTGATACATAAAATTAATGCTAGCAATTACCCTCTTTGATTTACCATAAAGAAAATTCTCCTTATTACACACAAAATAAATAATTTAATGAAGGGTTAATTACATTAATATCTTGTAGTTTATTTATTTTATTCTTGCTTTGTTTTATTTTTAAAAAAATTACATTTTATATCATGAATGAAAACAATTTTTTAATTTGAATAAAATAACCGAACTACTCATGTATATAATATATCGTAAAACTCTACAAACAACATATCATAATCCCTTTTTTTTTTAGAAGAGTTCTTTCTTTTCAATCTTAATTTCTCTCTCTTCTCGTGAATATATAAACCCAAATCAAGTTGCTAAATTAATGTTTTTAATTGATCAGAAACACGAAACAAAATAATAGTAATAAAAGAAAAACCCAAAAACTTCACTATTATTATATAAAAAAAAAACCTAAAATCTCTAATTTTAATGTGGATTAGCATAGTAAAATTACTTTGTTGTTATTTTAACGTGGATTAACAATACAAAACTCATAACTTAGTTTGAGGGGTAAAATAATCCTTTTCACATGATTAAATTGTTAATTCAAAACTCACATGAATAGCTAGGATCTTTTTGCTTTGTAATTGCACAATAAAATTATTATACTACCCTTAAAAGCTAATTTAATTAAACTTGAGAGTGATGGGTTTTTCAGGCATTTCAAAGTTTTTCGAATAGTGACATATCCAAGTTACTCTTAGAATTAATTTTTATAGGGTTAAGTCCAAGGGTGTTTTTGTCATTTCATATAGTTTTTTTTTGTAATAAGTTAGTTGGTGTGGGGGCATTTAAGTCTTTTACTTGAAATATAATATTGTTTTAAATAAAAAGTTGTTGGCACGCACAACACCCGCACCTTTCATACAATGCGTGCAGCGCCATCCTGATAGCCAAACACTATATTTCGAGGAGGTATTTGATGTGTTTCGCCGCCCTCTTCGTGGTGGTGTGGTGCATGTAGCCACCCTCTACACGATGGAGCTCTTACGATATTTTTTTCTTTCCCCATCTTTTCTCTCTTTTTAGCCATAAAAAACATGTTGTCCTTGTAAAAAATCAGAAAGTATGGTTATTAGTTAATTTTATCACATTTGATTCTTATTTTTTTTATTGTTTTTTTGTTTTTTCTTATACTTTTCTTGATTTATTTTTTTTTCAATTTCACCCCTCATAATTTGATTTTATTTTCTTTTTATATCAATTTTGATCCTCTTTTTTTCAATTCATTTTTTTTATTCTTTTTTTCTTTTTTTTAGCTTTACCCCTTATTATTTAATTGATTAGGAATTTAGCTTCATGATTTTTTTGAGTTTGCCATTTATGGTTGGATCCGATCTCATTAGGTTAGACCGGTTTGAATGCGGTCTTTTTTTGTCCTGTTTTAATTTTTTTTTTCAATTTTATCCTTGAAAATTGTGTTGGTTAAGGATTTGCATTTGTTATTTTTTCACTTTCTTTTCTATATTTGTCTCAATTTCATGTATCGGGTCATGGATTCAGCTAGTTTATCGAGGTTCGCTCGAATTGTTTTTTGATGTTGTTTTTCTTTAGCCCTCATTCTTTTTATTAAATCAAATTTGATTATTTTTTTTCCAGTCTCAACCCTTGGCATTTAATTTTTGTATGAAATTTGGTCTATATTTTTTTAGTTGTTATTTGTTTTTTTTCTTCTACTTTCTTGATTCAATTTCTTTTTTTAATTTCATCTCTCAAAATTTGATTTTATTTTCTTTTTATATCAATTTTAGTCATCATTATTTACAATTCTATTTTTTTTTGTTTCGGATCGTCTTTCATTAATTTTTTTTTAATTTTACCCCTCATTGTTTGATTGATTAAGAATCTAGCTTCATAATTTTTTTGGGTTTGACTTTTATGGTTCAATTCGATGACATAACCCATGTCAAGGGTTACAAAGATTATTTCGGGTTAGATTCAATCTTTTATCAAGTCATTCTTTTAAAAAAAAAAATTCAATTTCATCCTTCAACATTATATTCATTAGAGATTTGTATTTGTTTTTTTTTTAGTTTTCTTTTTATGGATTTATCCCAATCTCATGTTTCAAATCATGGATTTAGCGGGTTTACTAGGGCTGATTCAAGTATTTTTTACGTTGTTTCTTTTATAAGTCTTATTGTTTTTTTGGTTTCGCACTTGCAACACCTGATTTGTTTAAGAATTAAACTTCATGATTTTATTCGATTTGCTTTTCATGGAGTTATCTCGATCTCGCGACTAAATCATAGATTTGGCTTGCTAACTAAGATAGACTTGAATCATTTTCTCTTTTCTTAATATATATAATTTCATCGTTCGACATTTTGTTTGCTAAGAATTGAAATTCATGCTTTTATTTTTTATTTTGGTTTTTATATGATCATCTCATTCTCATTTAATTTTTATTTTGTTAAAAAATAAGATCATATGGACCTTTTAAGAATAATGAAAAGATATATTTCTATGTTATTAACACGTATTTGTTTTTTTGCATTAAATCATTATTAGGTTTTTTTTTTTTTTGCTTTACTTGTTGTCGATATCATTTTTTTTAATCATATTATTAGATTAACCAAACTTATCAAACTCAGTCAAATATTTTACTTAAATATCACATTTTTCTTGATTTGTTAAAAACACAGGTATCGCCTTAACATTTTTTTTAATGTTAGGAAAAATTGGTTTGGCCCACGGCATAACGCTTACTACTTATCTAGTAAGTAAATCTAAAAGGTATGGGAAATTCACTGTGCAAAATGCATTGTAGGTCCCTTCACTTGGCACTATGGATGGACTGTTCACAATGTTTTTTTTGTTCTTTTTTTTTAATTTGGCCTTTATAGGACCAAATTTTAAGCCAATTTGTTGGGGAAAGGGTGGGGTTGAAAAATAGGGGATCAAAGTGAAAAATATAGTGGGAATGAGTGTCTTTAACAAGTTTATGCAAATGTTTATTGTAGCCTTTATACTTTTCAAATTATAAATATCGGGTCCCTTTCATTTCTAAAATTTAAGGGCAAAATTAATTTTGATTCCTAACTTTATTTTTTTTATTTCTTGGTTCCTAATTTGAGAAAGGTGAAAGGAAATTTCAAGAATTTGGTTCTAGAGAAAAAATTTATGTTGGCACCGATTCCAACTACAAAAATAATCAATATTAATGTTAAATTATTCTATTTGATTCATCACCTGATTTTAAGCCAATCTGTTCATCACCTTACTTACTTTTTTCAAAAACAATTAGGGCATAAGACATCTAAAATAAAATTAGGGGTCAAAATATGCAGGCCTTTCTAGATGGGCTAGACATGTTGGCTTAGTTTACTAAGCCTAGCAACACTTGATCTTTAAAAAAAAAATCAAATGTTTTTTGATTAATGTCTTTTTATATGTATTTTTTTGAAATAATTTTTAAATTTATATTTAAATTAATACTCTTTTTCTATTTTATTTTGTTTATTTAGCCTCTTCTAAATAACGATTAGTTTTTAGTTATTTTATATGCATTTAATTTTTCAACATATTGTTTTAATTCATCCATAATTTCATTTATATTTTATATAAATGAGATTTATTTTTAAAAATAAAAAATATTTATTTTTGGATAATATTTTTAATATCCATCACCTTGTATCATATTCTTTTTTATTTTATTCAATCAATTTTAATTATGTATGTCTATTTTTATTATCATTTGATTAAAAAAATTAATTTATGTTAACAAAATAATTAAAAACAACTATATCGAAGGCCCAAATTGAGGATCAAATATCTTAGTCTATATATGCTTTTTAATTTTTCAGTTTTCATCTTTATTTATTTATTGTTTTTAACTTTTTATTTAATTATTAACACATATAATTTTTAATTTATTTAATTAAAAAAATCCGACAAGAAAGGCTAATTATGTATGTGACAACCTAACAAAAGCACAACCTTATATCACAATGCTACTCTTAATTACTGTTTATCAAATGAGATTAATGTGAATACTCGTTAATTACATGATTTTCTCAACACAAGAACTTACGGTTTGTTAATTAACTAACATAAAACTATTTTCTTTTTTCTTTACTTTTTCATATATTTTTCAATAAATAATTTTAAAAAATATGCTCATTTGTTGAAACGGATTTTTTCATATAAAAAAAAAACATATCAACATTGCAACTTTAAAAAAAAAATCAAATTATGATCATTTTGATATTTTATATTTATAAAAATATAATTATAATATATTCATTTCATTTCATTCAAATTTAAAATTACCATGAAAAGGTTATATTTATTAACTAAAAAAATTCGTTTAACTGAAAAAACGTTCGATTGCTGGGCACTGGCAAATAAACCTTACCGAGTAACAGTGAAAGAAGGACAAGGAGTTTGAGGGAAATGACAGAGGATAGTGTAAACTTTCACCATATGCAAATTGAACTGAGAAGAGATAGATAGATACTTGATGAATGCCTTCTCTTTTGTTTGATTGGTGTCATGGGAAAAAAAACCGTAATCATGGAGGAACCTTGTAACTCTAAATTTTCCCATTTTCTATGCAAATTTAAATTATCCCTCTGATGGGAAAGTTACAGGAAAAGAAAAGGATCTTTTAAGGAGCAGACTCTGATGAAGAAGAAGACACTGTTAAGGAGCAAATGGGAAAGGAATTAGTTGATTCTCCTTCATCTACCGGGGTATCTCATGATTATTCACACCGGCAGATTATTGCAGATCCAGATGAAGCAGCAGACATATATAGTTAAGGAGAAAAGCAGAGACGAATCATTTAATTCTCCTTCAGGGAGGATTCATGAGCAGATTGTTGCAGATGCGGATGAAGAAGGAAACATAGTTACAGAAAAGATTGGAGTAGAATTCTTTGTTTCTCCTTCAGTGGCTGAGGTTTCTCATGATCGTTCATGGGGAACTAACGAGCAGATCATAACTGACTCGGATGGAGAAGCAGGCATAGTTGAGGAGCAGATGGCAAGGGAATTAGTAGAAATAGTTAAGGAGCAAATGGCAAAGGAACTATTTGATTCTCTTTCAGGAGTGGAGGTTTCCCATAATCATTCACAGAGAATTCATGAGCTGATTATTGCATACTCGGATGATGAAGTGGATGCAATCAAGGAACAAATTGGAGAGGAATTATTTGACGCTTCTTCAGGGAGAATTGATGGCCAGATTACTACAGGATCGGATGAAGAAGGGGACATAGATATGGAGCAAATAGGAAATGACTTATTAGAATCAGATGCTTTGGCTTCTCTTTTGAAAGCAGCAACTAGTGCTGGTGTGGATGGAGGCAGAGTTGCGTTAACCTCTCCTGACGGTTCCAGAGTATTTTCTCTTGAACGTCTTGTTGGTTCAGCTTTCCCATTTCGCATTGTGAGACCTGCTCCACTGTCTGAAACGGTCGTGGATGTAGTGAAGAATGATTTGAATGAAGAAGATACGGTGATTGTGAAGATACAGAAAATGGCAGTGAAGTTCTTGAGGCTTGTCCAGCGACTCGGACAATCCCCTGAAGATTCCATAGCTGCACAGGTGTTACATGGGCTGGTTGTGGCTACTAGAGCACATGTTAATCAAGAGTTTTAGCCTTGAAAATGCCAAGAAAATGGCCATGCAGCTTGAAGCTGAGGGGAAAGATGATTTGGACTTCTCTTTGAACATTTTGGTTCTTGGGAAAACTGGAGTGGGAAAGAGTGCAACCGTTAATTCTATTTTCGGTGAGAAGAAAGTAGAGATCAATGCTTTTGAACCTGCCACAACTATGGTGAAGGAAATTGTTGGAACCGTAGATGGAGTTAAACTCAGAATCATCGACACACCAGGTTATGATGGCATTGGTGAAGCTGTGGACCAGGAAGATGTTGGCCCAGCAACTGTTCCGGTTGCTATGCCTGACTTCGTCCTACCACCTTCCTTTGACAGTGACAATCCTTCTTACAGGTATCGAGCATTGGAGCTCACTTCTCAGTTTCTTCTAAGGCCAATTCTAGACTCCCATGGGTGGGATCATGATTGTGGGTATGATGGTGCTAGCCTTGAAAGGAATATTGCTGTTGCAGGTCAGTTTCCAGGCGCATTTGCAGTTCGAATCACAAAAGATTCTTCAGTCTGTGCAAAGTATGGAGGGAATGGATCAACCATGGCAGGATTCGACATTCAGAATGTTGGAAGGCAGCTTGCGCACATCCTGAGAAGTGAAACCAAAATAAACAATTTTAAGATGAACAAAACATCAGCTGGGATAGCCATTACTCTGCTGGGTGAAAATGTAGCCCACTGGACTCAAAATTAGGACAGCTCGTCCCAACAAATCAACCTGGAGAAAGAAATCAACCTGGAGAATTTCTTTCACTAATATGAGTTTTAAATTAAATTATATAAAAATTATTTTAATCTGATATGATTGATTTGACATGTTTAAATATAATTAGATCAACATCATTAAAATCTGGTCTGACTTAAAAAATTTCAAGATTGTATTATTTTTCTTGATATTGAAACGATAATATTTTAGATTGATCAGGGTTAGCTTATGTTAACTTGTCAAACCCTTGATCGGAGTCATGAACCCATTTGAGTTTAATTGAAATCTATTTTTTATTTAATTATATAATAATAAAAATAGATACAAGCAGGAAAGCCACTAAATAAATTTTAAAAAAAAAATCACGGTTGAGAAGCATTAGCTAGTGTTATAAGAAAAAAATCTTACAATTTTATTCAAAAGCAAAATAAAAATTGAATTGTATTTAATAAAATAATAACTCAAATATATTTTTAATTTATTTCTTTGAGTGAATTTTAATAATATATATATATATATATAGGCAAAAAAAAAAAGCTTGTGCATGTTTGGCCCAACATACCCGACCCATTAACAAGAAGCCTAGGCTCATGTGGTTTGACCTTCTTCTTCCTTTTCTTTTTCTTCAAATGGATGTACGGCTCATTAGACTATATTTTTTTAAGAGAAAGCAGATGATGCATCATCTATAATGACAAATAACACGTTATTTATTAGTTGTGCTCTAGCTATACCAGACAGCCAAAAAATAGTTGAAAAGTCATATCCCGACTCATTGTATCTAAAACACTTGTTTTTAAATTTTTTTTTCACCTGAAAACATCTAAGAAATACTCATAAACCTTAGTGAACTCATTTCTACCCTCAAAAGAACCTTTAATCAATAAAAAAAAAAAACTCTTGAGCTAAGATCTATTTTTCTAATAAAATAAAAGGTCAAAAATACATAAATAAAACTCCTCTCATCAGATGGAATTCATTGAAAATAAAATTATTTTTTTATTATCATAATATGGATAAACGATAATTTTTTCTCTACCCCTTTATATTTTAGTGACTCTCTCC
>Ga0325400_1008189_pt1 | contig 10023 bp, 3 predicted proteins | sample PopdelMetagenome_2_FD_205662 | JGI IMG/M metagenome (GOLD analysis project Ga0325400, IMG submission 205662) | Populus deltoides microbial communities from Bellville, Georgia, United States - Xylem-PdKOR-R1 | ecosystem: Host-associated > Plants > Phyllosphere > Stem > Wood/Secondary xylem...
ATTGATCTTTAGCATGGGGGCAATATCCATGAAAGTCAATCCTGCATTTGTCTTCATACTCATCATAGCCACTTCATTGGCTATACACCTGTCCACTTATATCTAGCCATCACATTGGCTCTGGGGTGTTCTGAACTTGGCTCATATTGCGGCCTCACACTTTCTCTTTAGGTGTCTCTGCTCATCGTCATGCAACGGTCTGAAATGGGGCTCCTATCGCAGCCCTCACACCTTCTCTAAGGCGTCTTCGCCCGTTGTCATGGGGCGGTCGCATCCTCCTTTAGCTGAGATGCTTCAAAGTGGCTCCAAAATTCTCTACCACCATGTGCACTATGGGAGAGATTACTGCCACTGACTACATAGAAAGAGAAAGTTGTGGTATACTCCTCGCAATCCTCCACCTCGATTTCTATGTTTGGAGCTTCTGTGCCTTTCTGCTTGACAGCTCCACCTACACCAACTCTCTTTGGTGTCTTCGCCTTTCATCATAGGCGGTCGCCTTTTATCACAGGCGTTTGCACCCCCTCAATTAGGTGCTTCTACAACAGCTCTCTTTCCATCCTTGCATGCATTGGAAAGGTCTTCGCCTGTTGTCTTCATCAAGAGCATAAGAGACTTCTTGTTGTACAAACTTTAACAGTCTCTGCTCTGAGCTTCATCTGGGAACTCTTCTTCTCCTTGCACCTGTTGTCTCATTACAGTACCTCGTTGGATCCTACGGGTACTCCTGCACAATCTCCGTGTGCCCTCGTGCAATTTCTGTTCTTCAGATTTCTCCCTATTCCTTGCTTATGTTTGACAGCAGCTCATCCTGTCATAACACCTGTCCAAGTCAAAATAGGGTGCCAATCTTTATCCCCTGCTGTATTTCTCTTCCATTATCAGGGTCTTCATCAATTCTCCCATCGAGAAATCACAGTCACCGAATCTAACTTCTTTGGAGAAATCACCACTCCATCAAATCCTTGAACCTTTGGAACCCAACTGTTCCCTTGTGCCGCCATCGTGCTAGTCTTCAACTGTTTCATTACAAACTGATATATATACACGAAAATAGTACCGTATGGATAATCCTTCCACTAAGCAAGTTCCCAGGAAAGATTGGAGGGGTCACACTGGTCCCGCTTAAAACCCAACCTCCTAGACAGAACTTCTTAGGCCATATCTATCCATCGTACTGTCTTTCCGTATATACAACCATTTGCTAGCTTTGTTGCGGCTTTCCTTTACAAGTGATCTGGAATATACTGGTTTAATACATGATTTCTCAACATCTAGCGAGACTACCAGTTCTTAGATTCGTCAAGATTGGTCTTCATCAATTTTCACTCTACACCTCTAATTGTCCACATGATCGGGTGTCCAGAGTGTCCCAATTTTGCCTTCCCTCAAGGCAATTAAAATTCTCTCCACTTAGCAGTTCAGCACATGTAATTGGGTAAACATGTGTGACATGTTCTTCTTCATCTCCATCGACCACCATGATGACCTTCAGATGCCTCCTGATCGAGCAATCTCTTTTGTTAATTCACCACCGCCATATTTGGTCTCACATCTCAATGATCGGACCGCACCATTGCATCCGGAATGATCAAATTAGCTGGAAACAAGTCTGAAATCGTCCAAATCGCATTTCAGACGGCTAAGATTTGATCAAAACAATTCTGGCCTGATGAACGGCCCAGATTCAATCTCAGATCCGGTTGCACGTAGGATCAGCTCCACTGGATCCTGTCCCTCGACTCGCGGCTCGGCTCGGCTTCAAAACGGTTCGGCTCAACTCGGCTCGGCTTGGCTCGGCCGCGGCTGATGATGTGGCAGGTGGGTCCCACTTTGCTAATGTGTCTACTGACTGGTCGATGACATGGCTGCTGACATGGCATGCCTACTGTGCATGCTGACATCACACTTACATCAGGCTGATGTCATCCCTGGCATGCCTACTGTGCATGCTGACATCACAATTATGTCATACTGACGTCATTCATATCCGGGTCAACCATGTGGGTCGAGTCAACTGGTATTCGGGTCGGGTCAGCCCATCCAGGCGAAGAAGACGTGTGGCACGGGTGGGGCGCGTCTGCGCGCGTGGCAAACGCCTTGCCGGAGAGTGATGGAGAGTGCGGCCATGTCCGACGTCCAATTTTGACGTCGTTTTCACCAGTGGCTTCGTCTCGGCCTCCTCTACACAGTGGTATGGTCAAAACACCATTTTGACAACTTTTATTTTTGAGCAAAAATCAAACACCCCTTTAAACCATGTGCTCTGATACCAATTGTTGGGGAATCCCGTCTCCCCCATGCGCGGACCGTGGGTGTACTGATAGTTGCTCATAGGAGGGTAAAGCACACTGACACAATATTTTACGTGGTTCGGCAAAACCGCCTACATCCACGGGAGAGTCTATATTATTAGAGACAGATAGAGAAAAGATTACAGCACAATACATGGAGGAGGAGGATCACTTCACTCAAACTCTACTCCCAGCTCTCTTGCTGCACTTGCAGCTGCTGCAATGGCAGCAAGGCTGCTACCATTGCAGCCCTTCACTTTCACTCTACACTCTTCACATTCTCACCCCTCTCTTGCTCATTGTGCTCTCTCACGTATGCCTATTTATAGGCAAGTATGGTGGCTCCTCTTCTTCAACAACAACAGCTGCACATGGGTTGATACATTTGTCAATGGTGGGTGCAACTACCATTGACAAATGGTAACCCTACTCCTTAGGGTAGGTTGCCCAATAATGGCAAATCCCAACATACTTGCCAAACAAAAGCTTGGACTCGTTTCTTTTCCGTAAGTCTCTTCAAGTATTTATTGCCCTGATTTACTCTAGTTGTCAAATTTTACCTGTCTGAAAAATAATTGTTTCGACAGATGAAAGCTGAAGATTGTTATTGGATTGGCGAAAACGCTTTGATATTAATCTTGGAATAGCTCGTGGGATTTTATATCTTCACCAAGATTCCAGGTTGAGAATCATTCACAGGGATTTAAAATGTAGCAACATTCTACTGGATGCAGAGATGAACCCAAAAATATCAGATTTCGGAATGGCAAAAATATTTGAAGGCAACCAAACAGAAGATAGGATAAGGAGAGTTGTAGGAACATAGTAAGTACCTTTGCCTAAAACAAAGACCAAGTGACAAGGTACTATCATTGATTACCTGGAATACTAAAACTTCAGATTCTTGTTTTTCTGATGCAGTGGCTATATGTCACCAGAATATGCTGTGCTTGGAAACTTTCTGTAAAATCAGATGTTTTCAGTTTTGGGGTCATGTTGCTAGAGATTGTGAGTGGCAAGAAGAACAATAGATTTTATCAACAGGATCCTTCTTTGACCTTGATTGGATATGTGAGTTATAGGAGAGCCATGTGTGCTCTTGGCTGAATTTCAATGATCACAATTTTAGATGTTGTCTGCTCTTATTTCTTGTATGTTAATGATTTATATGAACACCACAGGTGTGGGAATTATGGAGAGAAGAAAAAGCATTGGAGATAGTGGATCCATCACTGACGGAGTTGTATGATCCGCGTGAAGCCTTGAAATGCATACAGATTGGTCTACTGTGCGTGCAAGAAGATGCCACGGACAGAACATCTATGTTGGCAGTTGTTTTTATGTTGAGTAGTGAGACAGAGATTCCTTCTCCAAAACAACCTGCATTCCTCTTCAGAAAATCTGACAATAATCCTGATATAGCAGTAGACGTAGAAGATGGACAGTGTTCTCTAAATGAGGTTACAATTTCTGAAATTGCTTGTCGCTGAAGCTGTGCTGTCTGAAAAAATTGCTAATATGAAGTTCCATTAAATTTGTAATGAAAACAAATATGTTGTACATCGCAGCAGATCAAGCTCTTCAGCACTAGACGTACCCATTGCTAAAACTCCCATCCTGATTCTAAACAACTGATCCATTCTGTCTAGTGTCAAGGAAGAAACCTAACAGCATCATCATATGGAATGCTATAGGTGTGGTGTTCGTCAACTATTCTTTTATGGATAGTTACTCTATCTACCTTCTGTTTTGATGCTTGCTTTGTCTTTGCCTTTTTCTCCTCTGTTCCTGAGCCACAAATAACCAAATATGCTAATGATCAGCCATGTTGAACCCACATTTGGAACAAGAACGGTCACAATTTTTGGTCCTCTTCTCAACTCTGACGGGTATGAACTTTTTACCCTAAAAAAAACAAAGCTTTTGAAATCTTTTACATAGTTATAGCTGATTCAACCGTGAAATTGAAAGTTATATTATTAATATAAAGTTTTAGAAAAAAAAATCTCCTTCATTAGTCTCATTTTCAAATTATTCTTATCTTGATCCTATACATGTAAAATTAAAACTCTCTAACCCCTTTGTGTTTTTTTTTAAGATATAATAATTTTAGATATTAATTTCAGTTCTTTTATTTATATAAAAAAACAATAATTGATAAATTATTTTTTTGCTTTGATTTCTAGAATAATAAACTCAAGGAAATCTCTGATTTTTTTTAATTATATATATATATATATATATATATATATATATATATAAAACTCAAGCCCAAAAGTCTTCATATCCAAAATTTGAGCATGTCTGGACCATGGCCCAAGAAAGTGCAAAACTCTCTTTCCAGTCTTTCCAGTTTTTTAAGCATTTTATATATAAAAAAATTGAAAAATGCATTGAAAAGACCAATTATCCGATCCCACAATTTCAATGTCAATTTTCTCCCTTTTACCCGTTTTTCTATTTTCGCTTACAACATGTTTGAAATCAAATATTATAATGTTCTAAAAAATATATCAGACATCAACTCCTGATTTCCATGTAGAATTAACAGAAACCTAAACCTGGAAGAATTACTATAGATATGTGTTGAATTATTATGGATTATAGTAATGAATTTACTATTTTGCCCTTCTCAATCTAAAACTTTACCTATCTCTTAGAGGAATGCAGTCTTTTCACATGCTCAATTGATCATTATAAAAATAATCATGGGTTTCTTGGGCTTTTAATTTTTTATACAATATAATTACTTAAATGTTAAAAAAAAAAAACTATTTTCCTTGGGTTCAGGGACGATTTATATATTTTATAGGACAATAAAATGATTATATTGCTTTTGAAATTACAATTTTCTAACCTTGCCTCTAAGAGCTAATTCATACTTTCTTTTTATTTATTTATTTATTTATTTTTATTATATGATATTTAAGGTAATTTAGTCTTTTAATATATATATATATAAAAGCTAAAGTGGTTGATGCATTCGTTGAACACGCTGCCAGTGAATACGCCTCTCAGTCTTATTTAAGTGGTTTGTGTTTCGGCTGACAACTACCAAAAATTGTTTTCTTTGGTTTTTTTCCATTCATCATAACGCGACCTGCCTCCCTAGGCGGCACGTGTGATGTAAGTCCATTTAGTTTGGCCCGGTTGACTATTTATTTCTTTATTTTTCTTCTTCTTGATTTGCATGCCAGCCTTTCAAAATTTTACAGTAGCCATTAAATTTGTTTTTTTTATTTGGTTTTTATTTTTTTGATTAGTTTTTTTTTTTCATTTTATTATTTTATAAAATTAAAATTTATTTTTAATTTTATTCTTCTTTAAATTTTTTTTGTCTATCAAATTTGATATCTATTTTGTTATTACTATTTGTTTTATTTGAGATCATTTTTAAAATTAATTTTTTTACGATTTCATTCACCTTAATTTTTTTTATTGCTTCTTTTTTTGCTTTGACAAAAAAATTTACGATGTTTTTTTATTTCATTCTTCAACATTAAATTAAACTTATTTATTAAACTTAGATCTAGAATTTAATAGGTTATGAATTTGAGAGATTAACCTAAATTTAGAAGATTTGCTCTGGTTCATTTTGTTTTTTTTTTTCAAGTTCATGTTTTTTAATTTTATCCTTCAACATTTGATTTAATTCGAGATTCAGTTTGTTTTTTTTATTTGTTGTCTATAGGGTTTTTTTACTAATTTTAAAAATGATTTAGGTAAGGTTTTTTTGTCCTTCTTTGTTAAATTTAGCTTTTCATAATTTTCTTTTTATTTTTTTAGTTAAATTAAGTGAATGCTTAGATATAAACATGATATACTTACTTTGTTTGGTATGCTTTTGGGGTCATTATTTAGGTAATGCATACGAACTTTTTTATTTTATTTTTTAATTAGCTTATAAAAAACCATTTTTTCTTATTTAACTTACAAAAATAGGCCATTGTTTTATCCCACGCGCCTGTCCTATTTATTTTATTTTTATTTTTTTATTTGGTACAAAAAACACATCTTGCATCCTTGATTGTTGTGTGGTAAATGAAAAATAACTTAATAAATAATATGTTATTAAATTCAGTGGGGCGTTTTAGCTGGGTCGCGAATATAAAAAATTAACTCAAGTTTATTCTTATCTTTTTTAAACTATTTTTTTCAATGAGTATTTTTATTTTCAATTCCTATTTTTATAGGTCAGGTGCGCGGGTGGGTCATGCTCCTGGACAGATTGTTAATGTTTTGAAAAATGTTTTTTTTTTTTTTACTTAATGCATTTTTCAGCCCCCTGAAGATAAAAAAAAAAAAAAACCTTTGTTAGTTAAATGCTTTTTTTCTTAATCCCACTCGCATGTCATGTTTGTTCTTTATTTTTAGATTTTTTAAAGTCTATATAATGAAATAGATAACCTGGATTGCGGATTTAATAAATTAATTCGGGTTCACTTAGATTTTTTGTTAATTTTTTTTTAATTGAGTATTTTATTTTTGAATTTTATTTTTCATCATTAGATTGATTTTGGATTGAACATAATTATTTGTTTTAATTTTTTTACAAGATTATAACGATTTTATAACCTTGATCACAAATTTGAATAATTGACGTAAGTTGACTTGCATCTATCCAACATATTTTTATTTTAATATTTAAAAAATAAATTTTAATATATCACTGTTTAAATATTAAAAAATAACATCTTTGAAATTAATAAATCAAAGTTTCTTAAATTTGAAAATTGTAGTTAAATAATTAAAAAAAATCTAATTTAATAAATTTTGAATATCAATTGTGGAATGCCACTAAAGTATAAAATTGTTTTAAATAATAAATTAAGTTGACATAACTAATAAAAATCAAATCAAATAAATATTAGAATATTAAATGAATATTATTTTCATCAGACTCATATCTGATTTAATAGGTTATGAATTTAGAAGATTAACTTAAATTTAGAAGATTTGCTATGATTTATTTTTTTATTTTTTTTAAGCTCATGTTTTTTTTTAGTTTCATCTTTTAATATTTGATTTAATTAAATAATGTATTTTTTTATGTACTATTTATAGGGTTTTGTTATTGATTTTAAAAATTACTTGGATTTTCTCGAGTCTTTTTTTTTTCTTTTTTGTTAAATTTAGCTTTAAAAAAAATTATTTTTTTAGTTAAATTAATTAAATTGTTTAGATATAAATATGATATCCTCACTACATAATATTTTATTTGGTATGCTTTTATAGTTATTGCATATGTAATGCATGCGACCTCTTCTTTTTCCATTTTCTTTTTAAATTTGCTTATAAAAAAACCATTTTTCTTATTTAACTTTAAAAAATATATCATTGTTTTGTTCCATGTGCTTGTTCTATTTGTTTTATTTTAATTTTTTTATTTGATACAAAAAAAACATCTTGCATCCTTGATGTATAACAAAACAAAAAATAATGTAATAAATAATATGTTATTAAATTTAGTGGGATGGATGATCCAAATCACGAATATAACAAATTAACTCAGTTTCATTCCTATTTTTTTAAAAACTTTTTCTTATTAAATATTTTTAATTTTTAGTTTTTATTTTTATATAGGTCGTGGGTAGGTGGGTCATGCCCCTAGATGGATTGTTAATTTTTTTTTTTTTACTTAATGCATTTTCAGCCCCCTGAAGATTAAATAAAAAATAGAAAACCTTGTTAGTTAAATGCCTCTTTTTTAATCCCACGCGATGTCATGTTTTTTTTTTATTTTTAGATTTTTTTTTTGTATAATTAAATGTAAAACAATTTTTTTAAAAAAAAATTGTTAAGTTTAGTAAAATAGATAACTCAGATTGTAGATTAATAAATTGACTCGGGTTTACTTGAATATTTTTTTATTTTTTTATTTTTTAATTTTATTATTCATTGTTTTTGAATTGAACATAATTATTTGTTTTAATTTCTTTACAAAATTGTTATGGTATTATAACCTTTGATCATGAATTTGAATAATTGATTTAGTTTGACTCATGTATGTTCTATATATTTTTATATTAATATGTGAAAAGTAAAATATTAAAAAACAAAATCTTCGAATATGCCTAGAATATTGCATTCATGATTGATTTTTTCCCCTTAAAAAAACACTATATTAGTACTTGCACAACAGTGGTGTTCGATAGATATTTTATTTTCAATTCCTATTTTTATAGGTCAGGTGCGTGGGTGGGTTATGCGCCCAAATTGTTAATTTTTTTTTAAAATGTTTTTTTTTACTGACTGCATTTTCAGCCCCCTGGAAGATTAAAAAAAAATAAAAAAAAACCTTTGTTAGTTAAATGCCTCTTTTTTTTTTTTTTAATCCCACACGCATGTCATGTTGTTCTTTATTTTTAGATTTTTTAAAATCTAGTGGAATAGATAATTTAAATCGCGGATTTAATAAATTGACTCGGGTTTATTTAGATTTTTTAAAAAATTTTTAATTAAGTATTTTAATTTTGAATTTTATTTTTTGTTATTGAATTGCTTTTAGATTGAACATAATTATTTGTTTATATATATAATCACCTAGCTAGCCAAACTTATAATGATAATAATAACATAAATAATGATAGCAAAGTAGCAATAATGTCATCAATGGTGTTCATATTGATAGGTTAGAAATTAAGTGTAAATAGAACATAGAAAATGCCCAACAAAATTAAATTATTGATTTAGGTTGCTTCTTTTAATTATAAGTTTATTATCATTATAAAGATAAAAATATTTAAAGGTTATATAGATAACTAAAATTGCTATCTAGCATTGTTATATACATCAAGGGAAGAAAGGAAAGGAGTTTTAGAGCTTTGATTCAGTATTAATGAAGTCAAAACAAGAATAATTTGAACTTGAAAACGAGTGTTACGAGTTATTTTCAACACAGGAAAGTTGATATAGAAGATTTTTATCCAACACATCACCTTATAATAATGGACATAAATTTTGATTCTAGAAGCCATGGTCCTATATAGGGTTTGATTTAAATTTTTTATTTATTTATTGTAGAAATATTTTATTAATTTTTAAGTTTTGTTTATGGTTTTTTTTTTCTAGTATATAATAGTCTAGAAGAGCTTTAATATTTAAATTTGTTTAGAAAAATATTGACTAATAAAAGTTTGAATTATAAATATTATGCTTAATGTCTTTTTCGACACAATTCTATCTTTCTTTGCGTTTATTGTCTTTTTTATGTTGTTTTTGGATGCGTCAGCAACCTCCTACATGTTTCTAAAACTAGAGGACGGTGTCGTTTCCAAAACATCTGGATTGATATTTTAACGAGAACTAGTCATTGCCTAGACTTTGAAGGTTGAAAAGAGTAACTCATTAAAGAGATGCCTAATTCCGTCACGCAACTTCTCTGGAGACTTGTCTGAAGGCCATATCCATTCTCCACAAAGCAAAATTTAACACTTTTCCGAAAGCCAAGATCCAGTTTACCCACTCATGGAAGCTGAAAAACTGTTCCTGTTTTTTTCTCTTTTAATGCTCCAATTCTCATCATGTACATCACTAGACTCCTTAAAGACCAACCAAACCATTAAAGAAGGTGACGTTCTTATCTCCGAAGGAAATAATTTCGCACTAGGATTTTTCAGTCCAGGTAGTTCTAGCAATAGATATCTTGGAATTTGGTACCATAAAGTACCAGAACAAACTGTGGTGTGGGTTGCAAACAGGAACGATCCAATCATTGGTTCCTCAGGAT
>Ga0325400_1008192_pt1 | contig 10021 bp, 8 predicted proteins | sample PopdelMetagenome_2_FD_205662 | JGI IMG/M metagenome (GOLD analysis project Ga0325400, IMG submission 205662) | Populus deltoides microbial communities from Bellville, Georgia, United States - Xylem-PdKOR-R1 | ecosystem: Host-associated > Plants > Phyllosphere > Stem > Wood/Secondary xylem...
AAACCAACACAGAATAAATCTTCGTTTTGAAGAACCATGTTCCTCTATATTCATTGAGAATTTACAAGCTTTTAATTAATTTCAAATTCTAACATAATTTTAGGAGAAAATGATATCTTAAGCCTACATGTTTTGAAGATGAAAATGATTTTATTTTTTTTGGTTTAATTCTCAATCGATATGATATTTAGAAAATATTAATTTTATTTTTTTAATTATGAGTGTCTGAATTTGTTTACACGTATCTCAACTAACAATCAAATAAATTTTCAATAATTTTAAGATTTGTGGTAATTAAATTAACGATATTGAGAAAATAAACTTTGAATGTTACAAGTTAAACTACACTTGTTAATCATAGAATTAATCACAGATAAATGCTATTTGACATTGATAAATATATTGATACCAAACCATCAATTTATGTTTCTAAAATGAAAATAAAAGTTGTGTCGTTTCAATCTCTATATTTATGTATAGAATCGTGCACGGTCTTGGACTCCTACAACTATGTTAGAGCTAGAAATGGTGTCTAGCTCGCAACTACATACATTGACAAGACAGAAAAGACCTGCGAGATTTTCTGGGAAAAAAAAGAAGAAGAAACATGAAAGAAGGGTCCTCGAGCATAATTACTTTTCAATTGTATTTTGTTAAAAAATATATTAAAATATTTTTTTATTTTTTAAAATTTATTTTTGATATTAATATATTAAAAAAATCTGAAAATATTAATATATATATATATTTAAATTTCTTAAAAGTATTTCTAAAACGTCTAAGCGTAAACTTAGATTGTAATGGTGATAGAACGATGACGTAAATTTCTGGGGGTAATTATTCCCTTTTCACGTCTTTTCCATTTATGTGGGCATTTGAGGCAACATGGCCACCGCCGTGTGCGTGTGCCGCTTGCCTGTCTCGAACCATGTGGGCCCCCCCATGCTCGTTCTTTTCTTAGATAAAAATTAATGGTGATAATTAGTTAAATAAAGGAGACGAGTCAAGTTCCCTTGCAAGCGCAATGCTTAGCTATGATTGATGTCATTTGGATTTTCATGGGTAAACTTATTAAGGTAATGGTTTGAGGTGTGATTGTATTTTTGTTTCCATTTTATTTTTATTTTATTTTTTATTTTGTTAAATTTAGTTTTTAATTTTTTAATTACTATTTTTTTTTCTGATTCCATTCTTTGTAAAAAAAATTTCTATTAAATTTCATCTTTATTCTTTTGATCTATCATCATAAATGATATCTACAATTAAGTAATGGTAAATTTCCAATAATTTTTTTTTCTTTCACGTTTAATATGGTGGCTCATTTATTTTAGTTGATTGTTGTTAAATATTTTTTTTACAGTTTGCATGTTATTTTTTTTATAATTTAAATCATATTATTAAACTACCTAGTCTTATTAGATCTAATTTAGTTAATAACTCAAGTATCAGATTTTTCTTATTTATTTAAAAATACTATGGTTATCTAAGCATTTTTTTTATATATTTAATTTTTTTTGACCACCCCACGACACAACAAATAACCAAAAGCGTGTTTGAGAGTGTGATTTTGTTGTTTTTATGGTGTTTTTTACTTAGAAATGTATCAAAATAATATATTTTTTATTTTTTAAAAATTATTTTTGATATCAGCTCATCAAAATGATATAAAAATATTTAAATTTTTAAAATTTTTTAAAATATTTTTTAAATATAAAAACAAACATGCGTGTATTTTGATCGTGGTGCATGTACCACGTGGCCGTCTTCGAACTAGAAAACCAGAGGGGTCCCAGTCTGATTTTCTTTGATAAAAATAAATGGTCATACTTAGTTAAATAAATGAGAGAAGTCAAGGTTCCTCGGCAAGCGCAATGCTTAGGTATGATAGATGTCATTTGGATATGGTTAAATTAAAAGAGGATGCTTGATTCTCCAATCAAAAAGAAAAAAAAAAAAAAAGGGATGATGCGATGCCGTCTTTTGAACCGGAAATTCCAGCCATAAAATCCAAAACTAGAGCTTTCTTAAAAAAAAAATTAAAAAAATTAAAATTAAAATACAAGACATAAGGAAGAACACAAAGAAGTAGCCAGCCATTATTAAAAAAAAAAAAAAAAAAAAAAAAAAAAAAAAAAAAACAGCTGGTAATGAGTCACCAACCATGATCCATTTGCCCTCCTTTTTCTTTTTTTCTCACGTTAGGAGGAAGATTCCATAAGAAAATCTACTACATTATTATTACATTTTATCGTTACTATAATTCTTTTTTTTTTTTTTTTATCTAATCCACGGAATAACAATACCCATTGATAAGATAAGGACGATGGAATCACCCATCTATCCCTTTCAATACTATAAAACTAAACATCATAATCAAGAAGGAATTTTGAACCAAATCTATGATCCTAAAATAGAAGATTTTGATCATTCTAATATGTCAAATCTATATACGCAATGGAAAAATAATACAATCCATATCTTCTTCCGTGATTAATTAAATATTAAAGTAATTATCTAGAAATCTTTCTGCTATAAAAAATAAAAATTCGTATAATCTATGCCGAATTTTAGGTTTACTTTGCGTGGATGAAAGATAATATAATTTTTATTAATATTTTTTTGGCTAAACATAAACTAACTTTTACATCTCCATCCATCATAGGCTCTAAACTTTATTTGTCACTTAATTTAAAATCTACATGACATGTGGGCCATCTTAAAAATATTTTTCTAACATTCTTCAACTTGGCCCATATGATTCCATCTGAAAAGTGACAATATCTTTATAGAGTTCAGAATATCTAGTGAGTGAAAATACTCACACTTAAATCAAGAATATAACATATGAATCATAGCGGTCATACTACCCATATGATCTTTATATTGTTTTGCCTGCAATGCTTTAGTCATAGAATCTGTAATCATTAAATTATTGTTAATATGCTCAATGAACACTTCATATTCCTTCATTTTCTATTTCACAATGATATATTTTATGTCGATATGCTTATTTTGGCTCTCAATCTTATTATTCTTAAAGAAGAAAACTTCAATAAATTATCACAATATATCTTTATTAGGGGTGAGCAAAAAAACCGGAAAACCGATTAAACCGAGAAAACAAAAAAAAATGAAAAAATTGAACCGAAAAAAACCCGATTAAATTATTGAAAAAACCGGCTGGTTCGGTTCGGTTTCGGTTTTATAAGCAAAAAACCAAAAAAACCGAATCGAAACCGACAAAAAACTAGAAAAAAACCAAGCCAAACAAAGCCAAAACCGGAAAAACTGAGCCAAACCGGTTTGAACCGGTTTTTGCCCTAAAAAACTAAACCGAACCGAAACCAGTCGGTTTGACCCAGTTTCGGTTTTTTTTCAAAAAAAATTTCGGTTTGGTTACTTTTTTTGATAAAAACCGAACCGAACTGAAAATGATATATTTTATGTCGATATGCTTATTTTGGCTCTCAGTCTTATTATTCTTAAAGAAGAAAACTGCAACAAATTATCACAATATATCTTTATTAGGGGTGAGCAAAAAAACCGGAAAACCGATTAAACCGAGAAAATCGAAAAAAAATAACTGAAAAAACCGAACCGAAAAAAAACCGATTAAATTGTTGAAAAAACTGGCCGGTTCGGTTTCGGTCTTATAAGCAAAAAACCGAAAAAACCGAACCGAAACCGACAAAAAATCGGAAAAAAAACCAAGCCAAACCGAGCCAAAATCGAAAAAACCGAGCCAAACAGAAAAAACCGAGCCAAAACCCTAAAAAACCGAGCCAAAAACAGAAAACCGAGCCAAAACCAGAAAAACCGAGCCAAACCGGTTTGAACCTGTTTTTCCCCTAAAAACTGAACCGAACCGAAACCGGTTGGTTTGACCCGGTTTCGGTTCGGTTTCTGTTTTTTTTCAAAAAACAATTTCGGTTTGGTTACTTTTTTTGATAAAAACCGAACCGAACTGAAAATAATCACCCCTGATCTTTATTAGTCCTAATATGGAATTGACAATTTTAAGACCAAAAATAAAATGTTGTAACCAGGTCGTATGTGTCGTTACTTTATAGCATGTAATGATAAAGTAACAATAATTTGCTTAGTATTTCTTCAAGATATAACTCTTTCATCAAGAAGAAAAATGTACTCTGAAGTAAACTTTCTTGTGTTTATGCAACCAATAAAATTTAGGTTTGAATAACCAATCACCTCAAGGTGATTAATATATTTGTAAGTCAACCTATAATCCCTCGTTCCTTGTAGATATCTAATCACTTTTTTAGTAGATACCTAGTGGTCAGTTCCTAGATTACTTTGGAACCTTCCCAACATTCTCACTGCAAATACCAAGTCAGGTCTTGTACAGTCTTGTATATACATAAAACTTCCAACTGCAAAAGCATAGAGAATGATACTCCTCTAGTATTTTTTCAATGTATTTTGTAGGCATTAATTTTGAATGAATTTGTCTTCTTTTACAATGGGTGCTATTAAGGTGCACAATTTCACATACTAAATCTTTTCAGAACTTTTTCAATACAGGTCTTTTAAGACAACTCTAATGTCCTTTAAGACCTATCTTTATGAATTTCTATGCCAATGACATAAGAGGCTTCACTCAATTCCTTTATATCAAAGTTTAGAAAAGGAAATTGCTTTGTCTTATGTAGAAACTTAAGTCACTACCTGCATGAAAAATATCATTTGAATATTGTACAAGAAATATATTTTTTCTTCCACTGATCTTAAAGTATATACATTAATCAACAATTTTCTCAATAAAACTACAAGAGATTATAACATTGTGAAATTTAATATACCACTTTCAGGAGGGCTGTTTTAGTTCATATATAGATTTTTTAAGCTTACAAACTAATTAGTTATTTATGTCATCACAAAAACCTTTAGGTTAATTCTTATATACCTCTTCATCTATATTTCCATTTAGAAATGTTGTTTTCACATCTATCTGATGCATCTCTAAATCAAAATGAACTCCTAATACCATTATTATTCTAAATAAATCCATTTTAAAAAATTAAAGAGAAAGTTTCATGGTAGTCTATGCCTTTCTTCTAACTATAACCCTTAGCTATAAGTCTAGCTTTATATCGCTCAATATTACCAGAAACATCTCTTTCAATTTTATAAACGTGATTATAGCTAATGACTTAATATCCCTCTGGAAATTTGATGATGTGTCGAACTTGATTTTTATATATAGAATCTATTTATTCCTTTATGGCATTATACCACATAGTAGAGTCTTCTCCGTTAATGGTTTGTGAAAATGAATTTGAATCACCTTTAAGTCTAACTTTAAAAGTTTGACTCTTAAAAGTATATAACATGGTTATTAGAAAATGTTGGTCTCTTTATTCTTAAAGTTCTTCTTAATTCAATTTCCTCGTGTAGGTTTACTTCATTAAGAATTAGTTACTCTTGAATTGGTTGTTATTCAAAATTATTTACATGATTTTCTTGAACAAGACCCATTTGTCTTTTATCTTTATGCAACTCAGTTGAATCTTATGTTTTCTCAAATTCTATCATTATAAAAAAATCTCTCCCGCTGAAATTGAGATTCTCAAGGAATATAACATTTCTTGCATCTACTATTCTTGTACTATAAGGAGGACAATAAAACCTATATCATTTAAAGTTCACTACATAAATAATAAAATATTCATTGGTTGTTCTTGGGTCTGATTTCTTTAATTTAGTATTATCAATACTTACCTCAACACGACAACTTAATACATGTGTATAATTTAAACCGAGCTTTAACTCATTCTATAATTCAAAAGGTATTTTATACACAACTTTGGAATGAACCATATATATATATATATATATATAGTTGTCTTTAGTGCTTCACTTCATAAGGATAATGGTAGATTAGAATTACTAATCATGCTCCTTACCATGTCTATAAGTTTACGGTTCTTTGTGGTGTTCTAGACATTGTATATTATGCAATAATGCCTTCTTCTTCAAGGGACTTTGCAAATAGACCTGATATTTGTCCATTTTCTATATACATACTATAATACTCTCCACCTCTATATGACCTTATAATATTTTCCTTTTTGTTTTTCTACCTCAACTTTATAAATCTTAAAAGCATTAAGTGTTTCAACCTTATCAAATAAGAGATAGAAATATCTTAAAAGCATTAAGTGTTTCAACCTTATCAAATAAGAGATAGAAATATATAAATATAGAATTATCATTAATGAATGAGATAAAATATCTTTGACCATTCAATCATGAAGTATTAAATAGTCCACAAATATCAATATGTATGATTTTTAAAATTTCTAAGCTCTCCGTGACACCTTTAGTGGTCTTGTTAGTTTACTTTTCTTTTATGCAATCTACACAAATACTGAAATGAGTAAAATCAAGATTGCTTAAGACTTTATCATTCATTAATCTTTTAACTCTTTTAATAAATATGTGACCTAATCTCCTATGTCATAACTTAGAGGAATTTTCATCAATTTTGCTAATTTTAATACCATAATCAACAAGCATTAATAAACAGTCGAGCTAAAAAATAAGGTCTAGATCAATTTTATATAAACTATCAATTAATGTTCCACCAACAATAAAAAAATTATTTTTCCAAACACTAAAAATATTTTCATTAAACAAAAATCCACAATTAACATTCCAGATCTGGAAATTGAAATCAAATTTTAAGAAAATGATGGAACATAAAAGACATTTTCCAAATCAAAATAAGTTTAAATTTTAAAACTAATCTAAAAGTCCCTACAACTTCAATTTTAGAGCGCATCTAGTTTCCTGAAATAAAACTAATAATAAGACTAATAAATTAAAAAACCAGGAATAAAATGTATTCACACTTGAGAGTCTGGAATAAAATTCATTCTTAATGTTCATTTATTATCTTATTTCAATTAAATTATAAAAATAACAACTCTTACTAAGGTCAAGTCATTACTTTTATATGATAATCATGCATATAAATTTAAATTAACACCAGTCAAAAACGATTATGAAAAATATATTTTTAATATGATATATCCACTTATCATATTAAGGGTTAGTTTGGGAAATATTGAAATATTTTTGTGAGAATAAAAAATATTTTAACTTATATCAAATTAAGTTACTTTACGTGAATAGAATTCATTAATTATTTTTTGGTTAGTCTAGGAAATTTTCATATATAACCTAATTTGTACACCTCCTTTTATTATGGATATGCTTGACCTATAACTATAGTTCAATAAACTCCAAATTTTAATTGTCTACATTATACATGAGCTACCCTAAAGTATTTTTCGAACAAATTATAATTAAAAAAAATAAAAAATAAAAAGAAGAAAAGCGAGGAGAGGAAGGGAAATGAAATTGTTGGTCATCGATCCCAATGATGAACAGAAGAGAGAGGGGGCCAGCAGAGGAAAATTATTTTTATACTTCTCACTCCAAATCTTCATTATTATAACTTGAATTGTTAAAGTCTATTGACTTTATAAATGGGTCCTTAATGCTTTTTAAATTTGAATCTAGCAAACACACTTGTAAATTCGGTCAACTTAAAGATCGTGAAACAAAGACTATATACCCAAAAAAAAAAAAAAAAGTATGACGACAGCATGAAATAGATGCTGCTGTCATGATTTTATGATGACAACGACATCCAAATTCCAATGCAGTGATCATAGAACAAACACATCAAAAATTGTCCTGATTCCTACTATATGTGTTAGAAAATATTTAGAATTTCTTTGTTTTAAGTTCGCAAATAATTATTAATCTCGATCTATAAATAAATTTAATATTTTTCAAGTAAAATATAAAAAAAAAATAACAAAAGTTATTACACTCCCAAACACTAAAAAAAACCCCTCTAGATTTAATAAAAAACCGGACAACATTTTTATGTCTAAAACACCCTTTTTTTGTATTAAAAAAATGACACTACCAAGTTATATTTATTTTTTATTTTTCTGCATTTTTAAAACACTGAAACAACCAATTGAAAGCAAAAATTTGTAAGCTAGTATTTAAGGGATTTTTAGCATTTTCACACTTGTTTTAGTATTTTAATAAATATAAAATATTATTGAAGAGAAAAAAGAGGTTAACACATAAGCGCTGGGATGTGGTTCAATATCAATGACTTTTTTTTTCTTGTCCTTCTATTTTTTTTCTCTCCTCTCGAAAATCACGCTAGCCATATAAAATTTGATTCTTAATTTTTTGATTTTTAATTTTTATTCTTTATTTTTTTATAAAATTTTATTTATTTTTAATTTCATCTCAATTTATGATATGTTATTTTTTTTTCAATTTAGTCCTCATTTATTTGATTGTTTTTTAGTTATTTTGTTAAATTGGTTTTTCTTTTCAATTTTACCCTTCATTCATAAATTGGTTTTTATTTTTTATTTCAATTTTAATCCTTATCCATTTGATTGTTTTTTTTAATCTTTTTGTAAAATTAAATTTTAATTTTAATTTTACCCTTCAATAAAAAATAAAATTTATTTTTATGTCGATTTTGATCCATATTCTTTTAATTGCTATTTTTTTTGGATCTTTTTGTATAATTGAAGTTTTTTTTTTCAATTTCAACCTTCAACATTTAATTAGTTAGGAATTGAATTTTATGATTTTATTAAATAAGATGTTTCCGGTCTAATGACCTGAACCATGTGTTTAAAAATTTAAGGCAAATGATTTTCTTTATTTTCTTTTCCATCTAGTTATAAAATTCTGATCTCATTCATCACCTATCTTCTCTATCATATAATTAAAATAAAATAAATCTATTTAACTTAGTAAAGTTTATCACCATATTCATAAATTTTTTCAAGCTTGAAAATAAATTTGCAACACCTAAATATATATTTTTATACATAAAAAAATTCAAACTCATTGGATATAGCGTGGTCCACAGCTAGTCAGCTAGTTAGTTAACTAAAAAGCACCTTTATTTTGTAGGTTATAGAATAAAGCTGCGTAGGAAAAAGAAATGGAAAAGCGAAGTGCTTTTTATTTATTTATTTATTTTATTTATTTTTGCAAGAAAAAAGAAGGAAATTCTGTAAAGCAGCCTATGTGCAAATCGCAAGAACATCACGATGACAAGAGCTTGACATCATCATCATATTTGGTCCAAGGAGAGAGTAGAAGAAGGATATCCCCACGCCTCCAACCTCCTTCGGGTCACAGATACCAAACAACCCCAGCAAAGCAGCACGTGTTTGAATATTATCTTTAGTCCCTGGATTTTACCAGAATCATAACTCGGTCCTTCACCTTTGAAAACCTACAACTTAACTCCTCGACTCTTGATGACCCTTTTTGCATTAAAACAGTTTTCGGATTTTTTCTTAGTTAAGTTCTTAACAGAAAACCAAGGTGTAGAGGAAAACGGAGATGCTTTAACAAGAGTTAAGGGACTAGATTATAATTGTTCAAGCTTGAGGACTAAATTGTAATCATGTTCAAAACCCAAGGAAGAAAGAATAATCTATTTGTGGCGTGTCCGAAAGCAAACAAAGCCACCTGCTCTTGCTATATATATGGATGCAGAGCAGGTTCTAATTTCTAAAGAAGCTTACGAATAAATCCAAAGACACGAACAAGAAAATACTAACTGATTTTCTTTTAGTGTTTCTTTTTGTTTTTTCGACTGCTTGTAGTATATGAGAGCTTCTTTTTATCGAAATTTTGTGAAGAGATTATATCCACCAACTACTACCAAGGCTAGTAACAGTATACACCGTATCAGAAATATCATGTCTGAATCAGATCAATCCATTGGTTTCGACACACCCAGATTGGTGACCAAGAAGATCCTGGCCAAGCTCCAACATGAAGGTGATGGTGCTGTTGTTAGAAGAGGCATTGGAAGGTACTTCCTCCTTCTTCTTCTTGGTTTTTTTTTTTTGTTTAATATCAATCTTAAATCATGCATGGCTTCTTGTTCTTGATTTATTCCAGTTTTGGTTTGCTGGTTTCTTGATTCATTTCTTGG
>Ga0325400_1008193_pt1 | contig 10020 bp, 5 predicted proteins | sample PopdelMetagenome_2_FD_205662 | JGI IMG/M metagenome (GOLD analysis project Ga0325400, IMG submission 205662) | Populus deltoides microbial communities from Bellville, Georgia, United States - Xylem-PdKOR-R1 | ecosystem: Host-associated > Plants > Phyllosphere > Stem > Wood/Secondary xylem...
AATTTGACAGTATATCGTTGACTGATGAGAGCCTTGTTGACAAAGAAAATTCAATTTGAAAAAAAAATATATATTCAAAATCAGATGTTTATGGACTCAATTAAATTTTATCTAAGGTTTAGTTGAATTTATAGCGGGTTGATTGCAAGAAAAATTGATTTTTAAGTCAATCTAGGCTTTTATTGGAAGAACTTAAAGTTCTAGGGTCAAATTAGAATTTTTAAGAGTTGATTTAATCAAATTAGGGGCTTAATTGCATATTTATTGAAGTTTGATGGTCAATTAGGGACTTGATTGAAACAATCCGAAACCAATGAAGAACACGAAGATACTCAAACTTAAACCCAACAATTTGAACATCAAACTAAACCAAATTTGAAGCAATAAAATGTAAGGTTTTATTCGTAATTAAGCATAGATGAAGAATTAAGTGTTATTTTGCTTCAATTATTAATCAAACATCACACTGTTTTTTTGTCAAAATGAGTTTCGGTTCAAAATTGACACCTTAAGATTAAAACCTACAAAAACATATTATTGATTCATAAAAACCTAGATTATTTATTAATAATGACACGAACTTGCAGAAACCAAAATTGAATCAAAATGAGACCTAAGACTAGCACTCAAGACAATGTTCTTCCAATAAACATGAAGAACATGAACTAAGATTGCCTAAAAAACCAAACATACAATGTGAACAATGCATATTATCATAACCAAATATACTTGAATAAAAAAGAACTAATAAAAACAACAAATCATCAAAATCATGCAAAAGATTCCAAGCTTCAAAGCTATCAACTTAAAACAACCTATATATTCATGCAATTTATATTCAAAATGTCTTCCTAAACCTTTGACAAGAACCAAACAAAACTCAGAAACCCAGAAACATGCATCAACCAACATTGAAAAAAATTCATAAACTTGCTCCCATATTTGGCAAATTTCAAATCAAACTAAAGTGTACTCTTAACATATTAAGACAATAATCATCATGTTAATACACTTAAAACATTGCATTTAAATAATAAAAAACAATCCAACAGTTAAACAGTAGCCGAACGACACGTCGTTTAAGCTAAACCCTATAAATTAGGGTTTTATTTTGGGATTTGGCAAACTTCAATTTAATCCCTATTCTTCCAGTTTCTTTTAATTTCACTCGTAATTGCTTCATGAACCCTTCATTTTATGCAATGTCACCCCTGCCAAACTTAATTGCCAGCCCCAAATTTAAGTGTCTTTTACAACTTGGTCCTTTGTTTGCGATTTGTTTAATTAGACCGCCACATGACCATCAAACCTTCAATTATCTTCAATTTGACCCCTGATTTCACCAATTTCAAAACTTGAAAAGTCTTGTATGTCTTACAAGTTGGTCCTTAGTTTTTTATTTGTTCAATTAGGTCCCTAATTACCCATTATACTTTGAAATTTATGCAATTACGCACCTGATTTGACTAATTTAACTTTTAAAAATTACAATTTAGCCCTCAACTTTTATTTCTTCTATTTAGAGCCTAAATTAACTTCAAAAGGTTAATTTTCTTACAGTTAAATCCTCATTAAATTCAATTAAACATTTTTAAAAAATTTCAATTGAGTCCTTAAACATCCAAGCTTGAATTTTCCTCGTCAAAATGAATTTTCTTTGTTCATTGGGAGACCTCACTAGTCAAAGATATGCTGTCAAATCCAATTTTAATCTTCCTCGAATAGTCTTTTGCAAATTTCTTGGGCATTCTGGTATTTTTTCTCAACTGGTATGCATTTTTTTTATTTTCTTCCAATATTTCTTTCAATTTTTAATGTTTTCTCTTTTTCTCTTTTTTTTAATTTTTTGTTTATGTGGGTCCCCAAAAATGCGTAATAACATTAGGTTCAAGCTTCAAGTTGAACCTCCACCTTCAACTTGAGAGTGTGTATTGTCATAACCCATTTTTGGGTTATTCCCCAATTCACATGTTTTCTCTCTTCAAAAAAAGAAAATACAAAAAAATATCAAAAACATATTATCAAAAAATATAATAGTGAAAAGAGGATGTCAGAGCGCCCTAAAAATGGTTAAAAATTGGTTGAGGAGGTTCAAAAATACAAAGATTAAAATTTGACAATATTTTGTTGACTAATCAAAGCCTTGTTGATAAAGAAAATTCAATTTGAGGAAGAAAAGTCTAAAAGCAGATGTTTATGGACTCAATTAAATTTTATTGAAAGTTTAATTGAATTTACGGAGGGTTTGATTGCAACAAAATTTGATTTTGGAGTTAATTTGGGCTTTAATTGGAAGAAATTCAAGTTTTGGGATCAAAATATAATTTTTGAGAGTTAATTTGGTCAAATCAGGGACTTTTTGAAGAAATCCTAGTCCAGGGACCAAACTGGAAAAGGCGTGTAAATAAAGGGGTTGTAATTAAAACTGAATCAAGGGCCAAATTGAAGAAATTAGAAGTTTATTGTTCAATTGAGGGTCAAATTGTATAAATTCAAGACCAAGGACCAAAGTGAAAAAGGTTGTCAACTTTAGGGCCGCTGTTTGATTTTTGGCAGGTGCAATTGCATTGATTTTTAAATCAAAATTGCAATGTAGGACTTGATTGAACAAATTACAAATTGAGGACCAATGTGAACTCGGACTCGTTTTTGCTGCCTTTTCCTTTTAAGTGAAACGGCGCGTTTTATCCAAAACGGCGCCGTTTCATGCACTGTTCACATAAAAAAAAACCCAAACGGTGTTGTTTTGAATAGCATTGTGGGTCTTCTTCTTCTCCTGGACGTGTGAGACAGGGGAAGAAGAAGATTGTTTTACCGACTTTTCTCTCCCTCTTCCTTCAAAAAACATCAAAAAGACGCTAATCATAACTCCATGTGTATAACCTCTGACCTGTGGCCTAACACGGGGCGGTGAAAAAGGAGGGAACATGCCCTTCGAGCTGTTTTTGGGGCGGCTGCACAGTGGCCGCCCCTGCCTCTCTCTCCCCTGTTTTTCCTATAAATACAAGGGAGAGCACCAGAAAAAAGGAACACAAGAAAAAAGGCGGGGAGACCGAAAGAAAAGAAGGAAAAAAAACATAGCAGAGAAGAGAGAAAAGGAAAGAAAAAGAAAGAGAAAGAGAAAGAGAAAGAGAAAAACAAAATAGAAAAAAAATAAAGGAGGGAGAGAGAGGAAGAAGAATGCGAAGCACTGTGCGCACGGTGCCCCAGCCACCGCCAGCAGCCGCGTCCTGCCACCTCCACCGCCTCCAGCAGCACTGTGAGGCACCACAAGTCAACCCTCTTCCCTTTCCCTTTCGTCTTCCTCCTCTTCCGCATCTGCTTGTCCACTGTTCATGTTGCATGTGAACAGTGGAGAGGCCCACTGTTTAATGGGATGGCAGCGCCGGCCCAGCCCAAAATGGGTGGGCTGGGTCCGGCTCAATTAAAAAAAAATAATTTTCCTAGTGACCAGAATACCAGGTGGCGATTCCCAGTCTATATTTTACTAATAAGAGACAATAATTCCTTTTCTTTCCATATTTGCCAGTGAGGGTGGACGATCACCGCGACGCCGTACACGTGCGATGTGTATCATAGGATATTACACATTATAGCCTTTTATATATATATAGGAAAGGTTAATTAACTAATTGGTTAAGCCTCCTATTATTTTAAACCACAACAAAAAATCTTTAATATGGATACGGCTCGATACGTGCTTGACAAATAGTTGTGATTGTGAATTAAAATCAATAGACAAATCAAACTTCATAAGTTATATCTAGGAATAAGTGTATAGACATATAGATTCCATAAGATTTCTCCCATAAACATAATGAATTGCCCATTACAAGTATTATTAAAAAAATGCAGGACACTAGTTTGTGTATGTCAACATTGAACATTGTCAGTAAAAAAAAAATGAAAATTTGGCCCAACCTGAATCTAGTTTGTGTATGTAAAAATATGTCGATTTTAAAAAAAAATTAATATTTGTTAATATTAATATAAATTGATTAATTGACCAATCTCACATAAGAAATAAAAAATTTGTGGCAACCTTTATTTTTTTTTTAATATCAAACCTATTTTGTCAGATGCCTTTCCTATATGCGGATTGCAATAAAATTGAAAGAATTTTGTATTGAAATTAACCAAGCCCAATATATACATAGGACCTAAAAACCCACTAAAATAGGCAAGAAAAAAAATAGCATGTACATAAAACATTAAGCTTTTGCGTCTCATCTAACAATTTAAGCTTTTGAGTTGAAATGGTTTTTTGATATTATATCAGAGCCTTATTGATCAAGTGGTTACCAGTTCGAATCTCACCACCCTCATTCTATTTGATAAAAATTAAGTACAAAAAAATATGAGGTTATGCAAGTTTGAATCCCATAAAATTTTCAATTGATTATAAAAACAAGATGATTTTCTAGTGACAATATCAAGCAACAAACGAAGAGTGTGTGTGTGTGTGGAGACAACATGAAAATTAAGGAAAAGCCAAAGCTAAAAAGCTTCTTATTTATTTAAGTTTTATTTATGCCCACCACATGATAGTAGGCAGTCGAGATCCCTCATACAGGATTGCAGTAGCTAATAGTTCAGGTTCAAACATGATAATAGGCAATCGACTTCCCTCAATATCATTCTGACACCATTTTATTCTCGATTTTTGGTGCTCTCTATTCATCTGGTTCAAACATAACAAGAAGAGGGCCGGCACCAGGAACCAAGTTCTTGTCACCGTTGACGCCAACTGGGACGCATGAGCATTCACAGAAGGGTTCGGACATTGGACAAAATGAAAGCTGATAAAAACTATTCTCACCTTCATACTTGGTGATCTTAAACCGATTCAATCTATCAACACCTCCAGTGGTCACAATGTATCCTTTCAGTGTTGTACTGAATCGGATTTTCCACATGGGTGTCACGCCTCCCATTAAGCACATGGCACTTGGCCCTGCAAAGTTCACATTTAGATGAGTTCCTTCGCGGATGACACTATCGGTGGATTGTATAACTGGTGAAAATGTTATTGGGAGGCTCTCGTTCAATGTGGAAAGTATAACATCTGAATTGCATAAGACCTGGCCATTGATAGTGAATGATTCTCATCATGCCTATGCCTTTGATTTCGTTGTATCTGGTAAGATTTGAAATTCACATTGTTGTGTTTACTTCAAATTTAATTAATGAAGGATCTTCTTAGGGGTTGATACTGAAGCTAGCAAGGAAATCTTTCAAAGTATATCTTCACAGATTCAAAACGTGGTTATGATTGGTATTGGTAGGTGAAAGCTGATCTTTTTGTGAAGGTCGGAGTCTAGGGTCTTAGATAGGGGTGGTAATATGGTGGTGCTGTTAAGAAAGGATTAATGAATATCCCAAAGTTACATAATGGTTTAGGAAAGAAATATGTAAACCTGATCTGTCAACTATACTATTCCTATTGTAATTCATATTCCTAATATAGCGTAGCACAATTGTAGGGAAATACTTGTATATAAGTGGCAGAGTATCATTGAATAATATAAGACAAATATTTTCTCTTCTCTGTTTTTCATGGTATCAGAGCTGGTAACCTAGCTCTTTGCCGTTTTTTTTCTTGCTCCAATTTTCCCTGCCAATTGTCCAGTATTATGGAGTATGAACAATCTTTTAAGGAAGGCAAAAACAATGGCTTCGATCCTTTTTTTCTCTACCATTCTGACCACCCAGGATTGGTGCTGGTCTCCAAGCCTCTCAATGGCGACAATTATTCCACCTAGTGCAGGTTTATGACGATTTCTTTGAATGCTAAAAATATGTTGGGATTTATAGATGGAACAGTACAGATACCACCTGCCAAGAGCCAACCAAACCATTATGCTTCAGGGAAGAGATGCAATGACATGATTCTCTCATGGATTCTCAATTCAATCTCGCCAGAACTTGCAAACAGTGTTATATATTCAACTACAACTATTTTTGTCAGATACCCTTTCCTATCTGCTGATTATGATAAAACGGAATGAATTTCATATTGAAATTAACTATTATCACATTCTAGGCCAATATATAAATATTGGCATCTTACATTCCCTTTATGCAATTATAAAGCAAAAAAAACACCAAGCAGCTTACATTCCCTTTATGCAATCAGTCCCTTGCCTTAGAATCTCTGAAAGACTAGTTAGGGTTTCTAGTGACCATAATACTAGGTGGACACTCCCTTATTCACAAAAACAAATAACCCGAAAGCAATCGAGGGACGCCGCACTCCGCCGTAAGGGTGCGACAAGCTCCTTCACAAGACCTCCTGTAAAACCTCTGGGCGAAAAATCATAAATTGACTAGTTTCATGTAAAAAAAAATTCATAACTCTTGATCGGGTTATCAAAAAATTCTGAAAATTTGCATGAAGCCTTCTAATATGATGACTTGCCTTGGGTTAAAATTTCTGAATTTTTAGAGAAATTCAGAAATTTGATGAAAAATCATAATTTGACTAGTTTTACGTTATTAGACGTAATTTTCAATCCAACCATCAGATTGAGCTGAAATTTTATGAGAAATCTTAAAATATATTGAACAGAGGTCGGTAGTGCTAGCAAAAAAATAAGGACCGTCAAATAGAAGCAAAAAGACTCATTAAGGGTAAAATGATTATTTTCCATTAAAAATAAAACAAATCAGCTCCTTTTCTGTTATAAGCTGCCGACTGGGCAGAAACAAAATGTGAAAAGAAAAAAAAAACAAGAGAAGAACATTATAAATCAAGAGAAAAACAAGAAAAAGTGAGAGATAGCTTTGAAACTTGTAAGATTAAAAGACTTGGAACATTAAATTAAGGAAGAACCAAGTGAAGGATGATATAAGAAAGGAGAGGAGGGCTGACCACACTAGGAGGAGAAGAGAAGTTGGGAGAACTTAGATTCGTAAGCATGAAAAATTAAGATTCTTAATTGAATGAAGTGTTTTTGATTTTATTTGAGTAAGTTATCAAACAATGACAATTTAATATAATTTCTTATATTCTTGACTTTTTAAATTAGAGTTCTTATGAGAATTTGGAGATTTTGAGAAAAGTAGTAAACATGATGGAATTGAGATAGAATAGTATAGAAATAGTGAATGTAAGTAGTAATTAAGAAAGAAATTGAATAAGTTGAAGAAATGAACTTGTAACAAAGGATGAGGAAATAAAGGAATAGGTTTTAATTGTTTTATGTTTGAGAAATGATGTTCTTTATCTTATTTGAAGTATTCAAAATATGAACAAGTGAAGAAACATCATAAGAATGTGAAAAGAAGAATTAAATAAATGTTAGGAATAGTTCATGGAAGAATTCTTTAAGCGAGTTAAAAGAAGAAAATTGATTAAAACTATATGTTCAAAATGAGGTGACAAATGAATGAAATTTTTGGTGTGAAACCCTATTAAATAAAAGATATTACGTGCTTCAAATTTAGGCATGTAGGAGAAATAATAATGGATTAATAGCGTAGTGCAATTTAATTGATTCAGGAGTTGTTTCGCGAGTAGGGCAAAAGGCAGGAGGAGCTGGGCCATCATGAGAAAACGGTAGGTGATTCATTACTTTCTTTTAAAATTCAATTTCATTATTAGTTATGAGTTGTTTATGACATATTGATATGGAAAAAGTAGAAGAAGAAACTTGTTTGTATTATAATTCGGATGTTGGGTAATTCATATAGAATTACTGGTTAGATTGGCTATTGATGGAGAATAGTCAGATGTTGGGTAATATGTCTGGAACTACCGGTTAGATTGGCTATTGATGGACAATAGCCGAATGTTGGGTTATTCATATGGAATTGCCAGTTTGATTGTTGGCTATCAAAGAGCGTTAGCCGGGTTTGAGGTAAAATTTTGAATTACAAAATTAAAAATTAAGCAATGAGTGTTGGTTGCGGAGGTCCTATAAGTATAGGATTAATAAATTATGAATGGGTTATTAATGTTGATATGTAGTAAGTTAGTGATGAAAGACAATTTGATATATTTTGAAGAATTGTGAACATAATAACTTTATCATTTTTAATGTGTTATCTTCCTTATTTCTTATTAATGTTATGTATATAGGTTTTTCACAAGGTGATGTGGAGCGTTAAATATTGGCTTTGTGTTTAAATTTGTTTATTTTGTGGAATGTAATATCTTTTGCTTTATATGTAATTTGTATTATATATAGATTTTAATATATGTATCCTTAAGATATTTGCTTTTGATATTTATACATTTAGAACGTACGAGTAAGGAACTAATATTAGAAAACTATTCGAAAAGAATACTTAGTAATTATAATCATGCATGTTTAAAAGATGGATGCATGTTAATGTAATAATGAGTTCAATATGAATCCTTTGAGTTAATATGTGTTTGTAGCTAATGTTTTATTTATTGATGATGTAAGGATGAAAAAGCATAATGAAGTATGGTTATATGAAATATTGTATGATGAGATGGGATATGATCCAGGATAGTTGGATCGAAGTGGAAGATTTGAGTATTGTGATTGAATGAAGTCTAGTCGATAACTTAGTAATATTAAAAAAACAAAGGAAACTCTACCAAAATTTTCAAAAAAAAATCTCATAATCTTAGACATATTATTCAATACTTGACATTAGTAAAGAAATGTTTGAGATTTCATGACATTATAATTTGAGGGTGTTACACCTCCCTTCAATCCATAGGTGTTGTTGACAGTGCTCCTTTGTTACCCATGTCAGGTTAACCACCATCAGCTCTTGTTGCCCAATAAAAATTCTCTGGTTCCATAATATTTTACTAACATGAAGCAATTCAGTCTTGCTTCACCAATTGTTATAGTTACTGAGCTTAGAATTTAAGTTTTGGGATTTAGGAGTTGTTCATTATTTTTTAGGCATTAAGGTCCATCCTACCACTATGGGTATCATGCTATGATAAGATAAGTATATTCTTGACATCCTTCACAGAGCAGGTATGTGTTTTTGCAAGCCTATTGATACTCCTCTTTCTACATCAAAGGTTGTAGTGGTATCCGCTTGCTTGTTTTAGGATTCTACACATTTTTGACAAATTATTAGTGCTCTTCAATATCACACTTTTACTAGACCAGAAATTTATCAGTATATGCATACTCCTACAGATGCATATTAGGCTACAGTTAAATGTATTTTGTGTTATCTTAGAGGTACGATTTCTTTTGGTCTCCATATCACTCGTAGCTCTTCTTTTTTCATTGCATGGTTTTACAGATACTGATTGGGCTAGTAATATTGATGCTCATAAATCTATGGGTGGATATCTTGTATTTTGGTCATACACTGATTTCTTGGAAGTGAGGCAAACAGCACACAGTTGCTCATTCTTCTACTGAAACTACGTATAAAGCCTTAACCGATGAAACTTTTGAGGTTATATGACTTCAATATTTATTGTTAGATCTGCATATTACTCCTCCATTTGTGCCTATGATTTGGTGTGATAATTTGAGTGCTACTTATTTGTTTATGAAACCTATCTTCCATGCTCATACTAAGCATTTTGAGGTTGATTATCATTTTGTACATGACAGAGTTGCTATGAAGGCCATTCAAATTCACTTTATTTCTTCCAAGGATCAACTTGTCGATGTTCTTACCAAGCCCCTTTCTACTGCTTCTTTTATTGATCTTAGGTGTCGTGTATGAGCGCGTGACGTTGGGGTAAAGGATTTACCGCCTAGTTTTATAGCTCAGGATAAAGATTCATTTGTGTGAATAAATCTTGTGTTTCAAATTTATTATGGGTTTATGTGCCCAAATGAATTCTTATGGGAAGGGTCTAGGTAGGTGCCTTGACAGGGTTCACCTATCTTGGAAGGTGAAAGGGTTTTCCACAGCTCATATATTGTGGTAAAAAATACTTACAATTAAAAATGGTGAATATTCAAAATAATTTTTAGAATTTTATAGTCAATTCCTGATATTTAAATAGCAGCCTACTTATAGGTTCAACATTTATACCAAAATATTGAGCATTAATCCTCATGAATT
>Ga0325400_1008196_pt1 | contig 10019 bp, 7 predicted proteins | sample PopdelMetagenome_2_FD_205662 | JGI IMG/M metagenome (GOLD analysis project Ga0325400, IMG submission 205662) | Populus deltoides microbial communities from Bellville, Georgia, United States - Xylem-PdKOR-R1 | ecosystem: Host-associated > Plants > Phyllosphere > Stem > Wood/Secondary xylem...
ATTATTTCTTGCACGCAAAAAGAATAGGATACTCTTTATTCAGTTGTTGGTGGGACTTCGGCTCCTTCATCAGCACGAGCTGCAGCAGCAGCAGCTAGCTCTGGCTTAATCTCCTCAAGTTGCTGAACAACTTGTTCGGCTTCAGGACGAGCTGCTGGTGTGGGATCAACACAATGCAGAGCTAATTTCAAAGTGTTAAGCAACTCATCATCACCTATAGTTTGTGCATCCCTCATAATCTCTAAATCAAAGACTTCATTAGTCCACTCTTCCTTCACTATTGATGCAACCCATTGTGGCAAATCCATGCCATTCATTGGTTCACCTGGTGATTTCCCAGTCAAAAGCTCTAAAATGATCACCCCGAGGCTGTACACATCAGTCTTCGTGCTGGCGTTCTTGAGTTTTGAGAGCTCTGGTGCTCGATAGCCGAGTGTTCCAGCAGTGGCAATCACATTCGTGTTTGCAGCAGCAGTCATGAGCCTGGAGAGGCCAAAGTCTGCAATGTGTGCATTAGTTTGCTCGTCTAGTAATACGTTGCTTGATGTGAGATTCCCATGAATGATGTTCTCTTGGCTGTGGAGGTGATTTAGTCCACGCGCAACGCCAATGGCTATTTTCATCCTTGTTGGCCAATTGACAGTGGTTTCAGGCCCACGAGCTGCAAAAGAAAGATTAAGGTAGACAAGAATCGCTCCTGATGGTTAGGAATTTGCATAGCAAGACAAGGCCAGTTATTACTTTTTCTTTAAATTTTTCATTCCATCCTCGGTCTTTAATTCCTTGTCATCAATGTTCCCATGAAGCATAATAGACAGTTCTTGCTCAAAACTCATCTTTTACACCAAAACTGTACCTCACAAGTTCAATACAATCATTAACAACATCTTTTGGCTTTTTAAGATTCATGAAAGCATGATCATAAATTTCCTTTGTTCCAAACCAAGTGTTTCATGCTACTTTCAGCCTTCTTAATTTTTATTTCATCTTGATTTTAGTTCTCTAAAATGATTCCTAAATCATGAATTAATACAAGCAGTCAAAATGAATCATTAAATGTGCAGATAGTGTAGATGACATAAAAACTTGTAGAATTAACTTACCATGGAGGTAGGATGCAAGGCTCCCTTTATGCATGTAGTCAAAAACAAGAAGCTTCTCTCCTTTGGGACCTAAATAATAAGCCCTTAGTGCTAAGAGATTTGGGTGCCTAATCTTTCCAAGAGCAGCACCCTCAGTCTCAAACTCCCTCTGCCCCTTTGTAGTCTTCTCCCTCAACCTTTTCACCGCAACTTGATTTCCATCCTCTAATGTTGCCTTGTATGCTGTTCCGTAAGTGCTCTTCCCCATTATCTCCGCAGTTGCACACAACAAGTCATCTGCTGTAAACAAAAATGGGCCATCAAAGTGGACTAACTTCCCACCCATTTCACCTCCAGATTCAACTTCAGGACCTGCCGCAGCACCTGTTTTCTCACCTTTCCCTGGGAGCCCCCGCGTAGTAGTTTTGCCACTCTTTTCTTTAGAAGCAGACCTTTTCTTCATCAAACAACAGAGCAGAATGGAACAGAGAAGCAGCAGCACAACTAAGAGGATACCAGCCGCTATGAGGCTGATGTCTTTGGTGCTAAGTTTTCGGTGATGATGTTTCGGTGATCCTTTTGTTGGAGCTGGAAGAATTTCTGGAGGGGGTGAAGGACATGGGGTTGAAATGCTATAGCCACATAGCTGAAGGTTTCCCACAAAGGAGCTTGAATTGAACTTTTTAGCAATAGAAGAGGGAACAGAACCAGAAAGGTTGTTGTAAGAAACATTGAAATAAGTGAGATTGGCTAGGCGAGCAAGAGAAGCTGGAATTTCTCCACTAAAATTATTTTGGGCTAAATCAAGCTGGTTGATGCTAGAAATGTTTCCAATAGAAGCTGGGATAGGGCCTTTGAACTGATTGTTTTTCAGGTTTAGCATTGAGAGGTTATGCAATCTATCAAAACCTTCTGGGATCTGATTGTCGAGACGGTTTCCCTCAAGATTCAGAGAGACTAACGAGGTTAAATTGGAGAAGCTAAATGGAATGCTTCCACTGAAAGCATTGTTTGAAATATCTAGCTTTTGGAGCCTTGAGAGACTCCCCATTTCATAAGTTATGGCCCCAGAAAGCTGATTGTGACTAAGAGAAATCTCTTGAAGTAAAGCCAACTTGCTAAGACTAACAGGAATAGTTCCAGAAATGCGATTATGATCAAGGGTCAAGAACTGAAGGAGAGAAGAATAGTTCCCTTTACTCCCCCAAGAATCTGGGATTGGCCCAGAGAGGTTGTTGTGTTGGATAGCAAGGAATATGAGAGAAGGGGATTGAGTAAGACCAACTGGGATCGACCCCATTAACGAATTAAAGCTCAAATTAAGTCTATATAACTTAGTAGAATTTGTAAGACTTGGAGGAATTGTACCAATGAGTGAATTGTTACTTACATCAAGACTCTGAAGAACAGGACAATTACCAAGTGAGGGAGGAATAGAACCTGAAAGCCGGTTGTTGAAGAGGTAAACCCCTCTAAGATTGTGAAGAAAACCAAGAGAAGAAGGGACAGTACCGCCAAGAACATTGTCATGTAAACTAATCTTCCTGAGTGCTTGAAGCTGACCAATCTTCTCGGAGATTCTGCCACCTAGTCCCTTCCAAGGAAGCTGGATAGCAATAACCTGTCCTTTGACACATTTGATTCCTACCCACCTACCAGAGCAAGCTCCATATCCACTATCATTCCAGCTGCGTAAAAACCCTTTGAAGTCAATCAGTTCATTCTTTATAGCTCGAAGAGATCGATAATCTGATTGGGTGACAGCTACACCGTCCCCTTTTTGGCTCGAAGCAAACTGGGGCAAAAAAACTAGTAGAAACAAGCATAAGTGTGCACACAGAAAGCACTTGTCGCGGGAATGACAAGTATTTTCCATGAACAACTTCAAGAAACAAGAACGTTGAAAGAAATGAAGAGAGTTTCTAAGAGTGTCTGCACTCTCCTCTCTTGAAGAAAGAAAGAGAATAGCGAGGAGAAATTTGGTCCGTGAGGGAGCAATGTGATAGTGGAGGTTAGAGAGGAGATAAGGGGGGGGACAAAAGGAGGGGGAGGGTGTAGTTTCTTCTCTGCTTCCAACGGCTAGTTTTACTTGTATACAATATGTTACAGAACGTTCATGAGCTGCTGAACCAGTCTTCAACCTGAACAGGGACCCTCCTTCAACGGCTATATTTCTTGGTCAGGGAACAACACAACACACATGCTTTCAGTCTCGGTCAAAATTACAATTCCACCACAGTAAACTAGCATCTAGACTCCAGGCAATACGTGGTAGTGTTAATTATTGGCAAATCATGAGACTAGTTTTCTCTGTTCTTCGTACAGGGCTAATCATTAAATTCAAGCTTTTCTATGCACTCAACAGATTGATCTGCTCTCGTCATCGCCAAAAAGCTTGGGCATCACTCTGAACCTCTTGATTGCATTGCATGGATGCTTTTGGACCACAATAGTTCATTGAGATCTTAGTATAATGCGTTTGCCTTTTTCAACTTTAGAAAATAAACAAATCCGCTGCTACAGACCACCACACTGCACTCTCATAAGTTTATTCATGCAGTATTATTATATTTATTTAAAAAATTAAGCCTCCCCACAAAAGCCCAATTAGATGGGGAAAACGTCTGAATTTAATTGTTGAGTATAGAATCCTGAACCGTCTTCCTCCATGTAGCGGCAGAGGGCGGAAATTTGGGTCCATCACTTGCAGACAGAGCAATGCAAAAATAGTATCCAACTAAAGATTTATCAGGCCTAAATTACAGTGCAGATGTGGAAGACCAACGATAATAACCCTCCCGAACAACAACCTGTATGCAGACATAGCAATCATGCAAACATGCTGATTTCTAGCTGCATGAGACCTGTAAGCAGACAGCCACTGAACCACAAAAACCTGACCTGCACCTCCCTCAACAATAACCCTAACAGTATGAAGATATGTCAAGTGAGAAGCATCCTAACGTAATGCTATAAAATGAAATCAAATGAACAAAGGGTTCTGGAGGACAGCAAAATTGACACATTCAGCTGCAACAAAGAATATGATGACTTGTAAAGGAAAGGTCAAGATCAAGACAGAATATCTTGCATGACCAAAAAAAGGGGGTTGTATGCACCTGAGTTAAATTTTGGCTTAAAAATCATTAGCACAAGGCATAGACACAGCAATGACAAGAACAAACTCATGGAACCAAGACCATGCTCAATTGAGCTTGGGGTGAGTTGCTAGAATTCTCATGCCCATTTAACTCAATAACTTCATTACACACAGTATGGAGAGTATAGCCTAATACGAACACTACTGCTAAAGCAAAAGGAATAAGCAAACATCATCATGCAAGAAGTCCACAAAACGTATCCCTGCTTGACAAAAATCATAATTGGTGGTTCACACAATATGAATCCGTTATAGCCTAAGCACACAGAAGAATAGCACATTTAGATTATCAAAGGTATGCATACTATTTACTTACAATGACTAGTAAAAAGTCCTATATAGATTCTCCAAGAACAGCACTGCTCCTAATTTCTCTGAGCTTGGAACCTCATCACCATTCAAATTAACCACCAATGGCACCGGCATGATGCTGGTCAAGATCATACTGATCTAGACATTGCATTTAGGACCAACTCAATCAATAAATCAAGCATGCCCCCGCAAACTAATCTACATAAGGACATTTAAATCAGAATACACTTCTAAAACACATGAATCAAACGCAAGCAACAAAAAGAAAACCTGTTAAAGGATATCCTGTCCTTTCAAGACAAACAAATTCATTGATGCAAATTCTTTTATGACTGATCAGTTGCAAGAACAAAAGTTATAACAATGTCATGAAAAAGTCTCAGACCCTTCCTAACAATGACAAAATCAATGTCTTGAAAATTTGATCATGCATGCATTCCAATAACAGGCTACCAACAAAGTTCATCAAGCATTCGACTCTTACGAACGAAAACACATAACCAAGACACAGCAATCTCCCAACCACAAAATCAACCCCAAGATCCCATAGATCTGTCCAAATATTTCGAGTATGCGCAATCCAATCACAGTAAAACAAGATAAAGATTCACTAATCATGTAAAATCAAACTAATTACAGCCAATCATATGAATTATATCCTAAAAAGAAAGAGAAACTTGTAGATCCGTTTACAGAATAACAAAACCCAATATGAAAAAAGTACAAAAAATAAAATATAAATCCATACAAATTAGACCAAAATCCATGTAAGATCCGTGTTTATTTCATCTATTAAAACACGTTAATTGATACCACATCCTCCAGATCTTCAAGCACGGGCGGCAGCCACAATAGGAGCGGCGGAGGCGACAACATTAGAGGCAGCGCCACCGAGGAATGAAGACAAGAACCCAGTACTCGCGTTTTCTTGAACATCATCCAAGAAAAGATCCTCAGGAACACGAAAAGCGCCATGAGCACAGACAATCCCCACACCGACCAAAAGCGCCGAGATGATCACTGACCCAACGTTCGTTAGAAAAACCACGAAAACGCTCAGAACGATTAGAATCCCGAGCGTTTCACGGTCACTGAATGTCCGGCCGAAGAGGACCAGAGGCTGATCGGAAGCGCGGAAGAGATACAAGAAAAGCCAGGAGCATAGGAGACCGACGAGGAGGAGGAGGGAGAAGGGGTTAGTAAGGAGGGAGAATGCGAGGATTAGGGAAATGGTGGCGAGGTAATTGATGCGGAAATAGGCGTAGTTTTTGCGGATCCGGGTTGTGGCTTCGGATATGGATTCGGGTTTAGAGAAAGCGGATCGGTCGATTAGTTCGGAAAAGGGGCGGCGTTGGGAGAAGCCGTTGCGGACGGATTCGGTTACGTTGTTAAGGAATGCGCGTAAGGCGTGTGGAGGGAGTGGTGGTTGGGAAGCTGTAGCGGTGGAGGTGGTGGTTGGTTGGGGGTTTGTGATAGGGAGGACTGGCGGAGATTGAGACGACATCGTGTAGATTTTTGTTTTGTTTGAAGGAAGGGAATTTAGGGAGATGACAATGGCCAAGCTTAGAGAGACGATTTAAGGAATGATTTAGCGTAGGGAGTTGAGAGAGAGAGAGAGATTTTATTATTATTAATATTTTTTTTTATTTTTTATGGTCAATGTTTACTTTCCTTCTTAATTACGGTTCAGTCACCGACACGGGAGGACCAGCTTCGTCTTGCCTTCCTACCGTCAATTTGACTAATAAAAAGGTTTGACATGCCAGCTTTCTTTGTAGTTCGTTGGTACGTTCCTGTCTCTTCCTTTCTGCTGGAAGGATGATGAAAGCCTAGAAGGGAAGGGTTAAATTTTGGAAGCCCAATGGGGGTTTCAAGTGAGTTTGGGCTTAGCACAAAAAAAGCCCACCTTGACCCAGGGATTAGCGGGATGGTTAAGAAATAAAAAGAAAATAAAAATAAAAATTAAGGATGTTTTTAGCATCTCTTAGCTTGGGAGGTGAAAATAAAAATACGTTTTTTTGATATATTATTTATATTTATTAAATTCGGTTAAACTTGGTGTATGAACTTGATGATCAACATTAAAATATTTTTTTAAAAAATATTTTTATTTTAATAAAAAAATAATTTACTCAAGTTAATCCATAACACCAGTATCACAACTATGATAAAAACAAGCACCTAATTTTTTTAAATAGATTTGTTATTTGTTATTTTGATTTTATTAGATAGACGTAGGTCATGAATCAGCTTATCATTTCATGGCTTCATCCAGCGTAAGTAAACTAGAGTTATGTCACTGCGATCTCACGATAACGTACTTCTGTACATGTTCATAGTTAATTGGATTAAGTCAAAGCACAGGATTTTTTTTCAAATACTGTTGTTCTACAGCTTCAAACAAGAGAAGAAGGGTGCAATTACACGACCAGTATCAGACAACATCATGCGATATCAGATCCAAGATATTTGGTTAGAATATGCTCAGATCATTCATCTTAATTTATCATATGCTAACTTCTCTAGCTCCATTGACAAGTCTTTTACCATCTGGAAGTGAGGATATTGTGCATGGGGGGCTGACAGAATTGATTCTTGGAATTGAGAATGAATGGGCATGCATCAAATTAATGAGCAGCAAAGATGCATGCAAGATTACTTGCTTCAAGCAGGTGCAGAGGCATCTTGAATCACTGTTTTTGATACACGAATGATAATTTGCAAGAATCTGTATCATGCGCCAGATTCGAAAAATTTGTAGCTCTAGTAGCTAGCCACACAGAAGAAAATGATACTAGAGTGCCTTTTATGGAGATGGTTTGAACAATCCAATGTCTGAGTTCTCTTCGTTGCAGGGTTAACAAGATTTATGCTGAACAGTCTGAACAAGAATCAGTAACTAGTTTAGATCATATGAGGATGCAAAGTCTAAATATGCATGTCAAAGAACATCCATTAATGACTAAACAGTTATTTAGGTTAGATTTCAAGCAAAAACATAGTTTTCCCATAGAAGAGGCACAGTTTAAAAGCATTCACGTTCTACATGCCATAACCCTAGACGGAAACAGAAATATCCTACTTAGATGAGGTTTCTACAGCCGCAAAGCACCAAAGACGCATCTGTCTGAAAGCGTGGTGTCAAGTCTGATAGCAAATCAGGCAAGAAGCTGGATTTAGAAGGTGGAACCATTCCAACCAAGGTGGGAGCGCTGTAAAATAAAGCAAGCATCAAACCATTAGTAGTGGCAGAAAAAACCCATAAAACGGCAGTCGATATCAACAAAATCAGAAAATAAGCTGAATCCTAAGGGAATTCAGCAACTGTTCTCCCAGTTTAAAAACAGTAAGGATTTAATTACATGATCTAGTACTGGTGTAAAGCATGCAAACACTGTGCATAATCTTGGCTTTGATGGGCCTTAAATACACGAAGAATGCAATGATAAGAAAAATGCAGATGACAATGATCATCTTCTGGACAATTAGATGTTGAGATGGCTTGCCTGGACATCATAAAACTTGAGGAAGAACCGGGACTTGGGCACCGACAGCTTTGACAAAAGAATAGTTGAAATTGCAGAACTCAATTTCTTGTTCACATCACTGCTAAGGCCACCGATAGATACCAATTCACCATAAGCTGCTGGCTCCTCAGTTCCTCCAAATGAAATTGGAACCGAGCCCTTCAACACAATCATCACATACTGCAGGATTGCACGCATAAAAATAGTTAAAAGAGACACATCTAGTGGGCAAAGTAGGATATCAATCAATGCAAACATGCAACTTTCTTTTAGGTTGTAAAAACTGAAAACTAACAAAAACATAAAAGCAGAAAAAAAAAATCTAATCAAAGAGACTACTGTTGTAGGTGTAAAGAACATAATTGTCGACGTCCACTATAAAGATAAACAAGCCAAGAACATGCAGCCAGTGATGAAACCCATTTTATCTTTCATAGCCCAACAAGTGATAGTTGAATTAACTATATTATAAGCTACGTACACGAATCACTTCGCCCAGTCGCACTTTGAACGTTGGATTTCTCAAGAAACAAGTGATAGTCAAAACCTAAACCTATCCAGGTCAAAATCAAACGATAAACAACCCAATCATATCAAGTGAGTTTAGAACCATAAGCAAACTCAAGCTGCCATGACCGTGCCAAGAACTCAAGTATCCAGGAAAGAAGATTGTAAACAAGCATATAAATACACTCATGGCAAGCACATTTAACAATATCAACAATAACCCACTTAATCATTACAGAAATAAATATATATTTCCAAAACTTTTGAGCATCAAGAAAATATAAAAACACATTAACCAAATCATGAATACCCACTTTAGAACATTTAACAGACTAATTGTTTCAATAATACAAAATCTTTTTCTTGCACAGAGGAACCCACAAAGAAGTTGTGTCAGACCATAAATTTTTATTATTCTATCCACATTTCAGCATTCAAGGCTAAAAAAACATGTATTAACAAAAGGGTATTACCAAAATGAGGAGATTGAACTAAACACCCTAAAACCACAAAATAAAATGAAATAAAAAGAAACTTCAAAGAATCTGAGGCAAAAGGAAAAAAAAAATTCTTACAGACTCAGGTTTCTTGATGATTTTGGCGACTTGAGAGGAGGCTTCGGAGAGGATGGCAGATGTGTTGACGCCATCAAGATTAACGTTCGTCGAAATGTTCAAGCAAGGCATTTTCTCTGTCGATTGTTTCCACTAAGCTCTTGTTCTCTTTCCTGCACATAAAACCCGCCTGCAAATAACTATATAAAAGAAGCCTCACCACGCTGCCTTCTACGGACTGTTCTGGAAGTATAAATTGGTGAAATGACTGAAGGGCCCTTGTTGCCATGCTCGTGTGTAGTGTACGTAGAAGTGCTTTTCTAACTCTATTGATGTTCGGTGCTTTTTTTTTAGCTGACCTCCTAATATTAAAATTATTGAAAAGAAAAAATAAATACATTTTTAGTATTAATTTTATTAAAATGAATTTCTTAAACAATCAATATTTTAAAATAAATATGTTGTTAAGTTTACTATTAATTATTTATTAAAAGAAGTTTCGTCGCCTTTAAAAAATATTGTAGCTGAATACATTAAAAACATTATTTACTAGAATAACATGTAATAACGATTTTATCTCTCCATCAAAAAAACTTAATACGGGCTTTTCAAGAGTGTTGAAGTCTTTTTATAAAATCATTAATCATTATTAAATTAATAAATAAATCTTTTCTCATCTTCATTGTACTATAATACAACCATAATACCTTTAGAAGAAAAAAATTAATATTGGCATCAAGTGCTTTTTTGTATTTTTACATATTTTATCAAATATAAAAAATAATAAACAATTAAAAAGTATAGTGAAATAATCAAAATGCCTTTAAAATTAAAAATTTTAAAACTATAGTTGAGGAGCTTTTTTGTCTTTTCCTGA
>Ga0325400_1008197_pt1 | contig 10019 bp, 6 predicted proteins | sample PopdelMetagenome_2_FD_205662 | JGI IMG/M metagenome (GOLD analysis project Ga0325400, IMG submission 205662) | Populus deltoides microbial communities from Bellville, Georgia, United States - Xylem-PdKOR-R1 | ecosystem: Host-associated > Plants > Phyllosphere > Stem > Wood/Secondary xylem...
AGACCGGCCCCGCCCGGCCGAGGCTGGACCGGTGGTCCTGCCGGCCCCCCTGGCCGGTGAGGGCGACCAGAGGCTCTAGGGACCGGCCGAGGCCGGGCGAACCCTTGCGCAGCGCCGTCCAGCACCCGTGGACTGGCCCCTCCTGATCGGTCACGGCGCAAGGTGCCGTGCACCTCGAACCGCACCAGGTGCGTCGAGGGACCGCTGCCGCTGACTCCTGTGCTCCCGTCGGCGCGATCCCCGCCCTGGCGGCCCTGCACGCGCTCCAGGTGCGGCACCTGCACCTCGTCGTTCTGGTCGCGAGCACCTGCGAGCTCTTCGACGCAGTCACCTCCGAAGCGACCCTGCCGCGGCTGGTCCCCACCCGCGCCCTCCTGACCACCAACAGCCCGAGCGAGCTGAGCAGCTCCACGGTCGCCACCAGCGGCACAGCTGTCTCCGTCCCCTGCGAGGGTCTGGCGTTGGATCGCCAGACGACTCGTCAGCAGGGCCATCAGCGACATCCGGAGTGCTTCCACGCTGCCGTCAGTGCCATCGAACCGCTGCACCTGCGCCAGGGTGGTTGGCGGGGCTTCGAGGCGAACGCCCCATCCTCTGGGCGCAGAGCCCGCGGTGGGTCCGGGCGAGGGGTGGACGTCGATCATCACGTGGCCCCCGCCTTCGAGGCTCACTCGGATGCGCTGCCCCTGCCGCATCGCGGCAGCGAGCAGTCCCCTCTCCTGCAGCACCTGACTGACAGCACCAACTCCGTCGCTGTCACAGGGCCCACGGTGAGCTGGTACTTCGTCCAAGGAGTCGATCGGTGTGGTGATCGCCCTCCACATCTACGTCGATCAGCCACACCCGCAGGGCACAGGTCGCAGGTGAGGTTGCGAGCAGGGGTGATGAGCGCCCGAATCCGTGCTGGTGAGAAGCACGTCGCTGCTCGCTCTCCTCGAGGTGGTGGGCCCCCTGCTGAGCACGAGGAACCCACCACCTGGAGCAGAAGATGACCGGTCAGCTCTTGGTCAGCGTGATGCTGTCCAGCTCAGCGAAGCCGCTGCCGCCGGCGAAGTTCGGCGAACCCTTGGCCAGGCGGATGACGTTCGCTCCCGCCTTGAGGGTGACCGGGACGTTCACGGCGGCGAAGGTCCCCCAGCCACCGGTGGTCGGGTAGGAGACCGTCGAGAAAGGACTGCCGTTGAAGGCCAGGCCCTGGGTTGAGGTCGAGGCCCCGCCGTTGGCGTAGCGGATCGCCATCGAGTAGCTGCCCGCAGCGGGCACGTCGACCAGGAAGTCGACGAAGCTGTCCCGGCGGGCATCCCCGAAACCGTCGATGCGACCGACGTAGCCGCCGTTGGAGGCGGTGCCCGTGGTGAGGCGCGAGGCGTTCACCACCGAGGCGTTCTCCGCCTCGTAGGTCTGAGTGGCCACCGGACCGCCCACCGGGGTCACCAGCACCTGGTAAGCGCCCAGGTGGTCCTGGTTGACGATCGGAACCGTGATGGACCCGGCGGTGACGGTGTACGTCGAGCTCGACAGCTGGGTCGGGGCGGCCACGTTGGCCTGACGGCCCGACTTGGGGGTGTAGTTGACGGTCACCTTGACCTGGGTGCCCAGCGCGCCCACACCGTTGATCTGGACGGCGTTGTCGCCCAGGGTGCCGCCGGCGACGACGTTGATGGTCTTGCGGACCGCGTCGTAGGAGGCTACGCCGTCCAGGTCTCCGGAGGCCGTGGTCTTCACGACGTTGCCGGTCATGTCGCCGTACCACTTGTAGGCCCAGTAGCTGCCGGTCGGCTTGTCGTTCCAGATCAGCCCGCCGATGGTGCCGGGCTCGTACCAGTAGGCGCGCTCGCCGTCGCGGATGCCGGTGCGCTCGAGCTGGGCCAGGTAGTGCACGCCCACGCTGGGGTCGTCGACCTGGCTCGGGGAGGCGTACTCGTTGATGGAGATGGGTCGCGGGGAGATGCCCAGCTGACGCTCGATGGCGCGGTAGTCGGCGACGTGCTCGTCGATGTTCTCCCACCCGCGGTCGTCAAGCTCGTGCCAGGAGACGACGTCGGGCAGGGTGCCGGCGTCGCGCTGGGCGGTCATGAAGGCGAGCATCTTGTCGTGGCCGTAGTTCACGTAGCTGGGGCCCACGATGGGGGTGACGGTGTCCTTGGCGCGCACGATGCGGGCCATGCGGGCGAAACCGGCGTTGAAGTCACCGGCCTTGGCGGTGTCCCAGGTCCAGTCCGGCTCGTTCCACAGCTCCCAGCCGTTGATGTTGGTGGTGCCGGTGGCGTCCAGGCGGGCCTGGACCATCGTGTTCAGCTTGGCGGTCATGTCCTCCCAGCTGACCCACCTATAGGGGAAGTCGGGGTAGATGTCCGGGACGCGGATGGTCTGCTGGGCGCCGGCGCCGATGGCTGCTGGGGCGACCTTGAGCGCGTCCCCGGAGGGGCTTGTGGCTCCGTTGCCCAGCTGCTGGACGCCCGGTGCGGGCTGGGTCAGCTGGTTCAGGCGCAGCGGCGCCAGGAGCGCCGGTGATGGAGAGGTCGCGGTGGCCAGGGCGTACAGGCCGCCGGCGCCGACGTGGGTGACCGGGCGCACGGTGGTCCCGGCGTCGACGACCAGGGTGTTACCGGCGGCCTGGGCCGCGGGCAGGGGCACCAGGACTGCGGCGGCCAGCAGACCCGCTGCTGCCAGGGAGGTGGTGGTCTTCCTCATCGGTGGCTCCTTCGCCTGAGTGAGGTCCGACGGCACCGGGAAGTGGTGCTGCCGGGGACCCGCACCCGCCGTGGTCTTGACGGGGGCGGTGGTTCGGGGTGGTCGTGCAGACGAGGTCGGTGGGGCAGTGAGGTGGGGGCCGTCGGACGGTGGGGCTGGGGGCTGCCGCACACCGTCCGACGGGGCTCGGGGGCCCGTCAGTCCTTGACGGCTCCGGCGGTGACGCCCGCGGCCACGTAGCGCTGGGCCAGCACCAGCAGGACAGCGGCGGGGACGGAGGCGACCACGGCGGTGGCCATGATCGAGCCCCACTCCTGGTTGTTGTTGCCGATGTAGCGGTAGATGCCCATCGTGATCGGCTGCAGCTGCGACCCCGAGGCGAGCGTGGACGCGAAGATGAAGTCCGACCAGGCCCACAGGAACGCGAACAGCGACACGGTCACCGTGGCGTTGCGGCTGACGGGCAGGACGACCGAGACGAAGGTGCGCCAGGTGCTCGCACCGTCGACGCGGGCTGCGGCCATGAGCTCGTCGGGGATGCCGCTCATGAAGGCGGTGTAGATCAGCACGCCGAAGGGGACCGCGATCGTCGAGTCGGCCAGCACCAGCCCCGGCAGGGTGTTCAGCACACCCAGCTTGATGAAGGCGGCGTAGAACCCGATCGCCATGATGATCCCCGGGATCATCTGGGCGACCAGGAGCGCGAAGCTCAGCGCTCCCCCACCACGGGGGCGCAGCTTGGCCAGGGCGAACCCCGCCGGAGCGGCGAGCACCAGGGTGAGGGCCACGGTGGCCACCCCCACCAGCAGGCTGGTGCCCAGGTAGGGCAGCTGGTCGCGCAGCACCGCTCGGTAGCCGTCCAGGGTGCCGTCCAGGGGGATCAGCGACGGCGGGGTGCGCCGCATGTCGGAGGTCTTCGTGAAGGACACGTTGACCATCCAGTAGACCGGGAACAGCATGATCGCGGTCAGCACCAGGCCGAGGGCGGTCTTGGTCCCGCGCCGGGCCGCCGGGGTCAGCGCGGTGGTCCTCGCGCTGCTCATGACGCCTCCTGCTTGTGCTGCGCGCGGATGTAGACCAGGCCCGCCACAAGTGCCATCAGGATCAGCAGGGTGCTGATGGCCGAGCCGCTGCCGAAGCGGGGCAGCACGTTGCCGAAGCTCTCGTCGTAGGCCCAGGTGGCGAAGGTCTGGGAGGAGTCGCCGGGACCGCCCCGGGTCATGATCCAGATGATGTCGAAGACCTTGAGGGTGTAGACGAGCCCCAGCAGCAGGGTGATGGCGGTGACGGGACGCAGCAGCGGGAAGGTGATGCGCCAGAACTTCTGCCACGGGCCGGCGCCGTCCAGCGAGGCTGCCTCGTAGACGTCGGCCGGGATGGACTGCAGCCCGCTGTAGACGATGACGAGGTTGAACGGGATGCCGATCCAGATGTTCGCGATGATCACGGACGTCAGCGCCCACTGGGGCGAGGTCAGCCAGTGGACCGGGTCGACGCCCACCAGCGACAGGGCGTAGTTGACCACGCCGGAGTCGCTGTTCAGCATCCAGGCCCAGGTGGACGCCGAGACGATCAGGGGTAGCAGCCACGGCACGAGGAAGAGGGCTCGCAGCGTGGTGGACAGCCTGAAGTGCTGGAAGAAGAAGACCGCCAGCGCCATCCCGAGGGCGAACTGCACCCCGATCGAGACGAACGTGAAGACCAGCGTGTGCCACAGCGCTGGCCAGAAGGTCGGGTCCGCGACGACGGTGGTGTAGTTGGCGAAGTCGTTGAACTCCGCCCCGCCCTGCACGAACGACCTGACGGTGTAGTCGCGCAGGGACAGGTCGAGGTTGCGGTAGAGCGGAACGGCGTAGAAGGCCAGCAGGTAGACCACCACCGGGGCGGCGAACGCCCAGGCGGTGAGCTGGCTGACCGATGACGGCGAGCGGCGCCGGCCGCCCGCCCCGGGGCGGGACCCGCCGCTGGAGCGGGCCCCGTCCTGCGGTGCCCGGGCCGGCGGCTGCGCGCCGGCCCCGCTGCTGCGGGAGGCTGCGCTCCCGCCCTGCTCGAGCGTGGTCATGTCAGCTGGTCGCCGAGGCCGCGGCGGTCTGGGCGTCCTTCATGGCCTGCTCGGGGGTCTTGGAGCCCGACAGCGCGGCCTGGACGGCGTCCCACATCTGCTCGGAGATCAGCGGGTAGTCGGTGCCGAGGTTGTCGCTGGTGCGGCCCTTGGCGCCCTGGACGGCCTCCACCCACGGCTTGAGCTCGGCGTCCTTCTCCTGCTCGGACTGCACCGCCTGGGTGGCACCGATGTAGGACAGCGTGGTGTCGGTGGCCAGCGCGTTCTCCGGGCTGGTCAGGCAGCTGATCAGCTTGGTGGTGGTCGCGTAGCGGGAGTCGTCGCTCTGCACCGGAGCGGCCACGAACTCACCGCCGGTCGGGGCGGGGGCCACGCCGCCGCCTTCGGCGGGGATGGGGATGACGCCCCAGGTGAAACCGGCGTCCTTGACGTTGCCCAGCTGCCAGGTGCCGTTCTCGGAGAAGGCGTACTCCCCGGTGGCGAACTCCTGCCAGCTGGTGGTCTGGGTGTTGTTGATCACCGAGTTGGGGGCGTAGCCCTTGTCCAGCCAGTCCTTCCACAGGCTCAGCGCCGCAACGCCCTGGGAGGAGTCGAGCTCGGTGAGGTCGGCGCCGGAGCCCCAGAACCACGGCAGGAACTGGAAGGAGCCCTCCTCGGTGCCGATGGCGGAGAAGGTGATGCCCTTCTTGCCGGCGGCGCTGACCTTCTCCAGGGCGGCGGTCAGGGTCGTCCAGTCGGTGATGCTGGCGGGGTCGACGCCGGCGGCGTCCAGGACGTCCTTGTTGTAGTAGAGCGAGAGGGTGTTCGCCCCGACCGGCACGCCGTAGGTCTTCCCGTCCACGACACCGGCGCCGAGGAGGTTCTCCTCGAAGCCTGAGGTGTCCAGACCGAGGGTCTCGGTGTCGGTGAGCGCTCCGGCGTCGGCCAGGGTGGAGATGACCGGGTTGTCGATGAGGATGACGTCGGGTGAGGTGCCCTGCTGGGCCGCCAGGAGCGCCTTGTTGGTCAGGTCGGTGGTGTCGTAGCCAGTGCGCTCGACGGTGACGCCGTTGTCGGTGCCGCACTTCTTGAGCAGCTGCACCCACGCCGAGGAGTCGTCGAACTGGGGGTAGGGGTCCCAGACGGTGTAGGTGCCGCCGGCGGAGCCGGAGTCGGAGCTGGCGGCGCCACCGGGCGCGGAGCCGCCGCCGCAGGCGGACAGTCCGAGGGTGGCCACGGCGGCCAGGGCGACGGCGGTGGACAGCCGTCGGGACACGATGGAGCGCTTCACGGTGTTTCCTCTCTGAAACAGGGTGGTGGGAGGCAAGAGCCCGCGACGCGGGCGTGGGAGGTCACCCCTGCGGCGCTGTGGTGACGCCGCGGGGGTGCGAACGGCAGTGGTGGGAGCGGGTCTTGGTGCTGTTCAAGCGGTGCTGGGGTCGGCCAGCGGGAGCCAGACCCGCATCGCCCCCGGTGAGCGGTTGGCCCACCGGTGGTAGGGGATGAGTCGCACGACGTGCACGCCGTCGTCGTGGGTCCGGGGAGCGCTGCTGTAGAGCGCGGTCTCGTGCGGCCGCTGGAGGCTGACCTCGACTTCGAGGAGCACCGGGGCGACGGCACCCTCGCCTCCGCGCACTGGGCCGACGACGCGTCGCAGCCGTGCGTCCTCCAGGACCGCGCCCTCGGGCAGGTCAGCCTGTTCCAGGGCGTAGACCACCGGGCCGCGCGCGAGGGCCACGCAGCCGCGGATGGCATCGACGCGGGGGTGGGGGGTGAGCTGGTGGACGTCGACCTCGACGCGCAGGACCACCTCGTGACGCCCCGCCCACGAGCGTCGCAGGCGCACGTAGCCGTCGCCGGCGACACCGGTCATCGGCTGTCCGTCGATGGTCACGGACCAGCGCTCGGCCCTGACCGGCAGGCGAAGGGCGAGCTCCCAGCTCTGCTCGTCCGCCGTTGAGACGACCACCCGGGTGGTGCCGCCCCAGGGCTGGTCGGACTCGACCTCCAGGCGCACACCCGCACCGCGCACCCGGGTGTCAGCGGTGAGGCTCGCGTGGTGCTGCAGCTGCAGCCCCTCGGAGGAGCTGGTGAGCAGGTAGTCGTGCACCGAGGTGAGCAGGCGGGCGATGTTCGGGGGGCAGCACGCGCACGTGAACCAGGCCAGGCGCTGGGTGGGGGCGTCCTCGTGCTCCCCGCCGTGCCCGCTGCGCAGGTGCAGGGGGTTGGAGTAGAAGAACTCCGTGCCGCTCACGGAGGTGGAGGCGGCCAGCGCGTTGTGCAGCACGTGCTCCATCGCGGCCGCGTAGCGGGCCTCACCGGTCGCCAGCAACAGGCGCCAGGTCAGGTGGAAGGTCGCGATGGCGGCGCACGACTCGGCGTAGGCGCGGTCCGGGGGCAGCTCGTAGGCGTCTCCGATGGACTCGTCGCGGTGGCGGGAGCCGTGGGCGCCGGTGACGTAGGTCTTGGTGGCGTCGAGGTCTTCCCAGATGCGCACGGCAGCCAGCAGGAGCTCGGTGTCCCCGGTCTCCACCGCCACGTCGACGGCGCCGGTGAGCAGGTACAGCTGGCGCACGGCGTGCCCGGTGGCCTCGGTGGCCTCGCGGACCGGGACGGCGTCCTGGAAGTAGGCCGAGCCGAACCTGTCCGCTCCCAGCCAGCCGTGGCCGCGGGCGTGCAGCTGCAGGGCGGCGGTCTCCAGGTAGGGGGCGTGCCCGGTGAGGCGGTACAGCTCGACCAGCGCGGTCTCGACCTCGGGGTGGCCCTCGACGTACCCGGGCCGGCCGGTGCCGTCGGGACCGAAGAGCGCCACGACCAGGTCGGCCAGGCCGCGCGCGATCTCCAGGGTGCCCGGCAGGGAGCCGGTGCGGGCGGCGGCGACGGCGGCCTGCAGCAGGTGACCCGCGGTGTACAGCTCGTGTCCCCACTGCGGGTCGCTCCACCGGTCGACGGCGGGGTCGCCCTGCACCCGGCTGTTGACGTAGCCGTCGGCCTCCTGGGCGCGGCCGACGAGGTCGACGAGCGCCTGGGCGCGGACGAGCAGCGGATGGTCGACGGGCAGACGGGAGGAGGCCCACGCGACGGCCTCGACGGCCTTGTAGACGTCGGTGTCGGTGAAGAACATGCCGGTCAGCGGGGCGTCGCTCTCCCCCACCAGCCGGGCCAGGTTGCTGCGGGCCTCGCCCTGCTCGACGCGGTCGAGCACGTGGGGCAGGGTCGCGCCCAGCGTGACCCGCTGCCAGTCGTGCAGCCAGCCCGCCGTCAGCTCCGCGGCGTCGTGGGGCAGGGGCCGCAGCGCCGAGGACGCACCAGGGGTCGGGTGGACGGGGCCGGGCGTGCTGGCAGCGGGCGCCTCTTCGAGCGCGCTGCTGCGCTCCACCAGGTTCGTCACCGTCGACGTCCTCTCTGATCCCCCCGCCGGGATGGCGAGGGACGGGTCTCCTGCCGGTGTCACCGGAGGAGGTGCGTGAAGGTTCACGCCTCACCGACCCGCTCGTCAAGGCTTTTCCTGTTTTTCCGCCTTGCTACTTGCATAAGTGCTGCTCAGACCCAGTAAAAGGCTTTCGCAAAGGTGGGGCCATCGACGTACGACAGGGGGGCGGTCGCACCCCATGGGCGGAGGCGGCAGCACGAATCGCCGTCGCCCGGCGGGGTCTGGCCACGGGGTGACGGCGACGGATCGAGCTGCGGGGTCAGCCGGCAGGGTCGGCGGCGGGGTCCGTCGACCCGCGGACCACCAGGGTGCACGCGTGCGAGCGCACGCCGGCGCCCACACTGGCACCGCTGTCCGAGCCGTCGATGACGGCGAACAGGTCTCGCACGGCCGAGGCGCCCAGCACGTCGAGCTCCATGTCGACAGAGGTCAGGTGCGGGTCGGACTCGAGGGCGAACGCGCTCCAGTTGTCGAAGCCCGTGACCGCCACGTCGTCAGGGACGCTGCGACCGGCCGCGTGGAGCGCCAGGAGCACGCCGTAGGCGATCTGGTCGGAGCCGCACACGACGGCGTCCACGTCGGGGTGCTCGGCGAGCAGCCGCGCAGCCGCCTGCTGGCCCCACCGCTGCGACCAGGGCCCCTCCAGGACCTCTCCGAGCACCTCGACGCCCAGCGCCCGGCTCCGGTCGCGGACCCCGGCGGTGCGCTCGGTGACCGCGCGCACCCCCGTCGGCCCGGTGATGTGGGCGATCCTCCGCCGCCCGAGCGAGTGCAGGTGCTCGAAGGCGAGAGCCGCGCCGCCGCGGTCGTCCGGGACGTGGCAGACGTCGCGGGCGTCACCGGTCTCGCCGTGCAGGTACACCACCGGCACGGAGACGTCGTCACCCAGGCGCGGGGTGGGCGAGTTGTTGTCACCGAGCACCAGCAGGCCGTCGACCTTGCGCCCGGCGTAGAGCCGCGCCAGGTCACGCAACCTCTCAGGATCACCGTGCGCATCAGCCGCCACCATGGACAGCTCCACCCGGTTCAGTGCGGACTCGATGCCGAGCATGGCCGGCACGGCCCAACGGCGCGACAGCGTGTCGATGATGAGCATCGCCACCGTGCCGCTGCGACCCGTCAGGAGGCTGCGGGCATGGGGGTTCGGGGTGAACTGCAGTTGGCGCGCCGCTCGCAGGACCTTGGCCCGTGCCTCCGCGGAGACGCGGGGCTGGCCGTTGATGGCCTTGGAGGCCGTGGCCAGGGAGACGCCGGCCCGGCGCGCGACCTCCGCCAAGGTGGGGGGACGCTGCGCGGGCACCCGCTGATGGTGCCAGGACCACGAAGGGCCACGAGCACCAGACGCCCGGCCGCTGGTCCTCACCGGCCGGCGGTCAGTCAGTCCGGATCGAGCACCACGCGGCACCGGAGTCCTGGCCCTCCAGATCGCCCTGCCTCATCCACACCTGCAGGTTCCCCAGACCACCGAGCCACCCCCTGGTTCAAGGTCACCGCGCCCACGCGGACGAGGTGGAGGTCCCGCTCAGCGTCGGGGTGCACCACCGTGCCGACGTCGCCGGTCATGACGGACCCCGTGGTGGTGACGGTGTCTCCGGTGCTGGACACGCTGCGAGCTCCCCCGCTCGTTCCGACGTGCTCCAGCGTCCCGCCCTCTCCGGAGCCCGGCCAGTGCCCCTGGTCGTCGGAGGTCCGTGACGCGCGTCGTGCCGCCGCCCGCGGGTCGTCAGGCGGGGCTCGTCGCAGCACGGCAGGTCGTACTAGCGTCCCTCGCAGTCGACGCACCGGGCGCATCGCGAGGAGGCGGCAGTCGTGGCCGAGGTCCTGCTCTTCCACCACGTCCAGGGGCTCACC
>Ga0325400_1008200_pt1 | contig 10018 bp, 6 predicted proteins | sample PopdelMetagenome_2_FD_205662 | JGI IMG/M metagenome (GOLD analysis project Ga0325400, IMG submission 205662) | Populus deltoides microbial communities from Bellville, Georgia, United States - Xylem-PdKOR-R1 | ecosystem: Host-associated > Plants > Phyllosphere > Stem > Wood/Secondary xylem...
CCCCGAGGGGCGCATCTCGCCCGAGGACCTCGGGCTGTGGAACGACGAGCAGCGCGACGCGTTCGCCCCGATCGTGGCGTTCCTGAAGTCCCAGGGTGCGACGGCGGGGATCCAGCTCGCCCACGCCGGTCGCAAGGCCGGGGTGTTCGCGGAGTGGGGGACCGACGGGCGCTCCGGCAGCATCCCGCTCGACGAGGGCGGCTGGGAGACCGTCGGTCCCTCGGCCGTCGCGTTCCCCGGCCTCGCCGAACCCCGCGAACTCGACCAGGACGGGATCGACCGGATCGTCACCGCGTTCGCGGACGCCGCGCGACGGGCCGTCGACGCCGGGTTCGAACTCCTCGAACTGCACGCCGCGCACGGTTACCTGCTGCACGAGTTCCTGTCTCCCTTGAGCAACCAGCGCACCGACGAGTACGGCGGGAGCCTGGCGAACCGCGCCCGGTTCCTGCTCGAGGCCACCGACGCCGTCCGCAAGGAGGTCGGCGACGAGATCGTCGTCGCGGTGCGGTTGTCCGCCACCGACTGGACCGAGGGTGGCGTCACGTCCGAGGAGACCGTCGAACTCTCCGGGTGGCTCGCCGAGCACGGTGTGGACCTCATCGACGTCTCCACCGGCGGGAACGTCCCGGCCTCGATCCCCGTGGGCCCGGGCTACCAGGTGCCGTTCGCGGCCGCCGTCCGCGAAGGTTCCGGGATCGCCACGGCGGCAGTCGGTCTCATCATCGACCCGGTGCAGGCCGAACACGTCCTGGTGACCGGCCAGGCCGACGTCGTGCTCATCGGTCGGGAGATGCTGCGCGACCCGCACTTCGCGATTCACGCGGCCCAGGCCCTGGGCTACGAGGACGCCCCCGTCCCGGCTCCGTACCGCCGCGCGCACCGGCGCTGACGAGGTCGAGTTCCGACGGCCTGGGGTTGGCGGTCCCCGGGCCGCGGAGCCTGGCTCGCGCGGCCGAGACCACCAGTGCCGGGTGGAGGAACTCCACCGGTCCTGCCAGGAGGTGGTAGCTGCGCTGCAGCACGTGCGCCGCGCGCACGTCACCGTGCCGGGCGAGGTCCTCCAGGGCCCCGATCCAGCGTTCGGCCGGGCCGGGGGTGCGATCGGAACTCAGGAACGAGCGGTCGACGAGGGTGGCGATGTTCCACGCCGTCGTCGCCCGCCGTTCCAACCGTCCGAGCAGTCGCCGGGTGGTTCGGGCGTCCAAGGACACGTTGCGGCGCAGGGATCGGCGGAGTTCTTCGGCCTGGGTCGCCGCCACGGTGATCCCCTGTCCGTAGGCCGGGTTGAACGCACACAGGGCGTCGCCCACGACGAGGAGTCCCGTCGGCCACCCCGTGACCGAGGCGTAGCGGTGCCGCACGTTCGCGGTCTGCCGGTGCACCGCCACGTCGGTGGCGGGCGAGAACCCGCGGATCTGCCCCATCACCGCCGGTTCGTCCAGGGTGTCCAGGAACTCCTCGAAGGCGTCGACGTCCCGTGGGGGCCGGTGAGGGGCGAACCCGATGGCCGCCACCAACCACCCGTCGTCCTCGACGGGGATCGTGAGGGCCCCGCGGGGATGGGCCGGTGTGGGGGCGACCATCAGCGCAGACCCCCGGCGGCCGGAGTAGCGGCGGGTGGCGTAGCCGACGTGGGCATCGAGCCGCTCGACGGGGGCGGCCGGCAGACCGAGACGTTCCAGCCAGGTGGGCAGCCGCGACGAGCGGCCCGAGGCGTCGATCACGAGGTCGGCCCGGTGCTCGCCGTCGCCGGTGACCACGGTCCAGGACCGTTCGCGAACCAGGCCCTTGACCGGTGTTCCGTCGAGGAGCCGCACGCCGGGCGATCGCCGCACCCGCTCGCGGACGAGGTGTTCCAACAGCGGCCTGGTCAGTGACAGGAAGCCGTAACCGTGGTCGCCCGTCAGAGCCCAGGACCCGTCCTGGAACCACGGCAGCCGACCGGTGTCCAGGGGCACGGCCCCCGCGTCCGCCAGCTCCTGCTGCAGACCCGGGAGCAGGGTTTCGAGGGCACGCACACCGCGGTGCAGGAGGATGTGCGCCTGCCGCCCCTGCGGGACGCCGGGCCGGGGCTCGGGGGTGCTCGGCAGGGTGTCGGCCTCGAGGATCGTCACCCGCCGACCTGAACCCGCCACCGCGGCGGCCGCGAACAGTCCAGCGAAACTCGCCCCCACCACCACGACGTCGGCCATCGGGTGATGGTCCCACTCAGGTGGAGTCGCGCGCCAGGAACCGGTGGGGGATCACCCGGACCAGGTCGGTCGTCGAGCCCTGCGACAACTCCACGACCAGGTCCAGGGCCGTCCGCGCGACCTCGGCCAGGTCGATCGCCAGCGTCGAGAGCCGCGGGGTCACGAACTCTCCCACCGCGAGGCCGTCGACGCCGACCACCCGCACGTCGTCGGGGACCTTCAATCCGCCCGCCCGCAGGTCGTTGAGCAACCCGAAGGCGTCGAGGTCGTTGAAGGCGACCAGTGCGTCGGGGCGGTCCGCGGCCAGCTCGGACCAGGGGGTGGTGCGGTCGCGGACCAGGGGTTCGAGGCCGGCGTCGAGGAAAGCGTCGATGAAGGCCTGACCCCTAGGGCTGGGGCCCAACCGGTCCAGGACGATCGGTCGACGTACCCCGGCCGCCCGCAGGTGCTCGACGGCCTCGCGGGTGGCGGTGGCCCGTTCGAACTCGATGCGACCGTGGCCGGGATGTTCCCGCGGTGGGTCGATCTCGACCACCGGCAGGTTCGGGGCGCCCGTGGTGGGGGAGTCCAACGCGAGGCCGGTGAAACCGATGAGCGCGTCGGAACCGCCGGCCAGGTCGGGAGCGCTGTCGGCCTCGCCCATGACGACGTTCCAGCCGCGCTCGGCCGCCAACCGCAGCACGGTCGAGGCGAGTTCGGCGTAGTACGGGTTCGTCAGGTCACCGACCAGCAACCCCAAGGTCTTCGCGGCGGGTTTCACCAGACCCCGGCCGAACCGGGACGGGTGGTAGTTCAGGTCCCGCGCGGCGGCCAGCACCCGTTCCCGCGTCTGCGGGTTGATGCCGGGCATGTCGTGCATGGCCCGCGTCACCGTCTGCCGCGAGACGCCCGCGGCCCGGGCGACGTCGACGATCGTCGCCGCCCGGGCCGATGGGTTGTGGTTCACCCCTCGCGCAGGTCCAGCCAGGCGACCTGCTCCGGGGTCAGTTCGACGCCGAGGCCGGTCATGGACGACCGCGCCTCGGCGATCGTGCGCGGACCGAACAGCGCGAACACCTGGAACGGCTGGGCCAGGCAGAACGCCAACGCGATCGCGGTGGCCGGAACCCCGAGTTCCGCACCGAGCTTCTCGGCGCGGGCCTTGCGCTCGAAGTTCGCGTCGGAGTAGTAGCAGCGCACGAGTTCGGCGTCGCTCTTGTCGTTCGCGTCGGCTCGGGCGAAGAAACCGCGCGCCTGCGAACTCCACGGCAGCAGGGCGATGTTCCGCTCGCTCAGCCACTTCTTGGACTCGGGGTCGGTCACGTGCCGGCAGCCGGCCCACGGGACGTCGTACGCCTCGGCGAGACCGAAGTGGTTGGACAGCACCGTGAACGGACGCTTGCCGTTCTTCTCGGCGTACGCGTTGGCCTCGTCCACCCGCGCCGTCGACCAGTTCGACCCGCCGTACACGGTGATGCGACCGGCCGAGGCGTGCTCGTCGAGGACGTCCACGAACTCGCCGACCGGGATGTCCTCGTTGTCGCGGTGCATCATGTAGATGTCCGCGTGGTCGTTGCCCTGCCGCTCGAAGGACTCGAACAACTGACGGGTCAGCGACTCGGGGTCGTTGTACGGGGTGTGGCAACCCTTGACGATGACGTTGACGTCCTTGCGGATACCGCGGTTCGCCATCCAGCGGCCCAGGAGTTTCTCGTACTTGCCCATGCCGTACAGCCACGCGGTGTCGAACGTGTTCCCGCCGGCCTCGACGAAGGCGTCGAAGATGGCCGAGGCGTGCGCGAGGTCGGGCTGGTTGTCGCACCCCATCACCAGACGCGAGACCTCACGGTCCAGGCCGGGAATGGTGCCGTACTTCATCGCCGTCGGCTGCTTGCGCTGCAACGGCAGACCCGAGACGGTCGGGATGTCGGCCGTGTCGGTCTCGAAGGGGTAGCGCAGGTCGATCGCGTCGCGCCACCGGTTCAGGACCGCGTTCACCGCGAGGGAGTCCTCGAGGGAGAACGCCGGGGGTTCGTCGCTGACCAGGGCCTTGGCCTCGAGGGCGTAGGCCTTGTTCTCGCCGAGTTCGGGGTCGTACTCGAAAACCTGCGGTTCAGAGCTCGCCGTCGTGAGCACGAGCTTCGTCTCGCCCTTGATGGTCCACGGGTCGGGCAGGTGGATCGTCCCGGCCGAGCCGTACACGGTGACGGACTGCGGTTCGGACAGGCCCACGCCCGTGCGGACCGAGGCGGTCACGCCGCTGGAGAACGTGAGCGAGGCGACGGCCCACTCGTCGACGCCCGTCTCACCGACGGTGCCCTGCGCGGAGAAGTCCCTCACCGTGTTGTTGCCATGGTTTCCACCCGCGGCCCCCGCGACCAGGTAGGCCGCCGAGACGGGGTACCCGCCGACGTCGAGGATCCCGCCGCCGGCGAGGTTCGCGTCGTAGAGGCGTCCCTGCTTGGCGCCGGTGGCGAAGGCGAAGCTCGCGTCGACGTGCTGCACGGTCCCGATCGCGCCGGAGCGGACGAGTTCCAGCAGCTTCTGCATCTGCGGGTGGTACGTGTACATGTACGCCTCGAGCAGTTTCACCGAACTGCTGCGGGCGGCGTCGACCATGGCCATCACGGTGCCGTGGTTCGGGGCCATCGGCTTCTCGCACAGCACGTGCTTGCCGGCGCGCAGGGCGGCCAGGGCGAGTTTCGCGTGCGTGACGTGCACCGTGCTGACGTAGACGGCGTCGACGTCCTCGCGGGCCAGGACCGCGTCGTAGTCACCGACGAACGCGTCCGGGGCGAACTCGGCGGCGAAGGCCTGAGCGCGCTCGGTCGACGTGCTGCCGATCGCCGTCAGCTCGGCGTCGGCGAAGGGGAGCTGGGAGGCGAACCGGTGGGCGATGCCACCGGGTCCGAACACGGCCCAGCGTGTGGGGGAGCCGGGGGTTGGGCTGGACACGAGGGCGCTCCTTCGGGCCGGGGTCTTGGTCTGGTCACGTGAACGAGTTCGTGAACGTTCACGGCCGAGGTAACCGTATCGGGGTGTCGTGCCCCGGTCAACGGGTCGATCAGGGTCGGCGTGCCTAGAGTGGGCGCGTGACTTCCGCCGACGAGCCCGCCCCCGCGATCGACATCAAACCCCGCAGCCGCCAGGTCACCGACGGGCTGGAGGCGACCGCCTCGCGGGGCATGCTGCGGGCCGTCGGGATGGGCGACGAGGACTGGGCCAAACCCCAGATCGGCGTCGCCTCGAGCTGGAACGAGATCACCCCCTGCAACCTCTCGCTGGACCGGCTGGCCAAGGCTGTGAAGGACGGCGTGCACGCCGGGCAGGGGTACCCGCTGGAGTTCGGGACGATCTCCGTCTCGGACGGCATCTCCATGGGGCACCAGGGGATGCACTTCTCCCTCGTCTCCCGCGAGGTCATCGCCGACTCCGTCGAGACGGTGATGAGTGCCGAACGACTCGACGGGTCCGTGCTGCTGGCCGGCTGCGACAAGTCGCTGCCGGGCATGTTGATGGCCGCCGCGCGCCTCGACCTCGCGAGCGTCTTCCTCTACGCCGGCACGATCCTGCCGGGCCGGGCGAAACTCTCCGACGGCAGCGAGCACGAGGTCACCCTCATCGACGCCTTCGAGGCCGTCGGGGCCTGCGCGCGGGGTCTGATGTCCCGCGAGGACGTCGACACCATCGAACGTGCGATCTGCCCGGGCGAGGGCGCCTGCGGTGGGATGTACACCGCGAACACCATGGCGGCCGCAGCCGAGGCGCTGGGAATGTCGCTGCCCGGCAGCGCCGCCCCGCCCGCCACCGACCGTCGTCGTGACGGCTTCGCCCGCAAGTCCGGTGAGGCCGTGGTCGAGTTGCTGCGCAAGGGGATCACCGCGCGGCAGATCCTGACCAAGGAGGCCTTCGAGAACGCGATCGCCGTCGTCATGGCCCTCGGCGGTTCCACCAACGCCGTCCTGCACCTGCTCGCGATCGCCTACGAGGCCGAGGTCGAGCTCACGCTCGACGACTTCGACCGTGTGGCCGGCAAGGTCCCGCACCTCGGTGACCTCAAACCGTTCGGCAGGCACGTCATGGTCGACGTCGACCGCATCGGCGGGATCCCCGTCGTCATGCGCGCGCTGCTGGACGCCGGTCTGCTGCACGGGGACTGCCTCACCGTGACCGGCAAGACGATGGCCGAGAACCTGGCCGACATCGCGCCGCCGGACGTCGACGGCGTCGTCCTGCGGGCCCTGGACAACCCGATCCACAAGACCGGCGGGATCACGATCCTCAAGGGCAACCTCGCCCCCGGTGGGGCCGTGGTGAAGAGCGCCGGGTTCGACTCCGAGGTCTTCGAGGGGACCGCCCGCGTCTTCGAACGCGAGCGCGCGGCGCTGGACGCGCTGGAGGACGGAACGATCTCGGCCGGCGACGTCGTCGTCATCCGGTACGAGGGTCCCAAGGGCGGGCCGGGGATGCGCGAGATGCTCGCGATCACCGGGGCGATCAAGGGCGCGGGCCTGGGCAAGGACGTGCTCCTGATGACCGACGGCCGGTTCTCCGGTGGGACGACCGGCCTGTGCGTCGGGCACATGGCGCCCGAGGCCGTCGACGGCGGACCCGTCGCGTTCGTGCGGGACGGGGACACCATCCGTCTCGACGTGGCGAACAAGACGCTCGAGGTCATGGTCTCGGACGAGGAGATGGCGCAGCGTCGCGAGGGCTGGGCTCCGCTGCCGCCCGTGTTCACCCGCGGGGTGCTGGCCAAGTACGCCAAGCAGGTCCAGTCCGCCTCGGTCGGGGCCGTCTGCTTCTGAGGTCACCTCGTGAGACGAATGTCCACGATGTGAGACGCGGCGCGTCGTCGGCTGACAGCGCGCCGCGAGGGGGCTACCTTTCCCTCATGCGGTTCCTCGTAGCCATCGGACAGCGCGCCGGCTGAACTCTTCGGCCGAGCGCGCGACCCCTCACACGCCATCCCTGGCTGAGGGGTCTTTTTGCGTCCGGCTGACCGAGAAAGCCGGGCGTCCGACCCACACGACGACCGTGAACGGCACCGCCCGAGGAGGACACCAGATGCCAGAGCAACTGCCCCTGGACCCCACCCTGCCCGTCGAGAAGCTCACCGGCGCGCAGAGTCTCGTCCGATCGCTCGAGGCGGTAGGCGTCGAGGTCATCTTCGGGTACCCGGGCGGGACGATCCTGCCGAGCTACGACCCGCTGATGGACTCCCCGCACGTCCGGCACATCCTGGTCCGGCACGAGCAGGGCGCGGGTCACGCGGCCGAGGGCTACGCCCAGGCGACCGGCAAGGTCGGCGTCTGCATGGCGACCTCCGGTCCCGGCGCGACGAACCTCGTCACCCCGATCGCCGACGCCTACATGGACTCCGTCCCGATGGTCGCGATCACGGGTCAGGTCGGCACCAAGGCGATCGGCACCGACGCCTTCCAGGAAGCCGACATCACCGGCATCACCATCCCGATCACCAAGCACAACTACCTGGTGACCGACCCTGCCGAGATCCCGCGGACCATCGCCGAGGCGTTCCACCTGGCCTCGACCGGCCGTCCCGGCCCGGTGCTCGTGGACATCCCGAAGTCGGTCCAGACCTCGATCACCTCGTTCGTCTGGCCCGAGACGATCGACATGCCGGGATACCGCCCGGTGGTCCGTCCGCACGGCAAGCAGATCCGCGAGGCGGCCCGGCTGATCGCCGCGGCCGAGCGTCCCGTCCTGTACGTCGGCGGCGGCGTCATCAAGGCCGACGCGTCGGCCGAGCTGCTGGCCCTGGCGGAGGCGACGGGCATCCCGGCCGTCACGACGCTGATGGCCCGCGGCGCGCTGCCAGACTCGCACCCGCAGCACCTGGGCATGCCCGGGATGCACGGCACGGTCGCGGCCGTGACGGCGTTGCAGAAGTCCGACCTGCTCATCACCCTCGGTGCCCGGTTCGACGACCGGGTGACGGGGGAGCTGGCCAGCTTCGCGCCCGGGGCCAAGGTCATCCACGCCGACATCGACCCGGCCGAGATCGGCAAGAACCGGACGGTCGACGTCCCGATCGTGGGGGACGCGAAACTCGTCATCGCCGAACTCACCACGGCCGTGGTCGCGGAGTTCGCCAACGGCCGCGCCGACATCTCGGCGTGGAGGGAACTCACCGACTCCTGGAAGCAGACGTACCCCCTCGGGTTCACCGAGTCCGAGGACGGCACCCTCGCTCCCCAGCACGTCATCGGCCGCATCGGTGCCATCGCCGGTCCCGAGGCGATCTACGTCGCCGGGGTCGGGCAGCACCAGATGTGGTCCGCGCAGTTCGTCCAGTACGAGAACCCGCGCACCTGGATCAACTCCGGTGGCCTGGGCACCATGGGTTTCTCCGTCCCGGCCGCCATGGGCGCCAAGGTCGGCAAGCCCGACACCGTGGTGTGGGCCATCGACGGTGACGGCTGTTTCCAGATGACCAACCAGGAACTGGCGACCTGCACCCTCAACGGCATCCCGCTGAAGGTCGCCATCATCAACAACTCCTCCCTCGGCATGGTCCGCCAGTGGCAGACGCTGTTCTACGCCGAGCGGTACTCCAACACCGACCTGAACTCCGGAGACCACCACGGCACGTTCGCCGCGCCGATCCCCGACTTCGTCAAGCTCGCCGAGGCCTACGGCTGCGTCGGGTTGCGCTGCGACAAGCCCGAGGACGTCGACGCGACGATCGAGAAGGCCATGGCCATCAACGACGTCCCCGTCGTCATCGACTTCCGCGTCCACCGCGACGCCATGGTCTGGCCGATGGTCGAGGCCGGCGTGAGCAACGACGCGATCCAGTACGCCCGTGGGCTCTCCCCGAAGTGGGACCGCGAGGAGACCGGGGACGACCTCTCCGGCGAGGAAAAGGTGATCTCCTGATGTCCCGCCACACCCTGAGTGTCCTGGTCGAGAACCGACCCGGCGTCCTGATGCGCGTCACCTCGCTGTTCGCGCGCAGGAACTTCAACATCCACTCCCTCACGGTCGGACCGACCGAGCGCAGCGAGATCTCCCGGATGACCATCGTCGTCGACGTGGAGACGCAGCCGTTGGAGCAGGTGACGAAACAGCTCAACAAGCTGATCAACGTGTTGAAGATCGTCGAACTCGAGGACGACGGTTCGGTCCAGCGCGAGCTGCTGCTCGTCAAGGTCCGGGCCGACGCCTCCGCCCGGGGGGAGGTGCTCGACACCGTGCAGCTGTTCCGCGCGCACGTCGTCGACGTCGCCCCCGACGCGGTCACGGTCGAAGCCACCGGATCGCCGGACAAACTGGCTGCGCTGCTGCGCGTGCTGGAACCGTTCGGCATCCGTGAACTCGTGCAGTCCGGTTCGGTCGCGCTGGCCCGTGGTGGGCGCGCGATCTCCGACCGGGCGCTGCGCTCCGCCTGACCGTATTTTCGCTGAACAGAAACCTTCAAGGAGAGAACCCCACGTGGCCGAGATGTTCTACGACGACGACGCCGACCTGTCGAAGCTGTCCGGTAAGAAGGTCGCCGTCATCGGCTTCGGCAGCCAGGGCCACGCCCACGCGCTGTCGCTGCGCGACTCCGGTGTCGACGTGGTCGTCGGCCTCAAGGAGGGCTCGAAGTCCAAGGCCAAGGCCGAGGAGCAGGGTCTGACCGTCGTCACCCCGTTCGAGGCCGCCAAGGCCGCGGACGCGATCATGATCCTGGTGCCGGACCACCTGCAGCGTGGCCTGTACGCCGAGGCGATCGAGCCCAACCTGACCGCCGGCAAGGCGCTGTTCTTCAGCCACGGCTTCAACATCCGGTTCGGCTACATCAAGCCCCCGGCCGACGTCGACGTGATCATGGTCGC
>Ga0325400_1008203_pt1 | contig 10016 bp, 8 predicted proteins | sample PopdelMetagenome_2_FD_205662 | JGI IMG/M metagenome (GOLD analysis project Ga0325400, IMG submission 205662) | Populus deltoides microbial communities from Bellville, Georgia, United States - Xylem-PdKOR-R1 | ecosystem: Host-associated > Plants > Phyllosphere > Stem > Wood/Secondary xylem...
TGGGAGTGTAATTACGATTGTTTTTCAAAATGTTTTTTATACTGAAATGCATCAAAATGATGTTTTTTTATTTTAAAAAAATTATTTTTGAAATCAGTGCATCAAAACAATCCAAAACATAAAAAAATAAATTTTTAACAAAAAAAATCTAAATTTTTAAAAAATACATATTGGTCTTCATTTCCAAATAATCTCTGCATCACATGTGCCATTGCGCCTACATATGCTCTATTTGTGTTTTTTTTTCCACCAAAACACCACGATAGACATTGCTGGTATCTTAAATCACCAATTTGGTGTTTTTACCGTGAATGAATGCGCCGTGCAGCTTCTCGCAATTTTTTAAGGCAAATTAGAGGTTTTAAAAACACTATCAAATTCTTTTTTATTACATGGAAACAGTGAATACCAACAAAAATTATTTTAGTAGTTAAAAATGAAACCATGAATATCAAGAAAAATAATTTCAGTAGTTAAAAATAGTGTGAATGGTGTTTTATTTTAATAGTTGGAATCCGGCACCTATTTTTATCTTATTTATCTAACGAAGAACAAAAATAATTAAAAAAAGCTTTTATATTAAAAGTGAATTTTAAAAATCTAATGGGATCTAAATCTAATAAATATTGTTATTTTTAATTTTTTTTTGTAAAATCTCTGGTATATCATTAATGTTTGACACATTTTTCATTTTATAATTTTTTTAATTTTATCATTATCTAAGAAATTAAAAGTAATTAGGTTTAAATCAGAATCAAATCATAAAAAAAGACTTTGTGGATCAAATTGAATATAAAAAGTAAATACAGAGTATTTTTTGAGTATACGAAAAGTGTCCATCTATAATAATTCATCCACACCTTTTACCTTTTAGTATTCTATAATAATAATAGTATGATGAAAGTCGGACAGACCCTCTTCGATTCACACACACACACACACATATTTTCCTCTATACTTCTGTCCTTGGAGGCCTTATAAAACAAGAGTACGGAGTGCTGCCATAGATGGTTGGAATTCAAAAGATGTCAGAGAGTATGATTATTTATTTTTTTAAATTGATTTTTATATCGAAATATATTAAAATAGTATTTTTTTTATTTTTTAAAATTATTTTTAAAATTAATGTATCAAAACAATTTAAAATATATATAAAAATTATTTTTTAATAAAAAATTAAAAACTAAAATTTTTAAAAACACAGGTTTATTCGTATTTCCCAATTTTCTCTGACAACTCAATCTTCACATCTATTTATCTCTTTTTTTTTCCTCTTGTGGATAGAAGATACAGGCACTGCTAAGATAAAATTATACAATATATAATTTTACTGTTTATCTAAATATAAGATATTGTCAATTAGAAATGTAATAACAAAATTATCTTGTTAAAAAAATTTGCTAAGCATAACACGTATTTAGTATTGAAAGAATAATTAAAAATAAAATAATTAATTCAGATTTTACTAGGCATAACATGACTTCTACCTTAGATATCGGGGCATGACATGATTATCATATCCCAGGTGTCTGGGTCAAATAAGATAACAATACCCAATACTTTTAATATTAGCTTTGCAAAGTAGTTAGATTCAAATTTAATATTTTTAAGGTAATATTTGGGAACGTTGTTGTGGCTGCGTTCTCAAAAAATTAAAATTTTTTTTTGCTAAAATTTAATATGATTTGTATGTTTTGAATCGTTTTGATGTGCTGATATTAAAAATAATTTTTAAAAAATAAAAAAATATCATTAACATATATTTTAGCACGAAAAGTTATTTGAAAAGTACCCGTAACCACACTACCAAACACGCTATAAGTTTAATAGTAGAAAAACTCAACAATTTTAAATCTTTATTATTTTTATAAAAAAAATTTGATGTACAGCATGGCCGAGGCCACCTGGCTGGTCAACGGTGTCTTCCTTGGAAGCTGTGGCAGGTACAGGAGCAGCCCAGCACACATGTCAAGGCACTTCAGATGAGCTGACATCTGTCCATAATTAAGTGAACGTGCCCTAGTTACAGACTTCACTTGAAAAACCTTTCCTGTTTATTTTTTGTTTTAAAAAATTTTAATTTTTTTTTTAAAATTTTCATTATGTAGAAGCTATTCTCATTTTTCATTGTATACATAATTATACAGACTTAATATAGTTATAAATAAGTTTTTTAAATCACTTGAGACTTATATAATATCTTATTGACATTTTATTTTCAGATATTTAAACTGGATAATATTTTTTATTTAAAATTTAAATTTTTTTGCTGTAAAATAAATTTTATTGATTACTTTTTTTATAACTAAACATGAGAACATTAGAAAAATATTTTATGGGAAATCACTTTTTATTTTATTTTTATAAGATAATTATGAATATCCCTCAAATTATCTGACGCGCATTTTTAAACCAACTGGAGATTTATTGACAAATAAGGCCATGCCTGACAGAGAAAGTGTTTTGCTGTGCGTTTTGTTTCGTTAAATTTTAAATTTTATTTTTTTATTAAAATTAAGTATGGTTTATATTTTTTAAATCGTTTTAATATGCTGATATTCAAAATAAATTTTAAAAAATAAAAAAATTATTAATATATATTTTAATATTAAAAATTATTTAAAAAGCAACTACTACCATACTGCCAAATACACATGCTGGAAAAAGTCAATCTACGCTTATAAGGTCACGTTTTTATAATTAATTATTAATTTCCTTTCATAGAATTGGGCACTACTAATAACTGAACTGGAAAAAGGTCCAAAACCGAACGCAAAAAGGACCGCTTCTTCTACCTCTGGTCAAATAAACAGGCAATACACAGACACACACACAAGAAATCAAGAAAATGGAGTTTTCAGAGTTAAGAGAAGCAATAGAGAAGGTGGGATTAGTAGACGCTCATGCTCACAACATTGTAGCTCTCGATTCTTCATTTTCTTTCATCAATGCCTTCACTGAAGCCACTGGCACCGCTGCCTTGTCCTTTGCCCCCCACTCCCTCTCCTTCAAGGTACCCTCCTCACACGGAAAAAAATAACACGTATATCTTCACGTATTTCTTTCTTTATGCAATCATAATGATAATAATTATGGGTTTATTTTGTTTTTTGGCAGAGAAATGTGAGGGAGATTGCGGAGTTGTATGGCTGTGAGAATTCATTGAAAGGTGTTGAAGAATATCGCAGATCGTCAGGGTTGGAATCTAGTAGCTTGAAATGCTTTGAAGCTGCGAGGATATCTGCTATATTGATTGACGATGGACTGAAATTGGATGAGAAGCTTGGTATTGAGTGGCACAGGAGTTTGGCTCCTTTTGTTGGTCGAATTTTGAGAATTGAAACCTTAGCTGAGGAAATTCTTGATAGTGTGAGATACTCTTATATTTTGCACTAAATTAATGTTATCAGTATTTAAGCCAGTCTGTGATATTAATTCTTTGTAGCTTTCATGGTTGTTGGGGTCATACCTTTTTGTTTTAATGGAGGTTGTGTATTATGAAGCAGGCATTAATATCTAGGCCAATGAGGCATTAATATATAAACCTTGAGTTCAATTTTGATCAAGAGGTAGAAATTAATAATGACCCTTGACTGGTTTCTTAATTTTTTTTTCCTGATCTCTGATTATTATTTTCTTTTCTTAAAATCACTCACCTATTTTTTTTTTGATGGAATGATATTATTTTATTTGTTAAAAATTCAGAATTTTTATATGCAGTCATCAGTGTCTCTATGGCCCTTTTAATTTTAGGGTCTTATGAGGCTGTTCTTTTTATTCTGTGTTTTTACAGGAGATACCAGATGGCTGGACACTGGACAAGTTCACTGAAGCTTTTGTTAGAAAATTGAAATCATATCCTTTTAGTTAGCTGTGGGCATTTTTGTGCATATGCTATTTTATGTTTTAATGGTTATAAGTAGAGCTGTCCTTTTTTTCTGTTAGTTTCTTACAATCTATTACAGTTGCTGATAAGATAGTTGGTTTGAAAAGCATAGCTGCATACCGCAGTGGTCTAGAAATTAATACAAATGTTGCTAGAAAAGATGCTGAGAAAGGCCTCACTGAAGTTTTACGTGGTGAGTGTGAAATGTGGATTTTTCTGTTCTACCATTATTGCATTTAATAATTAATCCATTCTTCTTTGCAGATGGGAACCCTACTCGCATAGCAAACAAAAGCTTTATCGACTATATTTTCACGCTGAGTCTAGAGGTTTCTCTAAGCTTTGACTTGCCGATGCAGATACACACCGGGTAAAAAAGATTTTTGGCTTTGTTAAACTAGTTGCACTTGTGCTCTGATTATTTCTGGGAATTATGGAAAAGGAACTGGAAACCTAGACTTCAGTCCAAAGCTGACTGTTGTTTATATATTTATTTATTTTTTGAGATCAGTGATGAATTGACAAAGGTGGGACATGAACTTGAGACCTCACTCTCTTGCTTGGCAAGAGTACCATTGAGCTGAAAACCCAATATGTGAAGCTTAATAGTTTTAATTTTGAAGTTAATGTTAAGGACCTCATTCATTCAAGTATTGCCATGTAAATTCTAATGGCCGTAACTAAATAGTTTAAAGGAAACTGTTAGTTTCTGTGGGTGGGGTGGATGGATTCAGCTTGATCCACATGCAATCATTATTTTCGTTTCCCTATTTATAGCTAAGACAAGGAATTGATAATCTAAATGCTCCTACATTTTTTTTTAATTATTAAATAACTATTCTTTCTCAAATTTAGTTTTGGAGACAAAGATTTGGATTTACGGTTGTCCAATCCTCTTCATCTTCGAATGCTTCTTGAGGATGAGAGATTTTCCAAGTGTCGAGTTGTTCTCTTACATGCATCATACCCATTTTCAAAGGAAGCATCATACCTTGCCTCTGTTTATCCCCAGGTGAAATCATTAGTTTCCAATGAATTCTTTTTACTTTCTATACATGTAATTACGATGCTTGCCCACAAATTCTTGTGAAAATGATCCAATGTCTTTACTTTCAGGTGTACCTTGACTTTGGATTGGCTGTTCCTAAACTCAGTGTCCATGGCATGATATCTTCTGTCAATGAACTTTTGGAATTAGCCCCAATAAAGAAGGTGACAACAGTCCCTATTGAGAAAATACAGGAAAAATGGATTCTGTACATAGTGATCAGTTTACACATTTCAGAACTCTATCTTCAATGAGTTTTATCTGTTCTTTTCCAATGATGCTCATGAAGTTTGTCTATACTAATGATGTTTGATGTCATTGTCAACGAACCTGCAGGTTATGTTCAGCACAGATGGCTATGCATTTCCTGAAACTTACTACTTAGGTTTGTTTAGTTTCTTGTGAATGGATATTATATCCAGTCTTGATAATAATGCATGTTTTGCCTGAACTTTCATTGATCTAAAGTCTGTAGTTTATTTTGTAAGTGTTCTGCACATGACTATAAAGTAGATGCACTGTTCCTTTTGTGTCTTATTGTATGTGATGATGTTGGACTGTGGCCTAATTTCTTAGGATTAACATACTTTATCAATTTTTTGTGTCCTTTATGTAAGAAAATAGCTAATTTACTGTCCAAAATGTATCTATCTATGGTTACATAAGATACAAGTTTTATACTAGACTCCTGTGGCAACCATGTCAGAATATGTTTTCTTTATATTTCATATCATTGGATGTTTCTCAATCTCTACAAGACTAGTATTTCATATATTGTCACTTCATTATGGTGGAGGTGACAGCTAGGAATATTTCAAAAAATTGCACATGGCTAGGGATTTGTTGTTGTTTAACTTAGGATCAATCTTCCTTCAAGAAAAGTAAGGAAAATACTTGATCCCAAGCAAAGGCTTCTGTTGTCCTTGGAACATTTCTGCATGCTGACATGCTCCCTTCTTAGTGGAGTAATCAGTCATTGATGCATACATACATCACTACCAAATTAGTTTGTAGGAAAATGAGCATGTGGAAGCATCGACGGGGTACCAGTATTTTTTGGTTTCGTAAATTAGGAAGTTTGAAAGACCATGCTTTTTTCCTTCTAATAAACTTATGGAGTTGCCATATTTCTTGGAAGCTTTATAAAGATTATCATTTAAAACTATTGCTCATGCCTTTTCAGGTGCAAAGAAAGCACGCGAATGTTTATTTTCTGTTCTACGTGATGCATGCATTGATGGTGATCTCACATTAGCTGAAGCTATTGAAGCAGCTAAAGACATTTTTGCTCTAAATGCTATTAAATTTTACAAGATTAATGTGGATGCAAATGCTTTTAGTTCAAAGGATACTGTTTCTGTCAACCCTGTGAAGATTGAGAGTAGAGCTCTAGAAAATAGCAGTTCACTTGTTCGTGTCATGTGGGTTGACACCTCTGGACAGCACCGATGTCGTGTAAGTTTTATTTTAAAATTTGGATTTTTGATAGTGCTTTCCCGTAGCTTGGTTCTGCCTTTGTCATGATTCCATGAGAGATTTTTTAAGGAAGCATAGAAAAGAATTATAAACTTCCTTTGGTGTGTGACATATGGGAAAACTTGAAAGCATTCTAGACCTCACTATTAGTCTTCTAGCATAGTTAGTTTTATAGTTTTAATTTCCGTTTGTCTTTTCAGGCTGTTCCAGTAAAGCGCTTCAGTGACATTGTTAGGAAGAATGGTGTCGGCTTGACTCATGCGTCTATGGGGATGAGTTCAGCTGCTGATTCTCCAGCAGATGAGACTGGTCTTACTGGAGTAGGTGAGATCAGACTAATACCTGACGTAACAACCAGAAAGAAAATTCCATGGTACTATTTCTACATCTGAGATTGTCCCTGGTGTTTTATTTTATGCTGCCATGTATTTCCATGCACTTTCTGTTTTTTAAATTTTCATTTGCAACTAAAACATGTCAATATGCCTGTGAAAGATTAGTGCTCAAGGACCTAGTACAGACCAGATCAGGCATCTGACTGAAGATTGCCAGAGAGAACAATTTATGCTCTAGTTCCACTTTTTTATTCTCATTATCAGATCCCTAGGCAAAGGCACTCCACTTGGATATTGCATGTTCTTGATCACCAGATACTTGTGCCTGACTTTTATCAACTCAGGCCACAAAAAAATATAAGGTTATCCTTAGAGGAGAAGTTAATTTGCTATTTCTTAAAATAAAAGAGCTTTTGATTAGAAAGAAAAGAGGTGCATTATCAATTTGGCGAGGAGGACATCCACCAATAAAGAAAAGGAACAAAAAATCAAGATAAGAGTTCTAAAATTGAATATCAGATGGGGAAACAACTCTAAAAGCCCTCAAAAAGCTGCACCATAGGGATGCAAGGTGCTATCCTACATCCTATCTCACTAAAGGACCGCAGAAATTAAAACTAATATGATGTCATCCTGAATGAACAGCATTGGCAGCTGTCCTCTTCGTATCCTAGAACTGCTATGGTGGTTGTCTCACTTCTCCATTTCATTCGAAAAACCACCTTATATCCCTACAATAGACAATATTAAGTTCCTAAAAAAAATTAAAAGTATTGGGCGACCACTTATTTATCTTGAGTCACTGATTTAGCTAAAAGTCACATTTGTTTGGCAGAAAATAAAAATGTTGCAGATTGCTCATTCAACAGCATAACCAATTTGCAAGGAGAAGATGGTGTAGAAATACTTTTTACAAATGTTCTTAGGTTATAAAAAGTTCACATATAATTTAAAAATCTCAGTTTGTGTTCCCTTGGTGTCTATTGAGGGGATTTGAAAATGCTTATAATTGCTCTCTATTTGTACTAATACTGTTTCTTCCACTATAGGATGGAACGGCAGGAAATGGTTTTGGCTGACATGCATCTTAGACCTGGTGAACCTTGGGAATATTGCCCAAGAGAGGCCTTACGCAGGGTTTTAAAAGTTTTAAAGGATGAGTTCGACTTGGTATGTCCGGCATTTATATCTTTGATACTTACAAATGGGAAGTACTTTATTTTATATTTTCATATTAGATATCTGTCATCTGATTTTCTATTGCCTATATTCAGGTAATGGATGCAGGTTTTGAAAATGAGTTTGTGCTCTTGAAGAGTGTATCATGGTATATGACCTTTTGTCCTTTAAGCATCAAATTGGCTGTGACATTTGTTGTTAAATTGAAGCAGAAAATCTTTTTCAGGGAAGGGAAAGAAGAATGGGTGCCCATTGACTCAGCTCCCTACTGCTCCACAGCATCATTTGATTTTGTTTCCCCCATACTTGATGAAATAGTTGGTGCTCTTCATTCCTTGGATATTACAGTGGAGCAGGTATTGTAGACAACTCAAACGTTGTTAACAGATTCAAATTTTAGAAGCATTTTCAATAAACCAGAAGTATGCCAACTATATGTTGCCATTATTGGTAGTTAGACATGTCTGACCTTTTCATGTTTAAGTGTTGATACAAAATGCCTTAACCGCTGCTCTCGACTAAAAGACTGTTTACAGAAAGGAAAAATCAGGGCTCACCATAGGAATTCAAATCACACCATAAAGTGCTTGCCAATGACTTAGTTGAATGATACTAAAATCAATGTGGAATTAAGGTTGAATAAGACTTGTTTTAGAAGTAATAGGTTAGGAATAGGCTGTGAACAGTAGCTTTTTATCCGAATATTGAAGCAAGCAAAAAAGAAAACTTGTGAAAAATAGAAGAACAGGGGAAGGAGAAAAACTCTAGGCTCCAAGCATTCAAAATAAATCTAGAAACTCAGTTGTATTCCTTAATTTGACACAAATGAAAATAAGACATTGAATCAAACAGACTACTAGAACACTGATTATAAAAAAAAAATGCATATGAAATTAAAAACCACCTAAGACGAAGCAGTTCAAACTGTTGTTTCCAGCACATTCTATTTCTATAGACCAGTCTTCAATGATTTCCCCACCAAAACAGCTCACATAGACTCATAGTGCTTTAGTTATGCAGTTTCACTACTAAAAAATTGGGAAATGATTTACTGAAGCTTATACATTTCTGTTATCGTATAAAAGCTTTCTCAATTATGCATTCCAATAGACTGAGAAGAAGAACAGGTTTGGTTTTCCGTAGAAAAATATTGAATAATGTAGTCTTTAATTTTCATCGAAAGTCCTTTTCTCTCTTCTTGTCCTTTTGCCCCCCCTCCCCCTCATTTTGGTATGTTCTTACAGTTACATGCAGAAGCTGGGAAAGGTCAGTTTGAATTGGCCATGGGACACACGACCTGCCCACTCTCTGCTGACAACTTGATATATACCCGTGAAGTTATTAGGGCTATTGCAAGGAAACATGGATTATTGGCAACTTTTGTTCCAAAGTAGGTTCACTATTTTCTTTTTATATGGTAGGTATTTGTTTTCTTGTTCATAGTATGAGACTGGAAAAATACTTTTTCTGCTATTGGAGTTTTGAATATAAGAAGATGCTCGCTGAATGACAAGTATTGATTTGAAAATAATAACTTCATTTTAATATAGGCATCATCAATATGCTTTACCTATTTCGCTTGAATAATTGTTTCATTTTGTTTTTATTGAAGTCAAAGTATCACCATACCTTGTGCAAAACTATCGTCTATGATTTAATACAATCTTCTTAGTTTGGATGCTCCGACAATGGACATTATAAGTTTACTTGGCTATATTTTTTAAGCACTGTTCATGTCTGGTTCTGAATTTTATAGAACCTAATATTCTGCTCTGCTTAATCTTAATCTAAAGACATTTGCTTTTTCTCTAGGCTTGCATTAGATGACATTGGTTCTGGATCCCATGTGCACATTAGCTTGTTGAGAAATGGAGAAAATGTTTTTATGGCATCTGGTGGATCTTCCAAGCATGGGATTTCAAGCATTGGAGAGGAGTTTATGGCCGGGGTTTTGCATCATCTTCCTTCGATTTTGGCCTTCACAGCGCCAATTCCAAATAGGTTGTCTTTTTTATATTTTATGTTGGTTCTTTGTGATTCCTAATCTTCTAATTGATGTGTTTTCTCATTCTCGTTATGGATAAATGACGCG
>Ga0325400_1008204_pt1 | contig 10016 bp, 6 predicted proteins | sample PopdelMetagenome_2_FD_205662 | JGI IMG/M metagenome (GOLD analysis project Ga0325400, IMG submission 205662) | Populus deltoides microbial communities from Bellville, Georgia, United States - Xylem-PdKOR-R1 | ecosystem: Host-associated > Plants > Phyllosphere > Stem > Wood/Secondary xylem...
CCACCATTATTGGCGGGATGACGCAGGGCTTAACGCGCAAACAGGCGGCTGAATTCTCGTTTTTTCTCGCCGTACCGACGATGGCGGCCGCAACGGGCTACAAGCTTCTGAAGACCTACAAGCTCATTCAGCCAGCCGACATTCAGATCCTGTTGATTGGCAACGCCATTGCTTTCGTGGTCGGGCTGCTGGCTATCCGGGGCTTTGTTGGCTTTCTGACCAAATACGGCTTTAAGGTATTCGGTTATTACCGCATTGTGCTGGGTCTGGTTCTGCTGGGTCTGCTGGCGGCTGGCGTGAAATTAGATGTGATGTAACTTATTGCCTGTTCATTTTGCAACCACAACCAACCGATGAGGGACGGGTTCTCCTCATCGATAAACCCCTGACCTGGACTTCGTTCGACGTAGTCAATAAACTGCGGTACGCCTGTAAGTTTAAAAAGATAGGTCATGCCGGTACGCTTGATCCCCTGGCCACGGGATTGCTGATTCTCTGCACGGGTAAGAAAACAAAGGAAATCGACCGCTATCAGGCGCAGGAGAAAGAATACACCGGTACGCTGGTTCTCGGCAAAACGACGCCTTCGGTGGATCTGGAAACGGCCTTTGACGCCGAATATGATGTATCCGGCATTACGCCCGCAGCCATTGAAGCCGCCGTTCAGCAGCTGAGCGGTACCATCGAACAGATTCCGCCTATTTATTCCGCCGTTCGGGTCAATGGCGAACGGCTTTACGAGCGGGCGCGCCGGGGCGAAACCGCCGAGCAGGTGGACGGTGGAATTAAATCCCGCACGGTTGTCGTGTCGGTGTTTGAAGTGAATACCGAGACTTTTCCCGAAATTGACTTCCGGATTGTTTGCTCGAAAGGCACCTACATTCGTAGCTTAGTGCGGGATTTGGGACTTCTTTTGCACAATGGTGCCTACCTGAAAGCGCTCCGTCGAACACGAATCGGCGATTTTCGGGTTGACCAGGCGGACAGCATTGACGAATTTATCGCGAAGAATCGCCCCACCGAACAGTCCATTTAAAGATCATTGGCCGGTAAGCGTAGCGCCGTTGTTGGTTTTTGTTACGTAAACCAGCGATTTCCCGGCCAGTGACGATCAATTCCATGAATATTTACCACGGAACCGATACTTTTCTTCCTCTTTCCAATGCGGTAGTGACCAGCGGAACGTTCGACGGTGTTCACCTGGGACACCAGAAAATTCTGGCCCGCCTGACGGAGATTGCCCGCGCCAGTGCCGGTGAAACGGTGGTTCTGACCTTCTGGCCGCACCCACGCACCGTGCTGTCCAACAGTGGGCAGGACTTGAAACTACTGACCACGCTCGACGAGAAAACCGAACTCCTGGCCGAAGCCGGCATTGATAACCTGGTGGTGATTCCGTTTACCCGCTCGTTCTCGGAACTCTCCTCGGAGGAGTTTATCCGGCAATTGCTGATGCAGAAAATCGGTACAAAAAAGCTGGTCATTGGGTATGATCACCACTTTGGCCGCAACCGGGAAGGCAGCTTCGACTACCTGCAGGAACACGCTTCGGAATACGGCTTCGAGATCGAGGAGATTCCGCGGCAGGACATCGAGGCCGTTGGGGTTAGCTCTTCCAAGATTCGAAACGCCCTGCTGGAAGGCGATGTGCAAACCGCCACCAAGTTCCTGGGCCGTCCTTACAGCCTAAGCGGTACGGTGGTGAAGGGCCGCCAGCTGGGCCGAACCATTGGTTACCCCACCGCCAATATTCAGGTCGATGATCCGATCAAGCTCATTCCGGCAAACGGCGTTTATGCGGTTGAAGTCCTGTATAAAGGCCAGAAGCTGGGTGGTGCCATGAACATTGGTACGCGCCCGACCGTCGCGGGAACGCACCGTACCCTGGAAGTCTTTATTTTTGACTTTAACCAGGACGTTTATGGCGAACACCTGACGGTCCAGTTTATCGCTTATCTGCGCCCCGAACTTAAGTTCGACGGCTTACCCGCCCTGGTGCAGCAGATGGACCTCGACGTTGAGAAAGCTAAAACACTGCTGATCTAACAGCGTTAGATTTAGCCAATAAAAAGCGGCCAACTGTACAGCAGCTGGTCGCTTTTGCATTTTAAAGCTATATAATTAACTAAAAATCAGAACAGGTAAAAAAGTCTCCGTTCCGTTTTTGATTTCGGTCAAGTTACCCCAAATTGACTCTTAGCGACAGTAAAGCCTTACTTCATAACCCTCGTTTTATCAATGAAGCACTTTTTCAAACTCATTGCTTACCTCCCTTCTCTGTCCGGCGCAACCCGTTTGCTGCGCTGTCTTATTCTGCTTCTGCTGACCCATTCGTCAATGGCGCAACGCCCGCCCACCAACCGGGAAGATTCGCTTTTTATTCGGGAAAATTACACCAAGATGGAACGGATGATCCCCATGCGCGATGGGGTGAAGCTGTTTACCGCTATTTATGTGCCCAAAAATACCGCGCAGAAATACCCCATCATCCTGGGCCGGACGCCTTACAGCGTAGCCCCCTACGGCGAAGATAAGTATCCGCTGTCGCTGGGGCCATCCATGCTGTTTGCCCGGGACGGTTACATCATTGTTTACCAGGATGTGCGGGGTAAGTACATGTCGGAAGGCGATTTTGTGGCGGTCCAACCTTATATCCCCAATAAAAAGAGCAAGACTGAATTCGACGAAACGACGGACAGCTACGACACCATCGACTGGCTGCTCAAAAACATCCCGAACAACAACGGGCGGGTCGGCACCTGGGGGATTTCGGCGCCGGGCTTCTACACCACCATGACCCTGATTGACGCCCATCCGGCCTTGAAAGTAGCTTCTCCGCAGGCGCCCGTAACGGACTGGTTCATGGGCGACGACCGGCACCACAACGGCGCTTTCTTCCTGATGGGAACGTTCGCGTTTCTGTCTTCCTACGGCCAGCCCCGGCCTCAGCCTTCGCCCAAGGGAGCGCCCAGCTTTGCGGCTTACGGAACACCGGATTCGTACGAATTCTACCGCAACCTCGGCCCCATCCGAAACGCGAATGAACGGTATTTCAAAAATCAGAATCCAATCTGGAACGAGATGATGACCCACGGCACCTACGATGCCTTCTGGCAGGCCCGTACGCCCGTACCCTACCTGAAAAACATCAAACCTGCCGTGCTGACCGTTGGGGGCTGGTTTGATCAGGAAGATTTGTATGGTCCCCTGAAAACCTACGCGGGCGTTGAGCGCAATAACCCTAAATCACCCAACCTCCTGGTGATGGGTCCCTGGATTCACGGTGGCTGGGCGCGTTCGACCGGCGAGGCCCTGGGCAACATTCGGTTTGACGCCAAAACGGCGCCTTTTTACCGGGAAACGATTGAATTTCCGTTCTTTAACCATTTCCTGAAAGATGGACCTGATCCGCAACTGCCCAAGGCCTATGTTTTTGAGACCGGTTCTAACCAGTGGAAGAAATACGATCAGTGGCCCCCCAAGGCTTCGCAGGAGAAAAAGCTTTATTTCCACCCCAACGGCAAACTCTCCTTTGATGCGCCCGGGGCTGCGGCCAATGCATTTGACGAGTACGTAAGCGATCCGGCCAAACCAGTGCCTTTTACGGCCGAAATCCGCATTATCCGGGGCAGTGATTTTATGTACGAAGATCAGCGGTTTGCCGCCACGCGGCCGGATGTGCTGGTTTACGAATCTGAACCGTTGACCGAGGATGTAACTATTTCCGGTAATGTGGCCGCCGATCTGTTCGTCTCCACGACGGGTACAGACGCCGATTTTGTGGCGAAACTGATTGACGTTTATCCCGGTGATGCACCCAACAACAGCCCCAATCCCGCGACCAAGATGGGCGGCTTTCAGTTGCTGGTTCGCGGTGAAGTGATGCGGGCCAAGTTCCGAAACAGCTTCTCAAAGCCGGAAGCCATGAAACCGGGCCAGGTTACGGAGGTGAAGTTTGATATGCAGGATGCCAACCATACGTTCCGGAAGGGCCATAAAATCATGGTTCAGGTACAAAGCTCGTGGTTCCCGCTGGTGGACCGTAATCCGCAGAAATTCGTCAATATCTACGAAGCGACGGAAGCGGATTTTCAGAAGGCGACCCACCGGGTTTACTTTTCGCCCAGCCAGCCATCTCACCTCAACGTGCGGGTACTGAATTAACCGCATTCCCCACTAAGCAAAGCGGACAATCGATCATCGATTGTCCGTTTTGCTTTTACCAGTTCTTCCGTATACTCAGATAGCCGCCGATCGTATTGGTGAACAACTGGCCCCGATCCGCGGCAACCGAGGCCGCCAGCTGCGTATTTCCCCAGCGGGGCAGCCGGATTCGGGCCGAAAGCAGGGATGAAACCTGTTCCAGAGGGGGCGTATATCCTTGATTGTAAGTGCCGAAGTTGCGGCTGGCCGAAAACCGCGCAGTTAAGGTCACTTTCTCGAAAAGCAGCCCTTCAAAGCCCAGATACCAGGCTACGAGCCGGTTATTGGGAAAGTACCCGCCCCCCGTATATTCCCGCGCCTTCGCACTCAACTCGGCACGCGGAGCAATAAAGGGCGTGCCAATGGTGTGACTGTAATAAGACCAGCCTTCCCGGTACTGTCCGTGATTGAAGTAATTATCCCGACCCTGATACTTAGCGTGAATGTCGAACGTGGGACCCGACTGATTGGTTGTGCTTAAACACTCGACGACCACACCCTGCCAGCGAAAAACGGAATGGTCCAGCGGAGTCCGGTTGCGCAGCCGAAAGCCTTTCAGACCATCCGGAAAATTGACAAACGCAATTCCGCTATCGTCCTCGTACATATGCTGGTAATACAGCATCGCGTTTACCTTCGAACCGTTCCACTCCAGGCCAAAGTCGTAGTTACCGACGTGGTTACCAATTCGGTTGGTTCCGTCAAAAACGGTATAGCGATCATTGTAAAAATCTTCGGGATACCGGGCAAACACCATATTGATGTAATCCCGGACGGATGTCGGCAACTGGCCGTTAACCGCCAGTTCGGTTCCTTTCAGATAATCCGCGCGACCACCCCACATCGCCTGATGATTCAGTCCGGCGTAGAAGCGCACTTTCCAGTTGGGTTTACCGAAGCGACCGTACAGCGATTTCTGGTGCAGATAAACGCCCTGGATGTAAGGTACGTTGAACCAGCCGTGGGCGTAGCTAAAACGAATCGACACGAGCCCTTTCGTAAAGCCAATGGGCACAAAGTTAGGCGTGTGCAGCTGTATCTTAGGAATTGGCAGGGCGTTACCCGACCAGCTCACGAAGCCGGAGGTCAAGGTCGTATCCCCGATGCCCAGTACTTCGCGCCGGCGTCCCCCGTATAACTCCAGCCAGCCATAACGCACTTTCCCAAATAATTCGGTCAGGAACGCCTGATTGGTCTGGCCGGCATTGGCAACCGCGTAGGCACCAAAGCCCCAGTCAAATTTGTGCCGGCGCACTTTGGCCGAATCCGCCCAGTGATGGTAGTCCCGCGCAATACCCGCCCGCACCGTACCAAAGGGAGCTTCCAGGGGTACCGTCCCGTACTGATTGGCCCGCAGCCAGAACGGCGTTTGTCCGGACGGAGCGGCCAGACCACCAATTTCCACTTCACCCCGCAGGGTGCTCTGTTTGCCTGATGAAACGGACTGTGCCAGTGCTGAAGTAAAACTTAACCCAATAAATAGAAGAGTAGTAAAAGGTAGTCGCATGACCACGGTTGAATATAGACAGAAAAATAAAGGCCGGCACTGTTGAACAGCCCGGCCCCAAAAGTAAACTAAAACCTTTGGAATTTCGGTGTTGTAACCAGCAGTTAAAACTAACTTAACTGTATGGCTTTACCCCCGCTTATTTATTAAACGCAGTTTTTAATTCAGCAGCCGCCTGATTTTGCGCTTCACCCGCCTTCGTTACGATGGCGTAGGTGCCGAAAAATTCGTGGGTTACGCCCTGATACAGGTGGTACGTCGTCATCACGCCGGAAGCGTTCAGTTTATCGGCCAGTTGCTTGCCTTCGGTTTGCAGCGGATCGATCTCGGCGGCAATCAGCGTAGCCGGTGGCAGATTATGCAGGTCAGCTACGTCAACCAGCGAAATCAGCGGGTTGTTGCCATCATCCTGCGTGCGGAAATATTTATCGACAAACCACTCAACCAGTTCCTTGCCCAGCGGGATGGCCTTGGCGTATTTCATGTATGATTCTGTCGTCAGGTCGTTGTTGGCCACCGGATAAACCAGCAACTGATGCACCGGCATCGGATAGTTGTTATCCCGCGCCATCATACATACGCCAACGGACATGTTACCGCCCGCGCTCTCGCCCGCAACGGCCACCTTGTCCGGATTGCCACCCAGACTAGCTGCGTTTTCTTTTACCCATTTGTAGGCTGCGTAAGCGTCCTCGTGCGCGGTCGGGAATTTGAACTCCGGTGCGCGACGGTAATCAACCGATACAACAATAGCGCCCACGTTGGCCGCCAGAGCCTGAACGGAAGCTTCGTACGTTTTTGTATCAGCGATAACCCAGCCTCCCCCGTGATAATACACGATGACCGGCAGCGGACCTGATACATTTGATGGCTTGTAAATATAAATTGGCAGGTAGCCCAGGATCGTCTGCATAGTGGAAGTCACCGGCAGCATTGGCGGGGCAATTTTATTCTTGTTCAGCAGCGAGTTAACGGCGTCTTTCACGCTGGGCTTCGAACGCGCTTCGTCAACCGAAAGTTTGTACAGCGGCGTTGGACCCTGCAGGACCTGTAGCTCATCGGTGATGGCCTGCATCTGCGGATCGATATCCGGTGCCCATTCAGGTTTAGGGTTGGTAGAGACAATGCCCTGACCCGGTTGATACTCGGCTAGTTCGTGTCCGCCACAGGAAGCCAGGGCCAGAACGCAAAGCCAGGCCGATCCCGTGGCCAGTAAACGTTTCTTGTTAAAGTGTTTCATAAGTGATAATGGACTAACTTTAATCCTATGAACTTGTAATCACTTGTAAGGTTTACGCGGACTTATCTTACGGTACTTTGAAACTATGTAAACGTGATCATTCACCCCCTGTTTGACCACGCCCAAAAAGACCTAGTTTACATATAATCAGCGCATTAAGTACTTCTGACTTGTTTGTTTCTATCTCAAATAAATAGGCTCATCCCTCCCGTTTGGTTGTCAGCCAGCCGATTCGTCACTAAAGCAGAAACAAAAAAGCCGGACTCCAGAGCCCGGCTTTCGACTGTATCAGGTAAACAAACTACTTCGGTGCTTCACGACAGCTTCACGTAGCTACCCAGCCACTTCACGTCGGCTCCGTGGTGTTGCAGCACTTCGCGGATCTGAGGATCATCCGCGTGGCCTTCAAATTCAATCAGAAACCAGTAGCGGAACGTAGCTCCATCCCGCAGGGGCCGACTTTCGATCTTGGTCAGGTTAATGTTACGGGCGTTGAATTCTTGGAGAAACTGCGCCAGAACCCCCGGCGATTCGGTGTTTGGCAGGCGGGCAATAATGGTCGTTTTATCGTTACCGCTCTTTTGATTCGTGAAGTTTTTGGCCAGAATCAGGAAACGGGTTCGGTTCTGGTCGGTGTCTTCAATGTTGTCAAACAGGACCGGAACCCCGAACAGCTTAGAGGCAATATCGGAACAGATGGCCGCCGTGCGCGGATTCTGGGCCGCCAGCTTAGCGGCTTTTGATGTCGATTCGACCGGAATCCGTTCGGCCGGCAGATCCTCGAAATACTCCCCTAAAAACTTACTGCACTGATCAAAGGCAATATCCTTGGAATAGATATGGGTTATCTCGCTGAGCGTTTCGGTCTGGGTGGCAAACGTAAAATGCACCGGGATCTGGGCTTCGGCCGCAATGAGCAGGTCTTTTTCGTAGAGCAGATCAATGGTCTCCTTCACCACGCCCTCCTGATTGTTTTCGATCGGAACAACGCCAAACCGAGCCCGGCCCGTCTCTACGCTTTCGAACACCGACCGGATGGTGGGCAGGGCCATGTACTCACTCATGGCTCCAAAGCGACTTTCGGCAGCCTGGTGGGTGAAACTGCCGTCCGGTCCCAGAAAAGCAACCCGCTCGGGCATTTCAAGGTTGCGCGAAACAGCGAAGATTTCCAGGAACACCGCTTCGATGGCAGCCTGGTTCATCAGGCCATTGTTGAGCTGGTGCAACCGGTCCAGAATCTGTTTTTCCCGTTCGGGACGATAAATAACGGAGTTACTGGACTTTTTGAGTTCACCCACCTGGCGAACCACTTCCATGCGTTGGTTCAGCAGGTGCAGTAATTGATCGTCAATGGTATCGATCTGGTTACGGAGAGTTTCGAGAGTCACGAAAAAAAAGTTATGCATGAGAAGTGAGCAGCGGTCCACCCCTCACTTCTCATGCTTTATTCATAATTAAACTAAAGCGGCATCTTCCACGTCTTTTTCGACCCGCAGGTTTTCGATGATGAAACGCTGGCGGTCGGGCGTATTCTTGCCCATGTAATAGCTGAGCAATTTAGGAATAGAAGTTTCTTTTTCCATCAATACCGGCTCTAATCGCATGTTATCGCCAATAAACAGCCCAAATTCCTCCGGCGAGATCTCACCTAATCCCTTAAAGCGCGTTAACTCTGCTTTTTTACCGCTCTTCGTTAATTTATCGACGGCCGCCTGCTTCTCGGCTTCCGAGTAACAATACATTGTTTCCTTGTGATTTTTCGGATTTCGCACCCGGAACAACGGCGTTTCCAGGATGTAAAGGTGTCCGTTGCGCACCATATCCGGGAAGAACTGCAGGAAGAACGTCATCATCAGAAGCCGGATGTGCATCCCGTCCACATCGGCGTCGGTGGCAATGACAATGCGGTTGTAACGCAGGTTTTCCAGGCCTTCCTCAATATCGAGCGCGTGTTGCAGCAGGTTAAACTCTTCGTTTTCGTAAACCACTTTCTTGGTAAGACCAAAGCAGTTCAACGGCTTTCCGCGAAGACTGAACACCGCCTGACTCTGCACATTCCGGGACTTGGTGATGGAGCCACTCGCCGAATCGCCTTCGGTGATAAACAGGGTGGCGTTGTACCGATCCTCCGTTTTGGCATCGGTCAGGTGAACGCGGCAGTCGCGCAGTTTTTTGTTGTGCAGACTGGCTTTCTTGGCCCGGTCATTGGCCAGTTTCTTGATACCCGCCAGCTCTTTCCGCTCCCGCTCCGACTGCTCAATGCGCTTTTTGAGGGCATCGCGAACGGTCGGGTTCATGTGCAGAAAGTCGTCCAGCCGGTCTTTCATGAAGTCCCCAATGAAGGTTCGCACCGACGGACTCTCCGGATCGGGGGCCATGTTGGTTGAGCCCAGTTTGGTTTTGGTCTGCGATTCAAAAACGGGTTCCTGCACCCGGATACTAATGGCGGTAATGATCGATGCCCGGATGTCGGACGTTTCGTAGTTTTTGTCGAAGTGCTTCCGAACGGTTTCCACGACGGCCTCCTTGAGCGCGTTCTGGTGCGTCCCGCCCTGGGTGGTGTACTGGCCGTTAACGAACGAATAATATTCTTCGCCGTACTGATTGCCGTGGGTCATGGCAATCTCGATGTCGTGCCCTTTCAGGTGAATAATGGGATAGCGCAGGGCCTCCTCGTCTGTTTTGTCGCGCAGCAGATCGAGCAGACCATTTTGGGAAACGAATTTCTGCTTATTGAAGCTGAGCGTTAATCCGGCGTTGAGGTAGCAATAATTCCAGATCATGTTTTCCACGAACTGGGCACGGAAATGAAAATTCTTGAAAACCGTATTGTCGGGCTCAAAGCAGATTAGCGTACCGTTGCGTTCGCTGGTGGTTGCTTCGCCCTGATTTTTGAGTTCGCCCTGCGCAAACTCCGCCCAGACCGACTTACCATCCCGGTACGACTGCACTTTGAAGTAGGTCGACAAGGCATTGACGGCCTTGGTCCCGACTCCGTTCAAGCCAACCGATTTCTGGAAAGCCCCCGAATCGTACTTACCGCCCGTGTTGATTTTAGAGACCACG
>Ga0325400_1008211_pt1 | contig 10010 bp, 3 predicted proteins | sample PopdelMetagenome_2_FD_205662 | JGI IMG/M metagenome (GOLD analysis project Ga0325400, IMG submission 205662) | Populus deltoides microbial communities from Bellville, Georgia, United States - Xylem-PdKOR-R1 | ecosystem: Host-associated > Plants > Phyllosphere > Stem > Wood/Secondary xylem...
AATGTCTAAAATTCTGAATTGTGAAATGTGAATGTCAAGAGAGAAGACTGATTCGGTGAGTCACAGACTCACAGTTACTTTGCCTTCGATATGTTCAAGCCAATAGGCGGGTGACACGTGGCAACTAAACTGATTTTTTTTCTCCTGCGGGCAAACTCGTTCAATCAGTGGTGAAATCGCGATTTTATGCGATTTCACCCGATTTTAACTGTTTTTGATGCGATTTTACTCATTTCTGATTTTTATGAACGATTTAGCACGTAAAGTCTATATTAACTCGTAAAAACGTACGATTTTATGCCTTGAATCGCGATTTTAACAACCATGCTTGCCACTCTTGTCTAACATAACAACAATGTGCCGCTTTCAGGAAGTCTTTGATATTGTTTGTTGGAGATTTTTTTTAAAATATATTATAGTAATATTTTTTTAATTTATTTTTATATCAAAAAATCAAATCAATAAAAAAAATTAATCTAAAAAAATCACGGCCAACCAGCAATAACAGACAGGCCCGAGTCAACACGACAGCCCACAAACTTGACTTATGTCATTGCCTCGAGTCCTCGAGCACTCATCTCGCCTCCAAAAAAGAAAATCATGGAGGGGGCCATCAGATCTCGCGTATATCCATGGCGGAGGAACTTTAGAGGTTAACATTGAAAAAAAGGATTTGGATTATACAAATTAGATTTCTTTTGCAATTATAAATTAACCTTTTTCCTTCCCTGGCGGAAGAACCTTCGAGTTAAAATATATAGCTAATACCAAAACTCATTAACGCTACACAACGCCGGAAACCCCTCTAGCTATCCCTCCGTTTCTAGCCCTAGCTTATATATATATATATATATAAGAATAAAAAATTAAAAGGCTTGGGTTTTTTAACATGCATAATATTACTATTCATCCTTTTATATATTTTTATAGATGTATTATGATTTTTTTTTTCAATTTGATCTTCAATTGTTTTTTTGACGATTTAGTCCTTATTAAAAATCATTTGATTTTGATCTCTTATGAAAATATGAGACCGAAAAAAAAGGGACTTAAATGAAAATGGTGTCGAACATGGATGACATGCCATAAGTTTTGAAAAAGATGCATTTGATCATTGAACTTAAAAAATAACATGGATTATTTAATTTTAGTACCTCAATATTTTTCAACTTTAATTTTGGCATAAAAGTTTATTTATTTTTTATTTTTTAGTCCCTAATTAAGAGGGGTGGAAGAAAGGTCACTGAATTTCGACGGTAGAGAAAGAAATATGTTGTTAACATCAATTTAAGCTACCAAAACGGATGATACTTGTATCAGATTGTTTTTTGGATTATTTAATTTTAGTACCTCAATATTTTTCGACTTTAATTTTGGCATAAAAGTTTATTTATTTTTTATTTTTTAGTCCCTAATTAAGAGGGGTGGAAGAAAGGTCACTGAATTTCGACGGTAGAGAAAGAAACATGTTGTTGACATCATTTTCAGTTCCGTTCGGTTTTTATCAAAAAAAAAGTAACCAAACTGATTTTTTTAAAAAAAACCAAAACCAGTTCAAATTGATCAATTTCGATTTGGTTTTTTAGAACAAAAAACAGTTTAAACCGGTTTGGCTCGGTTTTTTCGATTTGACTTAGTTTTTCAGTCTGGCTTGATTTTTTTTTCGATTTAGGTTTGGTTCTGTTTTTTAGATTTTAGACTTATAAAATTGAAACCAAACCGGTTGGTTTTTTCAAAATTATAATTGGTTTTTTTTTCACGGTTTGGTTTTTTCGGTTATTTTTTTTCAGTTTTCTCGGTTTAATCAGTTTTTTAAATTTTTTGCTCACCCCTAGTTCATGGTATGTGTTTTTCACCTTTAATGTTCATGAAAAAACAGATGATAGCTCAGGTAAATTTTTTATTTCGGGTTTATTATGGTTTTTGAGACAGTTTTTTGATTTTTTAGGCTATTGATAAATTTATCATGATTTTTAAGGTGTTTTGAGTCAAAATGGATTGAAAATGAAGTTTTTAAGTAAAAAAACTTGAGCTTTAATTTTTTGGGCACCACAATAGTTGAAATTTAGACGAAAGCAGACAACGCATTGTCAGATATTGTTTTTCAAAATAAATCGGGGCGGACAACATATCGTCCACCTCAAGTGCAACAAAAAAAGGGGGCTAGTTGTGTTGGCCCTAACAAAATGGGCCAAGAGGATTAGTCTAGCTTGCCAGACCCAGCAACACCTGTCTTTTTTGTTTTCCTTTTGTTTTCTAATTTTTTTTCAATGAATGGTTCTTTTTATATTTTATAAATAAATAAATATATATATATATATATATATATTTATATTTAGATTGTTACTCATTCTCTTTTTTATTTTGTTTGGAGAGCCTCATATAAATGAAAATTATTTTTTTGTTATGCATTTAATTTCTAAAGAAAATTTTATGATTAATTAATAATTTTTTTTTAATTTTTTGTATAGATGAACTATATTTTTTAAAATAAAAATGTTTATTTTCAAATAATATTTTCAATACGTGTAGCATTGCATAATTGATTTTCCTTTTTATTTTATGAAATCAATTTAATATGTTTGTTTGATTAATTCTATTATTGTTTGATTAAGTAAAAAAAATACTGTAATAAAATTTTTTTTAGCAAACATAACCAGTTAAATGTCTCGTATTACAAGATTAAGTATCTTGGTTTGCAACTGTCTGTTAATTTTTTAAGGTTTATTTTTAGGTATTGTAAATGACTTTTTATTTATATATTAGTATATATAGTTTTCGGCTTATTTGATTTCATGTATGTACAAACCTTTTGATTTACATTAAAATTTCTTAAATTACAGAAATGCGTTGAAAAAACTTGCACATATATATATTTTTTATGGAAAATTAAAATATATAACCCACGATGGAATGCAAGTCGCATAACTAGTGTATAGACACACACACACGATGCATCAACATAATTTGTCTTTATTTTTATTAAGAGGAACCAGAGACCGCGTGATAACCCAGCATCCTTTAGTTCAACTAAGCATTGAGCCTAGACATTAACGGGTCTGACAACCCACCAAACCCAGCTCTTATGGGTTCAGGTAAGCGTTGGGTTCACGCATGAATGAGTATCGTGATTTGTCAGGCCCAACTTTCCTGAACTCAGCCAAGTGCTGAGCCTAGTCATGCATGGGTCTAGTGATTTGTGAAACCTAAATTTCTTGGGCTCGGCCAAGCGCTGAGCCCAAACATGTATAAGTCCAGTGATTTGCCAGACCCAACTTTTCTAGGTTCAGCCGTGCGTTGAGCTTAGGTGTACATAAATTTTTTTCTTCGATCAAGTCAGATATATTTTTTCTCTGATCAAGTCAGGTATATTGTTTTTCTTTTACAAAAGAGAGGATGAGTCATAAAAACCCATTGAAATCCTTGGAAAAGAGGTTTTTAATCTTCATTCTTTATTATATATTTATTTTTATAGTCTCTCTTTAAAATGTCATTGTATTATTTTCTTGAAAATACACTATCAGAAAATTGATAAATACAAACAAAAATACCGAGAGAATTACCGTGAAAAAAAAATTAAAAAAAAAAAGAAAATTCTCTCGATGTCACTTCTCACCAGATCCAGATCCTCGATTCGCTATTCATACACACAGACCACGCAACCAGAAGAAAGAAACAACCAGGGGTGGTTATTTACACTGATAAACTTTTTCACACTGTTATCATTATACTCGAATCTAAAATGATATGTGGAAAGCATTTCCATCATGCGAGCTAAGCTTGAAGGAGAAGGAGCTGTTATGGTATCATCTTTATCTATCTCCCTTTCCAAAAGCTTCGTATCTCGAGCTTATGTGCTTTAATCAGAAAATGAAATGACTGGACTGTGCATGGCTATTAATAATGAGCGAGTCTTCCCTTCCTAACGCAAATTATGTGCTTTATTTGGTCAATGGTTTTGTGCCCCTCCAAGCATCGTGCGTGGAATTATGGAGCTGCACGTTAATTAGATACTTAAAGACGCAAATTCAATTTTGATTCGAAGACTAATGCATTTGCTATCCATGCTCCCTGGAACCAAGACATGGTCTCAGCTTTCGGTCATGTACATGATGCTGGCCCTCCACTTTCGAACCACTCTCTCGTTTAGCCAAGTTCCTATTTCATATTTTAAAGCTATCAATTGCATCCACACTCATGATCTTGAGATTATGCTTATGATCTGATTAATTAATTATGTTCCTCGAGACTAATTTCATGTTCCTACGAGAGGCATGTGCTGGAAATTTGTTTTGATTAAATCAGTTTTCTAGCTAAAGAATTGTTTTTTTTTTATAGATTTAATTCTTGATTTATAATGATAGGTTAAAAGTCGATAATAATAATAATAATTAATTTTCATTAATTCTTTAAACTTTAAACTTTTCAAATTCACCAAGAAAAGAGGGTGAACAATGATTTCTCTAACTTTAATTTTTTAGAATTTACACCTTATTTTTCCCTTATTTTTAGTGTTTTTTTTCTTTCTATGCTTGTTTAATTTCATCTCAAATCTAGAGTTTAAGTTCATTTTGCTAAGAGATATTTGAGTTACATAATTTTTTGTCCAAATATTTTATTTAGAAGTGTATTTAAATTAAGATAGTGATGTTAGAATCTCTTATGCATAATACAAACATCCTACTTGCATAAGTTAGGACCAATAAAACTTTTTTTTTTAGTTTAACGTGGGTGTCTGGATCAGCTTGCGCATACCTCAACTAATTCCACGGGCCCTGAAGTTAACGACCATGTAAGCCTTCAGTGGCCATCATACGAGCAACCATATATAGGGTTCGAACCTGAGACCACAGAGGGAGCAAACTTCTTGGTCCCAAGCTCTTACTACTAGGCCACCACCTAAATGGTTCCAATAAAACTTTAATTAAAGACAAATGATTCATATTTAGCAACAACAAAAATTTTTTACTTTAAAGTATTTCAACAAGTAACTATCATTTTTATTTTAATTTAAGTTCGGTTAATTTTAGTATTGTTATGCATGCTAATAGAGTTTCTTGTTTTATATCAATTGTAAGTATGAATATGTACTTGATATGCATTCTGATATTCTATTATTATTTTAATGTTAACATCGTGTTTGTTATTGATTATGCTTTTTCATGTTTATAGTTTTATACACGTATAAACTCCAATTACATATATTGACATTTGATTTACGGAATGAATATCATAATCAAAGCTAACCCCAATTACATGTCTACCAGAGAAGGAATACAATTTCTGACCTAAAAGCTAATGGCAATATGCAGGTTTTTTCTAGTGCAATTAATTGTTCTTCGAGAAAGGGAGTATTATGTCAAGAGTGTGTATCTAATTAATAAATTCTTCCAGCAGATTAATACAGATCTGTGTGTATTATCAAGCGATGCAAATTCAAACTTACTAACCCTAGGTAAATTTGGATAAATTCCCAATATTTATTTTTTCTTAAAACTTTGAAGATTTTTTTTTATATTGTTTGGGGATTTATCTTGATTTTGATGATGCCACTAATTAGGATAATTAACAAGTCATTTTTTTTAATTTATTGTTACCCCAATATATTTTATTTATAAGAATTATCATATATATATATATATATATATATATATATAGAGAGAGAGAGAGAGAGAGAGAGAGAGAGAGAGAGAAGACACTTGTAGAAATTAATATAAAAAAAATTGAGTCGAGAGCACAAGGACAGGTGAAAAACCTTTTTAGTCGGCGATCAAGAACCACCACCAACTGGTAATGATGATGGAGTTAATTAGAGAGGAAAAGGGGAATTAAATGATAAAAGAGACGTCGTATCATTTTAAGTGATGCATGGTGCTCATGCAGCTGCCTCCTTCCTCGCCCGACATCGTTAATGTTAGGAGGCGCGTTGACTGCTTTAATTTTAAAGTTGAAACGAGGGGTTCTTTTACATGTAAACTTGTCTGCTCCCACTTTTTCTCGTCCCCAAACCTAATAAAAGCATGTCTGTATCGCGATTTCAATTGATGCGTTTATTTTTTAAAAATATTAAATTAAAATTCTTTATTATTTTAAAAAAAGTTGATACTTTTTTGTCGTTATTAATCTGTATGGTTTGCTAATTTTAATTCTCCTTATCCACCTGGAAAATTGGAAGATATCGACAGAATATTTCTTCAATACAGTGAAGAAGATTTCGTCGGTATTTTTTAATATTAATGGAATAGACGACATATATAATGGTATTCTCATTGAAAATTTATTCCTTGAGATTTTTTATTTTGCTGCAATTCTATTGATATTGAATAATATCGATGAAATTACTGATGAAATATTCTGTTGGTATTTTTAATAATATTTTCTTCTTTTTTTTTTAATAAATTCTGCATTTTCGGAGCTCCAATGCTTTCTCCATTGTAATCTTCTCCGGCCTCAAATTCTGCATATGTTTCAGATCATGCACACCCAAACATGGTTAGTGCTCTACAGTACTGTCTAGTGCGATAAAAGAAAGGGTTTTGGGTTAACAACCGATAGTGTTTTATATTCATCATTTAAAAGCAATCACTTCTTACTGTATCTTATAGAATTCAAAGTAACTCCAAGATAGGATTTATTTCTTGAATAATTAATTAATTTTTTAGTTTTAATAATCTAATCCATTGATTTTAAAAAATCTTAGGCCATTTCACCGCTTTTAGAGAGAGTAATTTGTCAAACAAGCAACGATGAAGATCCATGTCTGATTTAAAACACCATTCATGTGACAAGACGCAAGGCAGTTTCTTGCCCTGGTCAGTTTTTGGTCTGGGTCACTAAACTAATCTTTTTTGGTCCGCTTTGGCTATTGAAATAATCTTCTTCGAACCCCCAAGCCAATCAGTTTAACTAGGAATAGTTGAAGTGGCTAACGATTTATATCTAAAAAAGATTTCTTTTAATAAATTTAAAAATTCTTCGATACTCACATAGGAAAATAAACATGTAGTCGGGAATTAAAATTAATAGCCTATTTTTTTAATGATCTAATGAGTCTTAATAACCCATTTTTTTTATTTTTTTACTGGGAATTAACTAGAAAATCTTTTTTTTTTCTGATGGCATTTAAATTTCTTTAAAATATAAAAATATCTCTGATTTTATATATAAAAAAATATTCTTATACGCGTGTTGGCTCAACATTTGACTGAATCTGTATATTTGGGATTGATATTTAGCTAAGTTCAAAAATACATTATTTGATAATTTATTAGATTCATATATACTCGAGTTTAACACCTGTCTTACTATAAAGGTAATAGATTATCACCGCAATCTGGTTCTTATAAATGAAAATCCTAAAAGAATCAAAATCAAAATAATAAAAATAAAAATAAAACATGTTTTTTTAGCCTCCTCCCTTCCCCGTAGCGCCAGCAGTTCCCCACTTCATTGTGATCATAAGCAATGAAGGTTCTTTTCGCCCTTGTCCACACCAAGTTAAAAGTCTAATTCACTATCATGCTAATCCCCCCTTGGGTTTCCCCACATGTACAGGGCACGTTCATTTTGTGGTGGCTCTTTAAATCATTCTTCTTTCACTCTAATTTCATGAACTAGTAATAATTAATATCTAATTGCTGTCAATTATATATTAATTTTTTTTATAAATTTTAAATTTTCTACAAAATTTATAACTGACTAAAAAAATTATTTTTTAATCATAAATTAATTTATTTTAATTAGTATTAATTCCACATAAAATCAATTTTACTCAGATTTCCAACATAACCATAAAGTTAACAAAAAATAATTATTACCATTAAATCACTTATTATTTTTTTCAATTCTAGCATACAGTTAAAAAAATAAATTTACTTCCTCCAAATCACAAACAAATCTTAAAATACAAATTATATATTAAAACAATAAAATTATCATTATAAAACAAGTAAAATACTCATACATGCAAGCTAAAAATTCTACAAATAAATTTCAATAAATTAACTTTAAAGATAAATATAAGTTGCAACAAAAATGGAAGAGTTTTATAACTTGGTGGAGTGAAACTTAATAAGAAATGGAGCCGAGAGAGAAAGGTCGTGTTGGTGTCGACGAGGTGGATGGTCGGGTTCTAGAGGGGTTTGTCTAAAGCTTAAAAAAATAAGGTTAGAGTTTGAATTGAAATCAAATTAATAAACCGTTTGGGAATGTGGTGCAAACTGTGTTTCTAAAAAATTTAATTTTTTTTTGCTAAAATTTAATATATTTTGTATGTTTTGGATCGTTTTGATGTGCTGATATAAAAAATAATTTTTAAAAAATAAAAAAAATATCATTGGCATGTATTTTGGTACGAAAAATTATTTGAAAAACAACCGCGATCACACTATTAAACAAAAAAGAAAAAAAATAAAGAGGGGTGGGGTGGGGAGCTTTTTGATTTTATCTCCTTCTAAAATTTTCGACAAAAATTCTATCGAAAATTCTGTCGTCAATTTGATATATCAGAATATCTACAAAATCGCTAGTGAATTTACATCTTATTTCGTCGCTTGTTTTCTTAGGAAATTATAAATGAAAAATTTCCTTTATATTTTTCATTGATAAACAACAACGGAATATTTTCTATTTTCTATTGATGTTTTCACTGTTTTTTTCCCTTTAATTTTATACAGTAGTGATCTTTCCATATACACTATACATATATAAATTATATATTAGTTATAATTAAACCAGAAGTGAATTTTCAATCAATGATTAATGGTTTCAATTTGTCCTGAATTTCGACTTCCGTGATTGAAAATCCTCATTTGTTTTTTTCCTCCGAGTAGAAACAATAAGGGGTTTAGATATAACATACATTAATACAAAATAAATCAAAGAGATAAATCCAATTAATTAAGAAATAAGGATTTCTTGTAGGAAAGGGATAGAAACTAATTAGAATTTCATAGAGAAAAAAAGAAAAAAAAGAAAAAGAAAAGGTGGGTTTTGTAGCTATTTAAGCAACCATCGATAACATTTGAGATTTTAGGCATAATTAATATTAGAAAATTTAAACGACAAATTAATTAAGAGGGCATCTTTTTATTCTGAAGGACACACCAAGAGGGTTTTCTTGTCGAATATTTATTACACAACAGCAATAGCAGGAAACCAAGACACGATCGAGCTGCAAGAACTGCGAACCCCAGGCTGAAACTGGCTACAACATGCCAGCAACAAGAAAACATGTGCACGTCTGACTTTCATTCCTTTAATGATTAAATTCTTCTTCTTCTTCTTCTTCTTCGTTCTCTCTCTCTCTCTCTCTCTCTCTCTCTCTCTCTCTCTCTCTATGATAATCCAACATTCCTCGATTCGAGTCTCTTCATGGTACCTGGCAAGAGCTTGCACCAGGCTTTAACTTCTGCTCATATTTCTGTCTGTTTTTAATGGATGAAAGTCTTGCTCATAAAATTATTTAATTCATCGTGGTGCTTCAGATTAGATTTCACCAACTTTAATTCAACAATGATGATTGCTTCAAGTGGTTTAAAATCTTGATTTTTTAAGTAAGGTTTTGAGTTCTAGCCTATAAATAAAATATATTATTATTGGAAGAACTTTACATTTTAGTGGGTTGTTCTAGCTCGACAAGATTAGTTGGGATCCAGTAAACTTCAACATGCCGGAGTTTGAATTAAAAAAAAATAATTTTTACTGATTTTATGATTGTAAAAGCGTACATGACTCGATAATATTAAAAATTAAAAAATTATTATTTTAATATATTTTTAAATAAAAAAATATTTTGAAAAATAAAATTTATTATATTATTAAATATACACTTCAACACGCACCCCTTTTAAAATTGATTTTTATTTTTTTTTCTTGTTATTATTTGGATATATACTACATGTCTATAGTCTCGTTAGTCGTTACTTATCACCCAATGAACAACAAAATATTTTATAATTTGTCAATAATTATTTTATTTTATTTTTGAAGAATTATATAGAATTATTCAA
>Ga0325400_1008212_pt1 | contig 10008 bp, 3 predicted proteins | sample PopdelMetagenome_2_FD_205662 | JGI IMG/M metagenome (GOLD analysis project Ga0325400, IMG submission 205662) | Populus deltoides microbial communities from Bellville, Georgia, United States - Xylem-PdKOR-R1 | ecosystem: Host-associated > Plants > Phyllosphere > Stem > Wood/Secondary xylem...
TAAATAAAAAAAATAAATGATAGCAAAATAAAACATCAATCTAATACTACGATGTTGTAAAAAAATAAGCTATAAATAAAAATCAAAATATTTAACAACGTAACATGTGTAATTTATCTTATTGTGTTTAATGAATTTTTTTTATCAAAATAAATTTGTAATGAAAAAACACATAAAATTTATAATAGAAACCGACACACATATAAATTTATTGAATAAAAACTAAAGAAAATAAAAGGCTCCAAAAATGAAAAATCTTACAAAACAATATTTTTAAAAAACAAATTTAATATATAAAATTTTAAAAAAATCACAGATGAATCATACTTACCTCTTTAAAAACTAAAGACACCTAATATAATTAAAAAAATTACCACAAACTAATTAAAATATAAACCCAAGATTTATTTGAAAAAAAATCAACTAATACCTTAATGTTTTTTTAAAAAATATAATCAGGCCATGTGCTGTTGGGCTAGGTGCTCCAATCAAGCAATAGCCCACGCATGGACCTATATTTTTTTTTTTAAGTTTAATGGGGTGGACAACAAGTTATCAACCCCATAAACCAGGAAAAAAAATTGACAAGTTGCCTGCATTAGCAGACGATACATTGATAAATGGGGTCCTTTGTTTTTTCTTTAAAATTCCATTGTCGGTCCAAAACACCTAAAAAACATTGTAGAGATCTTGTTAAATCAATTTATGGCTACGAAAAACATAAAAAACCGCCTTAAGACTCGAAAAACTTCCCAAGTTTAGATATGATTTTTAGGTGTTTTCAAGGTAACAAAAATACCTAGTTTTGGGGATGTTTTGGTTTTTTTTTTTATAATATGCTTTGAAACTTTTTTTCTTGAAAAAAATATTAAAATAAACTTTTTAAGTGTTTTTAGATTACTTTAATGTTCTATATATTTTTTTTTAATATCATTTTAATATATTTTTTTATTAAAAATATTTAGAATTGAAAAACAAATATAATGTAAAACCCCAATTTATTTGACACTTGTAGTCCATTCATTGCAAAAGAACGCATCATTCTCCGTGAGAGTTTAAAACATGGGTCAGAAACCTTCTCTTCGAACTTCTGCTTGTGATGTGCTTTGAAAGACCTTTGTGTTCTATTTTCACTGGTCCTGCTCATCCCTTGCACGTCCAAGTATGCCCAATTATGGGACCCCATCCATCGTTTTATAAATGTAAGATTACAACGTCTTATAAGCATCACCAATCCCATGGAAATAGTGAAAAGATTATTTGTCTACCTAAGAAAATATGCACACACTAAACCTATATGCAGGTTCTTGACCACAAGCAGTGGCTATGATCGATGATGGCTTCTGCTACACTTGTTGCTCGATCTGTTTATATGGAAATCATATATTGATCTCATGAGTTTCTTTTCTAAACTAGGTATATATCCATGAAATGGTGCCCGTCGTATTTAAAGTCTGGCAACTTACATGCAGGCTGTTGTACCTAATTTGATCAATTAGCTTCATTGAATTCCTGCATTCCTCAAGTCATTGTTCTTTTTCCCTTGATTTCTGGGTGGAGAGTGGAGAAGAAATTCACTGAAAGAGAAGATATATATTACTTTAAGGAACTTCTAAATGATACTTCTTGCTGGGTTTGCTTGTTGACTTTAAGTTTGATACAGAAACGTTTCATCGAGGTGGTCCTCGTACGTAAGCCGTGAAATCAATCACAGGGATCAGTTGATTGGAGGCCTGAAAGGTCCATAGAAAGACCACTAAATTATTCACTAGCAATTTGGATGTTCTTCCCTTTGGATGTCTCTGTTACCTGGCTGGAATGAAAGCGAAATTTGTTTGCTTTCAATTTTATACTGTGCTTATCTTGGCCTTCCCCAGGAATTTTCTTCATCTAATAAATCCAAGAGATTGAAAAACTTTCTAAATGCCAATCTGGCATTTTTAGATAGTATTTTGTTTAGCTACTACATTATTTCACATAATTATATGATCATATTGATGTAATCTTTAGATAGATGCTGGCGATTCATAGCTTGTAAAGTCAATTATTATCATTCCAAGTAGTATGATAAAAATTTGCTCAGGTTTAAATTAAGTTGGAAGATCGATTGCAAATCTTAGAGACTTATTTTAAACATTTACGATGGATATTGTGACTATGTAATTGTTTCCGTCTTTGCATATATATATTCCTTTTAGTAATTTTCATTTTGATTGCTATTTTTTCCCGTACAAATTAAATTAAATAAGATTTCAGCTTACAATTTGTTTTTAATATCTTTTTATAGGTTCTCGAGAAGTCAAAAAATATCTTGATATTAATTAAATTGGTGCCCAATTTGGCAAGATGAAATTCAATTTTATTTATGAAAAATTTTTAACTTTAAGAACCGAAATTGACAATAGAAAAAATGACCTATTTTTCTTTTTAACTATACTTGAGGCGGCTTTTTAAACTTTGGTTCTCAAAATGTTTTATTTTTTCTAGTTTGATAACTTTTTGAGTTTTTTTTTAAATTCAAAATTTTATTTTATTGACATTTAAATTCTAAGTTTGAAAGAAAAAAAGAGTCATTGAAGAAAAGAAAAGGAGAGAAAATATTAACGAGTGTCCACATTCCAGCAATAAATTAAAAACTCATTCTTGATGTTAATGAGTTTCATTTGATAAGGATAGTTTTATTAAGATGTTTTTCACCTTTCATTTTGGTAGGTTCTAAGAGTGTTTTTTTAGGTTTTTTTAGATAAAATGAGTTTTTAGATAAAAAAAATACACCCTGACTTTGTAGCGACCTCTTGGTCATTAGATTCTGCACCATTAAATAGTGGGTCTTAACTAGACAAATAATATGTCATATGCATTGTCTTTTTTAAGAAAAAAAATCTAAGGTCGGACGACGTGTCATCCATCCTTTAACATAAAAAAAGCTTTGATCTTATTTTTTATGGGTCAAGTATCTGGACCCATAAAAAGTTAACTCGAGTTGACTGACTCAATCTAAAAAGTTGTCATCTAAGTATATAAAATGAAAAGGTTAAAACATTGTCATCTTAAGATTTGTTTTTGTAGGTCATAACGAGTTTTTACTTAATCATATTAAATCAGCTCTCATCTTGTTCAATTTGAAATCCAAGCCAGGAAAAAGCCTGTTTCTAGGTTAGCAAAATAATGTAAAGATTATTTTGTACAAGGGTTATATTTTTTTATTGAAAAAAATAAGGAAAAAAAGAATTATATTAGCAAATCATTTTGTTTAAATGAAATTTTAATAATTAAAAAAATTTAAAAAACTTTCCGCTGTTAAATATTTAAATCTATATTTATTTTTTGGTTTCCACATTAACAACTCTTCTAAATATTTTTCTAAATATTTTATGATGCCTTGATCCTCTACATATTTGATTAAGTGAGTGTATTAAATTTTAAATCCACAATGAAAATGTTTTTTTTTTTTTACATTGAAAGAACTATTAATCAAATGAACAGCGCACCGACTACTTTAGATTCTATTTAGGTATATGTATACATGAACATGGATAAACATGATCGAATAGTCATGCTACTGGACGAGAGTGACCCTAACATTCCTTGCAGATTCTGCATAGAAATGCGTGGTGGGGTGCGTGCTTATGCCAATAAGATTTGTCGACTAGTTGAAAAACACTATGATTGAACGAGGCGAAGAATGAAATCGTCACATCAGATATCGTTGTTCGAGCATCAAATTGTGATCCCCACTGGTGTTGGAATTAGCCATGCTGGGGGTTGAATATTTTTTGTCATTTTAGACACCTGGTTTGTTCTTACTCGTCTCCATTCTTTGGTGGTTCGTAGTGACACCGAGCAATTGAATTTAAAAGATAAATATACCTTACTGTTCATAGGCAAAGGACAAGAAACATTGCCATCACCGAATGCTCATATCATTCAAACGTGTATGGATAAGGATTTAGCAATTAGCAGTCATTCTTTTGTCCCTCTTACTGTTGTCGTCTATCGCAAAAATTATTGAAAGGTGCAGTTACTTAAACGAGCGTTGAACAGTCCGGTAATTTTTGTTCTTGAATGTGGTTTAAAAACGTGTTAAGATTTTAATTATTTTTTCTATTTATTTTAAGATGCTCTTTTGTTAGGTAAGATTTTACCTCTATATAAGCAATTAACATGTTATTTTAATATATTTTTTTTAAAAAAATACTTAAAATATTTTGTGAAATCACTGTTCACACATAAATATTTTTCTCTCTCGTTAATTTCATCTTTTAGAAAAGGGTGTCGTAGAATATGCGTTGATTTTTTTCCTACTAGAAAACATATTAGCAACCCCTTTATAAATTTTTTCTGTTTATTTTAATTAATATATATGATTCGCTGCGTAACATAAGCCAAATGTAGTTTGAAACTATAATCTCCAGTCAATCCCTTGCTCCATAACAAAGAGATAGCTCCAGCAGGGTTACGTCAATGTCATTTTCCAAACCTCTCATCTACTTACCTACTCTATATATCTGCCATGTATTGGTAGTGACACTAAAGGAGGAGCCCCGTGGCTGCTAGAAAAGCAAATCTGATTCTCCAACAAGAAGTCATGGAGAAGCAAGGAAAGTTAAGTTCCTTGGTGGAAGTTGCCATCTAATTATCATGGTGATAATAAACTATGAAGAAGAACTCTGCTTTTCTAATGCCACAAGAATCCTCCAATATTGCTTTGCAAACGCTCTATCGAAAGTCAAAGCTATTGAGAATTGAAGACAACACTCGCACATATATAGTATATGTACGTATAGGAAAGGCTTTGCCAAGGTTTGAGAATATTATTTATGTTTACCCATGTTGGGGCCAAATGATTTTTTCATTATCCACAAAACAAATATTTGTGAAGATCATGGATGAATTACTTGACATCATGTACCAAGTTAGTACGCTTCACTTCACAAAAATAAAACTACAGTTACATGCTTGGGTGGCTGTATTTAATACTCTTTTATGTATTTCTTTATGTGGTCATATAATATTTGAAGATCTATGCTTATATGATATGCTCTCATTTTTCATAATATGGAGGTATAATAACCTTTAGGGTTTGGCTCATATAGTAAGTAGATTACTCCCATCATTTCCAAGCCCTATCGCTTGGGAATAAATGCTTCCCTAGCTGCTTGCCGGAGAAAAACGAAGCCTTGAAAACTTGAAATTCATCCCTCCAAGCGGATAAAGGCTTAAACCTATTCATCTATCCCTCCATACGGAATTGGCTAATGCCATAGAGAATTGAAGAGTGCATTTTGATTCTCACGTCTGTCCATATAGTTCATTTTTGACTGCTCCCCTCTCAAACTGAAGAGAGACTTGTCGGAAATCGCCACCACCATTTCAGGCTCTTATCCAAGAGCAGGTCACCGAACAAAAAAAGTTTTTATCTGTGGATGTGTTAATTAGTCCTGACAAGGTCGGAACTAGGACTTCAGAAATGAGGATGCTTTAATGAAAGTTTTTTGGATACATTTAAAAATAACATAAACTAAAAATGGCTATAGAAGATGATGAGTTTTTTTGGGTGAAAGAAATAGATATTCTCTGAAAATAAGCCTTAAATTCAAGGGTATATTTAAAGAGTTTGGGAGGTTTAGAACTAATAAGAAAACTTTGTCAAAGGTTTTTCCTTCGAGTCTTGGTGTGTGCAAGATGATCCATCAATGCTAAAAGTGATAAAAAAAAATAGAGTAATATGTTGTCGAAGTCTTCGAAAATGAATTTTCCGTGAATGTATTAGTTTAGATCGGAAAAGGATTTAGTTTTCAGTGGTAAAGGTTGGTATATGAGAATATCAGGGGGGGAGGGAGAGGGAGGGAGGAATTGTAGGTTGATGAATCATGAACGTTCCTTTCATCTCCTTAATTTTGAACTGGCAAAAAGGAGAGGTATTGAATTTTTCCCGTGGACAATCTGTTTGGTCAATCTCCAATAATTACAAGCAAGATGAACTCAACACTCTTGCAGAATTAATTGAGGAACATGGATTAGTACAAGAGGAGTCTGATGCCACGTGGAACAGGAGACCCCTGGAATAAGGAATAGTGGTGTTGTCATCAGTCATCATAATCTTTTTGGCTGATTTCTGAGCTAAGACTGAGCACCATCAAATCCAAATAGTTGGAAATCAAAGACCGTCCATTATGGTGTGCTCTCATCAGCAGATAGGCAGTAATTGGCCCATCTTTTGTCATACATAAGCAAACATCCTAACCTTCCTTTTTTATGCGGAACTACAAAGTTGACTTTATACCTGGTTAATTTTGCCTTATATACACCACCACTTGGCCTTGTTGCTAGAGGGGATATTATATTTATCTCTTCTTCCTCTGTTCACTTTGTTGTTGGCAGTATAAATACTGTGTTTCTGTTAATTAGCTTGCCTTGTCCGTTAAAAGGGAGAGGAAAATGAGCAACATAAGCTTTGTGGAGGCAAAGTTGCCACCAGGGTTCAGGTTTCATCCAAGAGATGAAGAACTTGTATGCGATTACTTGATGAACAAGGCTTCTCAGTTCTGTGATTCCCTTCTTATGATAGAAGTTGACCTCAACAAGTGTGAGCCTTGGGATATCCCTGGTGAGTTTTAAATCCTCGCTATAATCATGATCCCATACTTACAATCAATATCACTTTCACCGTGATTTTCATGTCAATTGTACTCATTATATGATTTGTTCACAACTCCACTCCCATTGAATCATTTGTGATTGTATTATTTATGATTTTCTATTCATTAAGCGCTTCCATGCACAAACTAGAATAGTTCTTCTTTCTTTGTTTTGTTGTTTCGGTAACTTGTAAAGGAGGGAAGAATACTGGCGATATGATGATCTTAATCACTAGATGACTATGCTCTAGTTCTTCCCACGAGTTATTGTCTACATCTATACTGCTTTAGGTTGGTTTGAAGGCTTATAATACACCCCCATTGAGTCAGCTCTCAATGTTTAAGCAAGGGACATGGGTTTTTAATTTTCTCTTTCACTTTCTCGGGATAAGGATGATAGCAACCTATTTCATTTATGTATTTGATAATTCTGGTGATGCATGTTCCTATATATGCTGTTCATCACATAATGCATGCCACTGGATGTAACATATCTACATCAGATTGAATCATTTAATTAAGCTGTGCTGAAATAAAAGGATAACTGGTTTTGTCATAGCATAACAAATATAAAAGTTGCTCTAGTTTTTGTAGGCAAACTGCATCTTACTGGGTACACCATAACAGTACGAACCCACTAATTTGTTTCTCAACCAGCTGACTATGGTGTTTTTTTTTTTTTTTTTTTTTTTTTTAAATCTAACTAGAAATGAATGTGTACAGTAACCCTTAAAATAAAAATAAATTAGGAAACCCGTATGGTGAGGGGTTGATATTTGGTAAGTTCTTGAGAACTTGAAATAAAATATTGTGGTTTTTTCCGCCGTATTCTGTATGGAAATGCTCAACCACCTTCTTGTAATTGCCAATTAAATTAGGCTTCTACATATGCTAGGAATTAAATAAAATATCTCCCCATTTCAAAAAGTAAAATGAAATAAAAATATCTCATATATATTCAGTGTTTTTTTTTTTTTGAAGATATCGACATTCTTGGCACTATCCCAAATCACCTAAAATAAAAAACCATGAAAGTGATTGAAAACTGAAATAGCTAAGCAGAAACCTAAAGTCATATGCCTTATTGTCCATACCTCGTGGCCGCCACTCTCTTATGATCACACACAGCTTAAAGTAATTGGATTTTAAGCTTCTAATTCTTACCAAATCCAATATGGCTTGTCATCACTCGCCTTCATTGAATATTAAAGTCCTCCATGTCGTTTTTCCTCCTATTTAATTATTTACCACAATATTCAACTAGAATTTGTAGATCACACGTGCCACAGTCGTAAGCAAGAAACCTTCGTTTTTGTCACCTTGTATATTTCACCACTGTTACCTTGAATAATTTCTCATTAATACATGGACATTGACCTCTTAACAGCATTACTATTATTTGATTACAGTCATCTATATATTTTAGCCGCATGATGAGTCCCTTTTGGTGCCATCATGTGCTTATCCATGCCGAGTCATACGAAACACCTTTGATATTGACCTCATTAGTGATTTTTTTTTTAATTATTTCACTATAGACTGAATATCATCACACCGGGTCAGTACTATAACAAATTCATGATCATAAAAGGAAAAAAAAAAAAATTCTCCAAACATTGTCTGCTTGCAATTGGGCTTCCATACCATATCATTGAAAACAAAACTCCAAGTCCAAGATAATCTTGCCTTCGCAAATCCCACTCAAGGCATTAAAAAGGCACAGTTTCGATGTTGAAGTGAGTTGAACCGTGTGTGTTCTTACGATCAAGTCATGAGATAAGAGAATGCCTTAAAATCCATGGCCTCAGGCCGTCGGAACGGACGTTTCACCGTCCAATTCGATGTTAAATCAGTGCCTTAATTTGGATGTCTTCAAAGACATTCGGTGTTGACCTAACCGGCAACCAAAGTCTTGCACTTTATGTCTGACTCTTGAATATTGGTAAAGCCATTTATCGAAGTCTTTGGTTTAATACCTTATTCTTATTTATTTTTTCCCTTTTGCTTTGAGTTTACCTTATTCCACAGATTTACTGTCTTGCTGTTCAATTCAATTAGTTGAAAGACGTGTGAATTTCTTATAATATTTACGTGTGGGAATATGGCAGAAGCGGCACGCGTAGGTGGCAAGGAATGGTATTTTTATAGCCAAAGAGATCGCAAGTATGCAACTGGATTGAGAACTAATCGTGCAACAGCTTCTGGATATTGGAAAGCCACAGGGAAGGACAGGCACGTCCTTCGCAAGGGCACTCTTGTTGGCATGAGAAAGACCTTGGTGTTCTTCCAAGGTAGGGCACCCAAAGGGAAAAGAACTGACTGGGTCATGCATGAGTTTCGCCTTGAAGGGCCTCTTGGTCCCCCAAAAATTTCTTCAGATAAGGTGGGTTTATCACATTCACAGTATATGAATAAGTCAATGGTTTGAAATTTACTTTTGGCCCAGCTTTGACTTTTGACGAAGTTCCATGCTCAAGATTTTACTACGCATATGCATCTTTTCCTTAAGTTTTGCAAGAATCATGGTACCTCTTGTCTTCTACTAACATTTTTTTCATTCCGTACGTATATTGAATCCTTTGACTTCAAATAATATATATTTGATGGGTTTTTTTTTTTAAAGATTTTTTGTCTTCATATATGAAGTTAAATCTATCCCCTTAATTTTTTTATTTCTAGAAAAAAAAACAAATTTATAATAGGTAATTTATCCTATATTCTAATGGCACCTTTCTCTCTTTTTGTAGAAAAATTAATATCAGAGTTTGATCCATTATGTATAATACATGGAACCAAAATGAAATAATAATTTTTTTAATATATATTCTTACAAATATTGGGATATCCATGAATCTTTTAGCCAACTGCAACTAAATTCTGCACTCCTTTTAAAATAACATCTTTTTTTAGATTTTTTTCATTGTTGACTTGGCACGTTAAGATTTAAAAATATTAATTAAATAAGTTTTTAAAACAAAAAAAAAATTCAAAAATACTTTTAAAAACGTAATCTATCACAATCAAATACCTACAACAAATCACGTCAACGTTTAAATCAACAATAATTTATTTGGAAATAGTTTAATTAAACTTGTGGACATCTCTCGGAGCCAAAAAAAAAAAAATCAAAATTAATTTGTTCAACTAGTCACGGCAAGTGTGCTAATATAAAATCACATTAGTAGCTGACCTAAGATGTGTATTTTATAATCATCTTATGTAAGCCTAATTATATATTTATTATTCTTAGCTTGTAAGGCATAATATCATGACCACCATTTCTCACCTTTTTTTTTTCTTGGTGCATACAGGAAGACTGGGTTTTATGCCGAGTGTTCTATAAAAGTAACAGAGAAGTTGTGGCCAA
>Ga0325400_1008215_pt1 | contig 10007 bp, 10 predicted proteins | sample PopdelMetagenome_2_FD_205662 | JGI IMG/M metagenome (GOLD analysis project Ga0325400, IMG submission 205662) | Populus deltoides microbial communities from Bellville, Georgia, United States - Xylem-PdKOR-R1 | ecosystem: Host-associated > Plants > Phyllosphere > Stem > Wood/Secondary xylem...
GCGCAGGGCGCGAAGCTCATCCGGTGGAGCGGGGAGGGGCCGTGTTCCGCCAGCGCCGTCAGGTGGCGCCGGCAGCCATAACCCTTGTTCGAGGCCCAGCCGTAATGCGGCCATGATTCGGCATGGGCGAGCATGATCGCGTCGCGGGTCGTCTTGGCGATGACGGAGGCGGCGGCGATCGACCGGCTGATCGCGTCGCCGCCGACCAGCGCGGTCGCGGCGTGGGTCCAGCGCGGCAGGCGGTTGCCGTCGACCAGGACATGGCCGGGCGGCAGCTCCAGCGCCTCCACCGCCAGCGTCATCGCCTTCATCGTCGCCCAGTGGATGTTGAGCCGGTCGATCTCGTCCGCCTCCACCACCCCGACGCCGACGATCGCGCGCGCGCGGATCAGCGCGGCGAGGCGGGTGCGCTCCCCGGCCGAGAGCTTCTTGGAGTCGTCGATCCCGCGCGGCGTGCCCTTCGCCGGCAGGATCACCGCTGCCGCGACCACCGGGCCGGCGAGCGGTCCGCGCCCCGCCTCGTCCACCCCGGCGACGGGGGCGAGGCACAGCCTCTCGTGCTTCAGGCCCGGCATCGCCGCTGCACCACATCGTACGGAACCTGCCCCAGCGCATGCCCCATCGGGCCGTGGCCGCCGCCGATACCGGGCGCGGCGGCGAGGCAGGCGCGGACATAGGCGATCGCACGGCCGATCGCATCGGGCAGGCCCATGCCAGCGGCGAGCCCCGCCGCGATGCCGCTGGCCAGCGTGCATCCCGTGCCGTGGGTTTGACGGGTGCAAATGCGCGGGTTTGGCCACCGCGCGATCTCGCCGGCCGGTCCGACCAGGCGATCGACCACCGTGTCGCCGTCGGCATGGCCGCCCTTGACCAGCACGGCCGCGCCGACCCGTGCCGCATAGTCGGTGGCGGCGGCCACGGCATCGTCACCCGCCAGCGCGTCACGACCACACAGCACCGCGAGCTCGGGAAGGTTGGGCGTGACCACGGTGCTCAACCGCGCCAGCCGGTCCATCGCCCCGATCGTCCGCGCGTCGGCCAGGATCGCGCCGCTGGTCGCGACCATGACCGGATCGAACACGATTGCAGAGGGGTAGAGTCCGGTCGCCAGTTCGGCCGCGACCGCCTGGACGGTGTCCGCCCCGCCCACCATGCCCAGCTTCACCGCGTCGGCGCCGAGGTCCCCGATCACGCTTGCCATCTGCCGGACGACCAGGTCGGGCGGGACCGGGTGCACCGCCTCCACCCCCAGCGTGTTCTGGGCGGTGATCGCGGTCACCGCCGTCATGGCGTGGCCGCCCAGCATGGTGACCGCCTTGATGTCGGCCTGGATGCCGGCGCCGCCGCCCGAATCGGATCCGGCGATGACGAGAACGCGGGGAATCATCGGGCGCCGTGCGCGGCGAAGGCGGGCTGGCTCGGAGGAGGCGCGGAAGCGCGAAAGCGGTGCGCCTGCCCGCGATGGCGGCGCCCCATCATCGGCCGGCAGCAAGAGCTGTGGCGCGCCGCGCGCGTATCATCTCCGCGCCTTTCCCACACCATGTTTCGCCTACACCGCCGCCCGCACCGCGTCGCAGATGCGGTCCACCGCGCGGGTCACCTCCGCCTCGTCCTCGCCCTCCGCCATGACGCGGATCACCGGCTCCGTCCCCGATGGGCGCAGCACCAGCCGGCCGCGGCCGGCGAGGTCGTCCTCGACCTGCCGCACCACCGCCTGGACGCGCGCATCCTCCAGCGGCTTGCCGCTCGCGAAGCGGACGTTCTTTAGAAGCTGGGGCAGGGGATCGAAGCGATGGAGCACCTCGGACGCGGGCGCGCCCGCGCGCTGCACCTCGGCGAGCACCTGCAGCGCGGCGACCAGCCCGTCGCCGGTGGTGGCGTGGTCGGACAGGATGATGTGCCCCGACTGTTCGCCGCCGACATTGTGGCCGCGCGCGCGCATCGCTTCCAGCACGTGGCGGTCGCCGACCTTGGTGCGGTGGAGCCCTAGCCCCTGCGCCGCGAGGTGGCGTTCCAGACCCAGGTTGGACATGACGGTGGCGACAAGTCCGCCGCCCTTCAGCTTGCCCTGGCGCGCATGGCCGGCGGCGATCGTCGCCATAAGCTGGTCGCCGTCGATCACCCGCCCGCGCTCGTCGACCACGATCAGCCGGTCGGCGTCGCCGTCCAGCGCGACCCCGATGTCCGCGCCCGAGGCGACCACCGTCTCCGCCAGGGTCTGGGGCGCGGTGGAGCCGACCCGGTCGTTGATGTTGGTGCCGTCGGGGGTCACCCCGATCGGCACCACCTCCGCGCCCAATTCCCATAAGGCGGTGGGCGCGACGCGGTAGGCGGCACCGTTGGCGCAATCGATCGCCACCTTCATCCCGTCCAGCCTTTGTTCGGGAAAGGTCGACTTGGCGAAGTGGATGTAGCGCCCCTGCGCGTCGTCGATGCGGCGGGCGCGGCCGATCCGGGCGGCGGGCGCGAGCGGCAGGTCGCCCTCCAAGAACGCCTCGATCGCCGCCTCGTCATCGTCCGACAGCTTGTACCCGTCAGGGCCGAACAGCTTGATGCCGTTGTCGGCGAAGGGGTTGTGGCTGGCCGAAATCATCACGCCCAGGTCGGCGCGCATCGACTGGGTCAGCATCGCGACCGCGGGGGTGGGGAGCGGACCGAGCAGCACCACGTCCATGCCGACGCTGGTGAACCCCGCCACCAGTGCGGATTCGAGCATATAGCCGGACAGGCGGGTGTCCTTGCCGATCACCACCCGGTGGCGGTGGTCGCCGCGCAGGAAGTGCGCGCCCGCCGCCATGCCGACCTTCATCGCGGTCGCCGCGGTCATCGCGCCGGCGTTGGTGAGCCCGCGGATACCATCGGTGCCGAAATATTTTCTTGCCATTGCCTGCCGTTCGGGTCCGTCTAGGGGATCGCGCCCGTTCCTTAGCGCGGGCGTCAACAAAGGGCGAGCATGTCGCAACCTACCCGTATCCTGCTGGCGCTGGTCGCCGGGCTTCTCGGCGGCATCGCGGTGGCGTGGGCCAGCGTGTCGGCGGCCGGGGTCGGCATCCTGGTCGCGCAGCCGGTCGGCACCGCCTGGCTCAACGCGCTCCAGATGACGGTGATCCCGCTGGTCGTCTCGCTGCTGGTCACCGGCGTCGCCTCCACCGCGGAGGCGGCGTCGGCGGGGCGGCTGGCGGCGCGCACCATCGGGCTGACGCTGGTGCTGCTGGCACTCAACGCGACGGTGGCGGCGGTCGTGACGCCGCTGATCCTCGACTTGGTGCCGATCCCGCAGGAGGCCGCCGCCGCGCTGCGCGCCGCGCTGACCGGCGTGCCGGAGGTCCAGACCCCGCCCTCGATCGCCGAACAGTTCGCCGCGATCATCCCCACCAACGTCTTCTCGGCGGCGTCGGGGGGCGCGCTCCTGTCGCTGATCGTGTTCACGCTGGTGTTCGCCTTCGCGCTGACCCGGATCGAGGCGGAGGCGCGCGCCCGCGTCGTGGGGCTGTTCGCGGCGGTGCGCGACGCGATGCTGGTGGTGGTCGGCTGGGTGCTGTGGCTGGCGCCGCTAGGCGTCTTCGCCCTCGCTTTCCTGGTCGGCGCCAAGGCCGGGTCGGCGGCGTTCGGGGCGTTGATCCACTACATGGCCGTCATCTCGGCGATCGGGGTGGTGGTGGTGGCGGTCGCCTATCTGGTCGCCGCGGTCGGCAGCCGCGCGGGTGTCCGGGGGTTCGCGCGCGCCGCGCTGCCGGCACAGGCGTTCGCGGTGTCCACCCAATCCAGCCTGGCGACGCTGCCCGCGATGCTGAAGGCGTCGGGCGACATGGGCGTGCCGCGCACCGCGAGCGGAGTCACCCTACCACTGGGCGTCGCGATGTTCCGCGCGACCCAGCCGGCGATGAACCTCGCCATCGCGCTCTACATCGCGCGCTGGTTCGGGGTGGAGGTGCCGGTGCTGGCGGTGGGGGCGGGGATCCTGGCTGGCGTGGTCACTTCACTCGGATCGATCAGCCTGCCCAGCCAGATCACCTTCTTCGCCTCCGTCGCGCCGATCGCGTCTGCCATGGGGGTGCCGCTGACCCCGCTCGGCCTGCTGATCGCGGTGGAGACCATCCCCGACATCTTCCGTACGCTGGGCAACGTCACCTCCAACCTGGCGCTGACCGCCACCGTGACGCGCGACCGGCCCGTCGATGTCGAACCGGCGCCCGGCGAATAGGGGCTCGCGCGCGGGCGACCGCACGCGCATAGGGGCACCATGGCCGACGATATCCGCGACGTCCTCGCGCCCGGCGCCACCGATGGCGACAAGCTGCGCTGGATCCTGAAGAGCGGCGCGGCGGGCACCTGCCCGCGCTGCGGCAAGGGGCGGATGTTCGCGTCCTGGCTGCGGATCGCCAAGCGCTGCGACGCCTGCGGGCTGGACTACCGTTTCGCGGCGCCGGACGACGGGCCGGCCTTTTTCGCGCTGTGCATCGTCGCGCTGCCGCTCACCTTCGTGGTGGTCTGGATCCAGGTCGCCTACAGCCCGCCGGCCTGGGTCCACCTCGTCACCAGCCTGCCGCTGATGGTGGCGGGGTGCCTGCTGCCGCTCAGGCCCATCAAAGGCTGGCTGGTCGCGTCGCAATACGTCAACCGCGCGCGGGAGGCGGGAACGGACAAGCTGTGGGCGCGGCTGCACGGCGAGGACGACCCGCCGCGCTAGGGCGGTTCCAGGCCGATCGGAACCGTTCGTGTCGAGGGTAGTCCGGAACACTTGGCCGGAAACCCGCCTAGCCGCGCGGCTTCAGCTCCCCGCTTGTGTCGAGCCCCGCTGATGCCGGCTCGGCGGCGAGCGCGTCGCCCGCCAGCGCGTGATCCGGGTCGCCCAGCGTGTCGAGATGCATCAGCCGGGTGACGAAGGGCGCCAGCACCAGCACGACCACGCCGACCCCGATCGAGAACCAGCCGATCCGGCCGTAGACGTCGAGCACCTGCGCCGGCCCCGCGCCCTCGCCCCCGGTCGCCTGCGCGATCCGCGCCGCCAGGAAATTGCCCGCCGCGGTGGCGAGGAACCAGGTGCCCATCATCAGCCCGGTCATGCTGGAGATCGACAGCCGCGTCATCGACGACAGGCCGACCGGCGAGAAGCACAGCTCGCCCATCGAGTGGAGCATGTAGAGAAGGATCACGAACACCGCGGGGGTGAGCCCGGCGGCGGGCGCGCCGGCGATCAGCGCGAAGAAGCCCGCGCCGACCAGGATCAGGCCGATGCCGAACTTGAACGGCGCCGACGGCTCCCGCCCGCGCTTGGCCATCGCGATCCACAAGGCGCCGAACAGGGGCGCGAGCGCGATGATGAAGAAGGCATTGACCGAGTTGAATACGGACGCCGGAATGGTCCAGCCCAGCATCGTCCGGTCGACCCGCTCGTCGGTGTAGAGGGTGAGGGAGGAGCCCGCCTGCTCGAACAAGGCCCAGAACAGCGGCGACAGCGCGATCAGGAACAGCGCGGCGAATACTCGGTCGCGTTCCTGGCGCGGCAGGCGGCGCACCGCGGTCAGCAGGATGAAGCCGACCGTGACGATCGCGGCCAGGATCAGCAACACGCCCACCGCTCCCTCGTTGCGGACGAGGAGCCAGCACAGCGCGATCGCCGCCACGGCTCCGGCATAGATCGTCCGCTCGATCGAGAGACCGATCGCGGTGCGCGCGGCCAGCGCGGCGGGGACTGGCGGCTCGCCGACGTCGTGAAGCTCGCGCCGGAACAGCACAAAGGCGACCAGGCCCAGCGCCATGCCGACCCCCGCCGCGCCGAAGCCGTAGCTCCACCCCACCGTCTCGCCCAGGATGCCCACCAGGATCGGGCCGATGAACGCGCCGGTGTTGATCCCCATGTAGAAGATCGAGAAGGCGCCGTCGCGGCGCAGGTCGTCGCGGGGGTAGAGCTTGCCCACCAGGACCGAGATGTTGGCCTTGAGGAAGCCGGTGCCGACGATGATAAAGGCGAGCCCCAGGAAGAAGCCGTCCAGCGCTGCACCCTGGACGCCCTCCGGCGCCTCCACCAGTGCGATCAGCAGGTGGCCGATGGTGATGAACACGCCGCCGGCCAGCACCGCCTTGCGCGGCCCCAGATAGCGGTCGGCGACGTAGCCGCCGATGATGGGGGTGATGTAGACGAGCGAGGTGTAGGCGCCGTAGATGCCGTAGGCGGGATCCTTGGCGAACAGGAAATGCTTGGTGAGGTAGAGCACCAGAATGGCGCGCATGCCGTAATAGGAGAAGCGCTCCCACATCTCGGCGAAGAACAGGAGGAACAGCCCGCGCGGATGGCCCAGAAAGGTCCTCGCCCCCGCGGGCACCCCGCCGGCATGATACGCGCTCGCCACTCGATACTCTCCCGGGTCCGTCGCTCGCCAGGGTAGCGGCTGGGCCGGGACTGTCCAGTTGGTTGGCCTCTTGCCCGCTACCCCGGTCCTCCCCCCCACCCCGCGAACGGCTGGAGCCCCCATCTCCACCCACCCGCAACGCCGTGCGCGGACGGTCATGGACGCTGGCCTGCGTAGGGGCGATGCCGGGTTGCGGTTCGACGGGCACCACTCATATTGCGACGCATGTTCAACGACCGCTCCACGCCGCTCTCGCTTCTCGCCACCCGCCGGTCGGGCAAGCCGCGCGACTTGGTCGCGCCGGGCCCGGACAGGACCGAACTGGCCGAGGCGCTAACGGTCGCCAGCCGCACGCCCGACCACGGCAAGCTCGCGCCGTGGCGCTTCGTGATCGTCGAGGACGACAAGCGCGACCGGTTGGCGGAGGTGATCGTCGCCGCGTACCGCGCGGAAAAAGCCGATGCGGGCCGGCTGGAGATCGAGGCGATGGCCGGCTTCGCGCACCAGGCGCCGACGCTGGTGGTGGTGCTTTCCTCTCCGCGCGAGAGCCATATTCCGGTCTGGGAGCAGGAACTATCGGCGGGGGCGGCGTGCATGAACCTGCTCCACGCCGTCCATGCGCAGGGCTATGCGGCCGGCTGGCTGACCGGCTGGCCGACCTATTCGGATGCGGTACGCGACGCGTTCGGCGCGGCCCCTGAGCGGATCGTCGGCTTTGTGTTCATCGGCACGCCGTCGCGTGCGCTCGACGAACGGCCCCGCCCCGATCCGGCACGCGTGGTCTCGGTCTGGGGCGGGTAGGGCTCGACTTGGCGCCCGGATGCTGTACTAAGACAGCATGACAGCTCTGCCGAATGAGGATAGCCCGGTCTATCTGCGCCTGCGCGGCCATGTTGCGGCGGGCATCCTGCGCGGCGACTGGGCGGCGGGGGATCAGCTTCCCTCCGTCCGCGCGCTGGCCGCCGAGCACGGCGCCAACCCGCTCACCGTTGCCAAGGCCTATGCCAGCTTCCAGGACGACGGCTATGTGGAGGTGCGCCGCGGCGTCGGCATGTTCGTCCTCCCCGGCGCCGCCGAGCGGCTCCGTGCCGTCGAGCGCGAGGCGTTCGTCACCGGGCAATGGCCGCGCATCCGCGACCATATCCGCCTCATCGGTCTCAACCTCAACGAATTGCTGGAGCGCGAGTCCGCATAGGGTGTGCCTGCTCATAGGGACTTTTTCGCTCGCTTTTTTGGGTTCGACTTGCGCCCCGTTCTCGGATGTTTGTAACCGCTTTCCAGTAGGTTAGTAGTAGCCGAACCGGCGCTTGAATGAAAGCCAATTAGACCCGATCCGGCCACAGCACATGGAAAAACGGCAGTTTTTGCTCTGCCGAGACTAAATAGCCACTTTGCCTTTCGATTTGACCTGTCAGCCGCGGCAAATTTCTGTGGCGTTGGAGCCTTCTAGCGAGTGTCAACCGGGTTAACGGCGCTGCCTAACAGGAGCCTAGTTGCTGCCCATTCGGAGCGCCCCGCACTCGCATGATGATCGTCGATCTAACCGGCCATGTGACCCTCGATCCGACCGGCCATAACCCAGGCTCGAACAGCTGCATGACGCTCCCATGCCGTAAGCGATTGGCAAGCCGATGAGGGCCATTCTGTCCCGAGGGTAAAATCGCCATGGCTCCTCGATCAGGCGTGGCGGTGGCCAGCCGGAACCTCTCCCATGCCGTCCCCGAATGGAGGACGATCTAGACCACGATCGGGGTTGTCGGCGGGGTCACGTCCAAGCCCCAGCGCTGGCGTTCTTGCGTCAGAACTGGTTGAGGTCGAGCCTGCTGCTCTCGTCACCTTGGCGTTGGTTTTCCCGACTTGGCGTCGATGGCATGAATGCGCGTGGCTTCCCATATCACGGGTGACGAGGAGAGGCGGATGGCCGGCGGTTGGACGCGCGACGGCGCAGTGCAGGATCAGATCGACGACACGGTAGCGGACGCAGTGATCGCTGCCCGTGCCAGCATGCCGAGCGGCGACAGCGTGTCGTTCTGCGCGATCTGCGGCGACGACATACCGGAGGGTCGCCGCCATGCGATCCCGGGCGTCCGTACCTGCGTGACCTGCCAGAGCGGCCGCGACCGTCCGCCGGCGTCCGCCTTCAACCGGCGGGGCAGCAAGGACAGCCAGCTGCGATGACCGTGCCAGCCATGGACGACTCCGCGCCCGACTTCGTCGTGATCGACGTGGAGACGGCATGTTCGCGGGTCAGCAGCATCTGCCAGGTCGGCATCGTCGGCTTCCGCGAGGGCCAAGAGGTCTTCGCGTGGGAGACGCTGCTCGACCCCTGCGACGAGTTCCATGCCGGAAACATCCGCGTCCACGGCATCGCCGCTCACCACGTGGCGGGCCAGCCGACCTTCGCGCACGTCCATGGCGTCATCGACGGACACCTGAACGGACGCATCACCGTCGCCCACTCGCTCTTCGACAAGGGCGCGCTCGCCGCTGCATGCCGCGTCCACGATCGCCCGGCGATCGCGACGCGCTGGCTAGACAGCGTGCGCGTCGCCAGGCGCGCTTGGCCCGACCTCGACAACCATCGCCTTGGCGGTCTCGCTCGCTTCCTCGGCGTACCGCACCGCCACCACGACGCACTGAGCGACGCCCGCGCCGCCGGCTGGGTGATCGTCCGCGCGATCGAGCACACCGGCCTGTCGCTCGCCGACTGGATGGCGCCGCCGCGCCAGCCCGGTCCGGCCCCGAAGGCGGCGCCGAGCGGACTGCTCGCAGGCGAGCGGATCGCGATCTTGGGCGAGCCGCGCGACGGCGCGCTCGCGCACGCGATCGCCGCGCAAGGCGGCACGATCCATTCATCGATCGGGCTGACCACAACCATGCTGGTCATTACGGCGGACGAGCCGTTCGGCCGATCAATCCGTGCAAGCACCGCTTACCGACGCGCATTGAAGGCCGCGGCTGACGGTCGTAGGCTCAGGATCGTAGCCGCATCCGTGCTCATGCACGCCTGAAAGATCATCGCAGGCGAGCCTGTCCCATGTTGGTCCGGGAGTGTTCACTGCGAGCGTCAAACGTCGCCGTAGTAGGAGCCGCGAGCTCGACGTATGCTGGCTGAAGTTGGCGCGGCAGCCGGGGTTTGGAACGATGGAAGCAGTGCCGATCTCAGATACGCTTCCTGTCGAAAGCAGACCCAGCAGCCGCGCTCTCCAACCCTACAAGGCGTTTGAAGCATCAGTAGATCCGCTGTTGGGCGAGCGCGTCCGAGCGGACGGCAACAGCGCCGCCGAACTGTGGCGTGCGCTGACGAATGTCGGCTGGCGCGGGCCGGACGGGCAGGTCGTTTCTTATTCTTCAAGGGCCGCTGGCAACGTGGTGGCCTGGGTTCGCGAAGAGGGCGACTACATGGACTGGTATTGCGGCAGCGACGCAGGCTTCGTCGCCGATTGGGTCAGCGGGCCACTGGCGGAGGCAGGTTGGTCACCCACGGTGAACGGTTTAGCGCGGATTGAAACCGGGAAGTAAGCCGCCGGGCTTGTTCAGCCATCATATGCCCTCGGTGTACGCGTTCCGGCCTTTACGACTTGGTGACGCACTCCTTGTAAGCGTCCGGCAGATGCCGTACATGCTTCGTACGGCAGCAGCCCAGCGGCAAGG
>Ga0325400_1008216_pt1 | contig 10007 bp, 10 predicted proteins | sample PopdelMetagenome_2_FD_205662 | JGI IMG/M metagenome (GOLD analysis project Ga0325400, IMG submission 205662) | Populus deltoides microbial communities from Bellville, Georgia, United States - Xylem-PdKOR-R1 | ecosystem: Host-associated > Plants > Phyllosphere > Stem > Wood/Secondary xylem...
TACACATTCCTCGCTGGCCTCCTCCTGGCGCTGCCGGTTGGCTTCCTCCTCCTCTGCCTCAACCTCGTCGTCGGCATGATGAGCCGAGCCGCGCCGTCCCTGAACCTGTTTGCGGTCGGGCTGCCCGCTTCCATGGTGGTCGGCGTCATCGCCATGGCGATCGCCTTTCCTGCGATGGGCGACTATATGCTGGTCATTGTCCGCGAGGCGCTGGCCGCGCTTCAGCTGGTGACCGGCTGATGTCGGGCGAACGGACCGAGGCCCCAACCCAGAAGAAGAAGGACGACGCGCTCAAGAAGGGCGACGTCCTTCGCAGCCGCGACCTCGCGACCGCGCTGGTGACGCTGGCGGGCGTCGGATGGATGGTGATGGCCGGCCCCGCGCTGATCCGCGCGCTGGCGCAGGTGATGGCGACCTCCTTCCGCTTCGGCCGCGGCGACGTCGAGGATTTCTCCCCCTTCCGCCCGCTCCTGGAGGCGGGCACCGCCCTTCTTCCAAGCTTGCTGGTCCTGTTTGCGGTCAGCGTCGCCGCCGCGGTCGCGTCCGGGCTCGCGATGGGATCGGGCGCATTCAACGCGTCGCTGTTCGCGCCCAAGGCGAGCCGCATCAATCCCGCCTCGGGCCTCAAGCGCATCTTCGGCGCCAATGGCTGGATCGAACTGGGCAAGAGCCTGGTCAAGATTGTCCTGCTGGGCGCGATTGGCGGCTGGATGCTGTGGCGCTCGCGTGCGTCCACCACCGGCCTGGCCGCTTCCGACCTCGGCACCGCGCTCGGCCAGCTCGGCCACACCTTTCTCGGTGTCATGGTCGCGATGGCGGCGGGCCTGGCGCTGATCGCGGCGGGCGACCTTCCCATCCAGATCATCCGCCGCCTCGCCAAGCTGCGGATGAGCAAGCAGGAGGTGAAGGACGAGCACAAGGAGAGCGAGGGCAACCCCGAAGCCAAGGCGCACGCGCGCGCGCAGGCGAGAAAGCTGCTGTCCGGCGGCGCGCGCAAGGCGGTGGCCGAGGCGCACGTGGTCCTCACCAATCCGACCCATTTCGCGGTCGCGCTCCGCTACGAGCGTGGACAGGACCAGGTGCCGGTGGTGGTCGCCAAGGGCCGCGGCGCGACCGCGCTCGCCATCCGCGAGCTGGCGGGCGAGGCCGACGTGCCGATTCTCGAATATCCGATGCTCGCGCGCGCGGTCTACTACACCAGCCGCGAAGGGCAGGAGATCCGCGACGACCTGTACCGCGCGGTGGCGACGGTGCTCGCCTTCGTCTTCGGCCTCAACGAACGGGCCGGCGGCCTGCCCATGGTAGAGGTCCCCACCGGCGCCCGCTTCGACGAGAATGGCGTTGCGCTCGGCTAAAGCCCTGCCCACGCCGGCCGTTCTCTCCTTCATGGATACGCGCGCATGACCACCACCGCCGGCACCAGCGCGGTCCAGTCCGCAACCAAGTCGCTCCTCACCTCGCTTGGCACCGGGTCAGGCGTCGATACCGCGGGGCTCGTCACCTCGCTGGTGGAGGCGCAGTTCGCCGCCCGCACCGCGCAACTCAACGCCACCGCGGAGAAGCTGACCGCCCAGATCTCGGGCGTGTCAACCATCCGCAGCAACCTGACCGGCTTCGCCAACGCGCTCGACTCGCTGGCAAAGGGCGGCACGCTCCAGACCCAGCCGAAGAGCAGCGCCGCCGCCGTCGCCACCGCAACCTCGACCGGCAGCGGCGTCGCGCCGACGCTTGCCTCGACGATCCGGGTCGACCGGCTCGCGACCGCGCAAGGAACGGCCTCCGCCAAGGTGGTGGCCGGCGGCACCGCCGCCACCCGCTCGACCGTGATCGGCAGCGGCAGCTTCACCTTGCAACTCGGCACCGCGACCTACGCCACCGCGGACGGCACCACCACCATGTCGGATTTCGCGCCCGCGGGCGGGGCCGGCACGGCCGTCACCTTCAACCTGACCGACGCCACCGTCGACACGGTCGCCGCCGCGATCAACCGCGAGGCCAAGTCGCTCGGCATCACCGCCTCCGTCGTCACCGGCGCCAATGGCGAGGCGTTCCTATCGCTCAAGGGCGCGACCGGAACTGCGAGCGCCTTCACCCTCGCCACCAGCGGCGACGCCGGATTGCAGCAGTTCGACATCGGCGAGGGCTCGGCGGTCACCACCCGCGCCCAGAACGCCCAGCTGACCGTGGACGGCGTCGCGGTGGAACGTGCGACCAACAGCGTCGCCGACCTCGTCGCGGGCGTGAAGCTGGAACTGACCGGCGTCGGCTCCACCAACCTGTCGGCGGCCCGCCCCGCCGACGCGCTGGCGCAGGCGGTGGAGGACGTGGTCGCCACCTACAACGAGGTGCTGGCGGCGGTGGAGGCGCAGACCAATGCCAAGACGGGCAAGCTCTTCGGCGATCCCGCCGCGATGGGGCTGGTCACCCGATTGAAGACGCTGACCCTGTCGGTGATCGACCCGGCTGCCGCCGACGGTCCCAAGACGCTGGCGGAGCTCGGCGTCCGCACCGCGCGCGACGGCACGTTGTCGGTCGACAAGGCGCAGCTGTCGCAGGTGATCGCCGCCCAGCCCGACGCGGTCGAACGCATGTTCCGCTCGTCCACGGCATCCGCCAACGGTCTTGCCGGTCGGCTCCAGGCGATCGCCACCAGCGCGGGCGGGCTGGGCGCCGCGACCGAACGCTACACCCGCGCGCAGGTGGAGGTGGCGGACGCCCGCGACAAGCTGTCGCGCGAGGGCGAAGCGATGACCACGCGGCTGACCCAGCAATTCTCCGCGATGAACGCGCGCGTGTCGGCGTACAAGTCGGTGCAGACCTTTCTCACCAACCAGATCGCCGCCTGGAACAAGAGCGACTGATGGCGTTCCCCGACCCCTACGCCACCTATCGCCGGATCGACGCGGCCGGCCGCACCGCCACCGCCGACGGACCGGCGCTGGTGCAGCTTCTCTATGCCGAGCTGGTGGCGGCATGTCGCGCCGCCGGCTTCGCCTGTGCCAAGCGCCAGTTCGCGGTGAAGAGCGAACGGGTGACGCGCGCCACTGCCATCCTGTTCGCGCTCGAAGCCGGGCTCGACTTCGATGCCGGCGGCCAGGTGTCGCTGACGCTGCAGCGGCTCTACGCGGGCGCCCGCGCCCGGATCATGGATGCCGCGCTGGACCACGATCCGGCTCCCTTCCACCACGTCGCCGCCGAGTTCGCCGACCTCGCGCAGGCCTGGGCGACCGCGCGCGCTGCCTGACGCCGGCGCGGGACGGCATTCGATCGACCTGCACCGCCGGCCTGCCCAAACGCGGTGAGCGTCATGCGAACGACGTGCCTCGGCTCCGCTCGGCACGAACCAACCTATCAGGTCACGCGCACCTCGCTGCGGCTTCCCTCGTCGCAGGTGAAGTCGCGCACCCGGTCGCATCAAGCCAATGGCGCATGGCGGCCATTCCCCTAGCAGGCGGCCCGCTCTACGATGCCGGCAAGGAGAAGCGCCATGATCCGTCCCGCCCTCGCCGCCGCGCTTGCCGCCCTGCTCTTCGTCGCCCTACCCGTCGCTGCCCAGCAGCCCGCCCTCGTACCCGGCGCGGCTCCGGCCCCCGCTCCCGCCGCCGCGGCCCCCGCGCCCGCGCCGGTGCGCGTCACGCTGGCAACCAGCGCCGGGCTGATCCTGGTGGAGATCGACCGCGCCCACGCGCCCGTCACCGCCGCCAATTTCCTCCGCTACGTCGACGCGCGGCGGCTGGACGGGATCGCCTTCTTTCGCGCGATGCGGCTCGCCTGGGGTCCTGGGCTGATCCAAGCGGGGCAGAACCAGCCGGCCAAGCTCTACCCCCCGATCGCGCACGAGCCGACCACCGCCACCGGGCTCCACCACGTCGAAGGCGCGCTGTCGATGGGCCGCAACGCGCCGGGCACCGCCCGCGCCGACTTCTCGATCATGGTCGGCGACATGACTGGGCTAGATGCGCATCCCGAACAGCCCGGCGACAACCTTGGCTATGCGGTGTTCGGGCGGGTGGTCGAGGGGATGGATGTCGTGAAGCGGATCTGGTCGGGCCCGCTCGATCCCGCCCGCGGGGACGGCGCAATGAAGGGGCAGATGCTGGTCGCGCCGGTCCGCATCCTCACCGCCCGACGCACCCCCGCATCGACGCCGGCATCGCCGCGGCCCTGATCCCGCCACCGCCGTCACCCCGGCCTCGTGCCGGGGTCCACCGACCGGCAGGAGCGTCGGCTTGAGCCTCCAGCCGCGGAACGAGCGGCGCGGTGGACCCGGCACCAGGCCGGAGTGACGATGTGATCGCCCTACGGACACTCCCTGGTCCTCAGCCCGAGCCGGCCTCCGCCAGCGCCTTCGCCGCTTCCGGCCCCGCCCAGTCCACCTCGCCCAGCCAGCGCCACACCTCGCGGCCCTTCGCATCGTACAGGATCGTCGTCGGCAGGTTGCCCACCGTTCCCCCCACCCATCGCATGTCGGGATCGGTATAGGCCGCGAGCGATTGCAACCCCTTGCTCTGCAGGAAGACGCGGGCCTTGGCGGCGTCGTTGTCCTGGCTCAGCGCCACCACCGCCACGCCGCCCTTCGCCGCCAACGCGTCCAGCGTCGGCAGCTCCTTGATACACGGCGCGCACCACGTCGCCCATAGGTTGACCAGCACCGGCCGTCCCCGAAACGCGGCGAGGCTGGTGGCTTCGCCGCCCGGGCCGGCAAAGGCGTGAACGGGCGCCGCCTCGCCGCGGTGGCTCCGGTCGATCCCCTTGGCCGGCCCCGCCGGCGCGGCCTCGGCGACCACCTCGTCCGGCGTCGCCGCGCCTTCACCCGCGCTGCCCGCATCCGCCGCGGCCGCGTTGCCTTGTGCGGGCGGGGAGGCTGCCCTATCGCAGCCCGCGGCAGCGAGCGCCGCGACGAGCAGGATCGACCAGGAACGCATGACTTCCTCCAACAGCATGTGGGGCGGGCGGTTCGCCGAGGGTCCGTCGGCGGTGATGCGGGAGATCAATGCCTCCATCCCGTTCGACAAGCAAATGTGGCAGCAGGACATCGCGGGCTCGCGCGCCCATGTCGCGATGCTGGGCAGGCAGGGGATCGTGTCGGTCGCCGATGCCGAGGCGATCGACGCCGGGCTCGTTCGGGTGGCCGCCGACTATGCGGCGAACGGCGTGCCAGAGGACCTCGCGCTGGAAGACATCCACATGCAGACGGAGGCGCGGCTGGCCGAGGCGATCGGCCCGGTCGCCGGACGGCTCCACACCGCGCGCTCGCGCAACGACCAGGTCGCGACCGACTTCCGCCTATGGGTTCGTGACGCGATCGACGAGGTGCTGGCGGCGCTGGCCGGCTTCCGCCGCGCGCTGCTCGACCGCGCGGAGCAGCACGCCGCCGACGTCATACCCGGCTTCACCCACCTCCAATCGGCGCAGCCGGTGACGCTTGGGCACCACCTGATGGCCTATCACGAGATGGCGCGCCGCGACGCGAGCCGCTTCGCCGACGCGCGCGCGCGGATGAACCGCTGCCCGCTCGGCTCGGCCGCGCTGGCCGGCACCGGCTTCCCGATCGACCGCGACGCCACCGCCGCGGCGCTCGGGTTCGACGGGCCGACGCTCAATTCGCTCGACGCGGTGTCCGACCGCGACTTCGCGATCGACTATCTTCAGGCCGCGACCCAATGCGCGCTACACCTCTCGCGTCTGGCGGAGGAGTTCGTGCTGTGGGCCTCGCAGCCGTTCGGCTTCGTGGCACTTTCCGACCAGTGGTCGACGGGCAGCTCGATCATGCCGCAGAAGCGCAACCCCGACGCCGCCGAGCTGGTCCGCGGCCATGCCGGGCGCATTCTCGGCCACCAGACCGCTCTCACCGTGACGATGAAGGGCCTGCCGCTCGCCTATTCCAAGGACATGCAGGACGACAAGCCGCCGGTGTTTGAGGCGCACGCGCTGCTCGGTCTGAGCCTCGCGGCGATGACCGGCATGGTGGAAAGCGCCACCTTCCGCACCGACCGGATGCGGGCGCTGGCGGAGAGCGGCCACGCCACCGCGACCGACCTCGCCGACTGGCTGGTGCGCGAGGCTGGGCTGCCCTTCCGCGAGGCGCACCACGTGACGGGGCGCGCGGTGGCGCTCGCCGACGAACGCGGCTGCACGCTCGCCGACCTGCCGCTCGACGCGCTCCGTGCGGTCGACCCCCGCATCGACGCGCGGGTCTACGACGTGCTCACCGTTGACGCTTCCGTCGCCAGCCGCACCAGCTTCGGCGGCACCGCCCCCGCCAATGTCCGCGCCGCGGTGGCGGCCGCCCGAGAGGAACCGGCATGAAGCGTACCCCCATCCTGTCGCCGGTCCTGCTCGGGGCGACGCTGCTCGGGGGCTGCGGCTCCTCCGTTGGGCTCAGCCCCGCGCCCGGCGAGCCGCTGCCCGTCGCCCCGTACGGCGCGACAGCGACGCCCACCCCGCGCGACCTGCTCACCCCCACCAGCCAGCAGCGGCCCCAGCGATCCAACGAGCTGCTCCGCTCCTCGCAGGAACGGCGCACCGACGATTTCGACCTGCCGCCGCAATAGCCATGGACCATTTCCACTATCGCGACGGCGTCCTTCATTGCGAGGATGTGGCGCTGCCTGTGATCGCCGCGGCGGTCGGAACCCCCGTCTATGTCTATTCGGCCAACACCTTGCGCCGTCACGCCCGCGTGTTCCGGGACGCGCTCGCCGGACTGCCGCGCTTCCATCTCGCCTACGCTATCAAGGCCAATCCGAACCTCGCCGTGCTGCGCCTGCTGGCTGGCCAGGGCTATGGCGCCGATGTCGTCTCCGGCGGCGAGATGGCGCGCGCGCTGGCTGCGGGAATCCCCGCGCACGACATCGTCTTCTCCGGCGTCGGCAAGACCCGCGTCGAGCTGCAGGCGGGCCTCGACGCCGCGGACGGGGCGGGGATCGGCCAGTTCAATCTGGAACTGGAAGAGGAGGGCGAGGTGCTGGCGGCGCTCGCCGCCGGGCGCGGCACCCGCGCCCGCGCGGTGCTCCGCGTCAACCCGGACGTCGATGCCGGCACCCACGCCAAGATCTCGACCGGCCGGCGCGACAACAAGTTCGGGGTGCCGATCGATCAGGCCCCGGCCATGTACGCGCGGCTGGCGCGGCTCGCCGGACTCGACCTCGCCGGCGTCGCCATCCACATCGGCAGCCAGCTGTCCGACCTGTCGCGGCTGGAGGCAGCCTATGCCCGCGTCGGCGCGCTGGTGGCGGAGCTGCGTGCGGCCGGTCACCGCGTCACCCGCGTCGACCTGGGCGGTGGTCTCGGCGTTCCCTACCGGCCGGGCGAGGTGCTGCCCTCCCCCGCCGACTACGGCGCGATGGTGGCCCGCGCCACCGCGGGATGGGACGTCGAGCTGATGTTCGAGCCCGGCCGCGTCATCGCCGGCAATGCAGGCGTGCTCGTCACCGAGGTGATCTGGGTCAAGCCTGGGGTGGAACATCCCTACGTCATCGTCGATGCCGCGATGAACGACCTTGCCCGTCCCGCGCTCTACGACGCGTTCCACGACTTCGTGGCGGTGCGCCCCACGGGCGAGCGGATGGTCGCCAACATCGCCGGACCGGTGTGCGAGAGCGGCGACACCTTTGCCATGGCGCGCGAGATCGACCGGGTCGGCTCGGGCGAGCTTGCCGCGTTCCGCACCGCGGGCGCCTATGGCGCGACCATGGCGTCGACCTACAACAGCCGCGCGCTGGTGCCGGAGGTGCTGGTCGACGGCGACCGGTTCGCGGTGGTCGCCGACCGGATCCAGCCGGAGACCATCCTGGCGGCCGAACGCGTACCGGAGTGGCTTCGCGCGTGACGCTCCACAGCCTGCCGCTGTTCGTCCGGCTGGCGGGCCGCCCGGTGATCCTGCTCTGCGACGGAGAGGCGGCCGCGGCCAAGCGGCGGCTGCTCGAACGCGCCGGCGCGGCGGTGGTCGGCGAGGACGCGCCCGCGACGCTGGCGATCGTCGCGCTCGACACGGGCGCCGAGGCCGCGGTGGCGCGGCTGCGCGCGCGCGGCATCCTCGTCAACGCGGTGGACCGGCCAGACCTGTGCGACTTCACCCTGCCCGCGATCGTCGATCGCGCGCCGGTGCTGGTCGCGGTCGGCACCGGCGGCGTGTCGGCAGGGCTCGCCGCGGCACTGCGCCAGCGGCTGGAGTCGCTGCTGCCGGCCGGGCTTGGCGCCGTGGCGGAGGCGCTGCACGCCGCCCGTGCCGCGCTGCGGACCCGCTACCCGGACGCGGGCGCGCGGCGACGAGCGATCGCTGCGATGCTTGCGGAGGGCGGTACGCTCGACCTTCTCGACCAGCGCCGCCACGACGGCCCCGACGCGGCCGCCCTCCTGTTGTCGCCCGGCACCAAGGAGCCGGCGGTGCGCGAGGAAATGCTGGTCCTCACCTCGCCCGATCCTGACGACCTCACGCTACGACAGGCCCGCTGGCTCGCCAACGCCGACCGGGTGGTGCATGACGGGCACGTGCCCGCCGCCATTCTCGACCGCGCCAGAGCCGATGCCGAGCGCGTGCCGGCGCCCGCGGCGCCGGCACCAGGGCTCACCGTAGTCGTGAGGATGGCGTGAGCGGCTTCGGCTACCGCATCGCCGCCAACGGTTCCGCGACCCGCGTCGGGGTCAAGGAGGCGCTGTCCGAGGATGCGGCGCTGACCTGGGTCCACCTGTCCACCACCGCCGAACACGCGCAGGCCTGGCTCCGCGACGAGGCGCACCTCCCCGACTATGTCGTCGACGCGCTCACCGCCGCCGAGACGCGGCCCCGCTGCGACAAGTTCGATGCCGGCGCACTCCTCAACCTGCGCGGCCGCTCGTCGGAGGAGATGCCCGGATCGGACCCGCTCGCCTCCGTCCGCATCTGGGCGGTCAGGGGCCGCGTCTTCTCCGTCACGCGCAAGCGTCTGGTAGCGATTGATGAGGTCCAGAAGGAGGTCGAGCGCGGCGACATCCACGATCCCGGCGACCTCATCACCGCGATCGCGACCGCGATCACGGAGGATCTCGATCCCGTCGTCGCGGACCTCGGCGACACGCTTGATGCCTGCGAGGAGGACATGGACGCCGCCCGCGTTTTTGACCTGCGCCGCGCGGTCACCCGGGTGCGCGTCCAGGCGATCAACTACCGCCGCTTCCTCGCGCCGCAGCGGCAGGCGATCGAGAAGCTGGCGGCGCTGCCCGGCGACTGGCTGGGCGACGACGACCGGCTGCACCTCTCCGCCGCCGCCGACCGCGCCGCGCGCATGGCGGAGGAGTTGGAGGCGATCCGCGAGCGCGCCAGCCTGACCCACGAGGCGTTAACCGACCTGCGCGCCGAACAGATCGACGGGCGCGCGCTGGTCATCTCGATCGTCGCCATGGTGTTCCTGCCGCTGACCTTCCTGACCGGCCTCTACGGCATGAATGTGCAGGGCCTACCGTTCGCGGAGCGGCCCTGGGCGTTCGATATGATCGCGGGGCTGTGCATCGCCACCGCGGTCGGGGTCACCGGCTGGTTCGTCCGGCAGCATTGGTTCCAGGGTTAGATCCTAGACGTCGAGGTTCGCGACGTTCAGGGCATTGTCCTGGATGAACTCGCGCCGGGGCTCGACCACTTCGCCCATCAGCTGGGTGAAGATCATGTCGGCGGCCGACACGTCCTCGGAGGTGACGCGCAGCATGGTGCGGACCGAGGGGTCGAGCGTCGTCTCCCACAGCTGCTCGGCGTTCATCTCGCCCAGCCCCTTGTAGCGCTGGATCGCGAGCCCCTTGCGGCCCGCGGCGAGCACCGCGTCGAGGAGCTGCGAAGGGCGCGCCACCAGCGCCTCGCCCTTCGACATCGTGGTGGTCGGGTTACCTTCCTGATCGGTGGCGACCGCGTCCTCGGGGGCGGGCTCAGCCGATTTGAGCGGCACGATCTTGCCGGCCGCGGCGAAGCTGTCGGCCTGTTCGGCGGCAAGGCCGTGGAGCTTGCGCGCCTCGGCCGACGCGATGAAACCGGCCTC